>Ga0156641_1093_pt2 | contig 43945 bp, 39 predicted proteins | sample RifOxyC3_FD_110715 | JGI IMG/M metagenome (GOLD analysis project Ga0156641, IMG submission 110715) | Lentisphaerae bacterium RIFOXYC12_FULL_60_16 | reverse complement strand
CGCCAGGATGCGGTTTATTCGAAGATTCAGCACCATTTCACGTTTGGCGTTGATGGTTTCGGCTTCGGCCCTTGCCTGGGCATGCGGATCGGGTAACAATATTTTCATGTCTGGTTCCCGGTGGGTTCGTTACGTTAAATCGGATGGAACCGAATTCCGGATCGTCTTCCCGGAATGTCGAAAAGTCAAGCCGGTCGTCTGCGGTCTCAAAATCCACGGCGCATTCGGAGCATGCATCCTGCCTTTCCGCGTGTGGCACCTGACCCTACATCAGGTTGTGGACGTCAGTCCGGGTTTGGTTCCCGGGAATAAAATATGGGGAGGGGTGGCTGTTCGGCTTGATTTGACGGATGAAGACCCTAGAATACCGGCTTTCGTGGAATGGTTTTCTTTGCGGATGGCAATCGTGGCTGCCGCGGGGATGGCGCGAGGGGAGCAGGTCATGAAGGTGCCGTTGCTCGATTTGAAACCGCAATACGCCGGGATTCGTGAGGAGGTCCGCCAAGCTTTGGATGCGGTGTGCGATTCCCAACATTTTATCCTGGGTCCGGTTGTCGAAGGTCTCGAACGCGACATCGCAACTTATTGCGGCGCAACTGCTGGTGTCGGAATATCATCCGGAACCGATGCCCTGTTGGCGGCGTTGATGGCGGCGGGGGTGGGTCCCGGTGATGCCGTCATTACCAGCCCGTATACCTTTTTTGCCACCGCCGGCTGCATTGCACGGTTGGGTGCTACGCCTTGGTTTGCCGATGTGGATCCGGAAACATTGAACCTCGATCCGAAACGGGTCAAAGCCCTGCTGGAATCGCCTCCAGCCAGATATAAGAAATTGCGCCCCAAGGTTTTGCTGCCGGTCCATCTGTTTGGCCAGTGCGCGGACATGACGCCGTTGATGGAACTGGCGCGTGTCCATGAATTGATGGTGATCGAGGATGCCGCCCAGGCTATCGGTTCGGAATATCGGCTGGCGGGTGCTGTGCGGCGTGCCGGCGCCATGGGTGCCATGGGCTGCTACAGCTTTTTCCCGTCAAAGAATCTGGGTGGGTTCGGCGATGGCGGCATGGTGGTGACTTCGGATCCCGCCTTGGCGGAATCGCTCCGGCGTATCCGGAACCATGGGATGCATCCCAAGTATTACCATTCCATGGTGGGGGGGAATTTCCGCCTGGATGCCATCCAGGCGGCGGTGTTGCGGGTCAAGTTGCCGCATCTGGATGCCTGGCATGCGGCCCGGCGACGGCATGCGGCCCGGTATGATGCCGCATTTGCCGGCCGTGCGGTAACGCCTCCCACGGCCGCTTACCGTGCCGACGGTATGACTCATCACCATATCTACAACCAGTATGTGGTGCGCGTACCCAACCGTGATGCGGTGCGCGAACGCATGAACCAGGCCGAAATCGGGTGTGAGGTGTACTATCCCGTCCCCTTGCACCTGCAGGCATGTTTCAAGGATCTCGGGTACCGGCAGGGGGATTTCCCGGTGAGCGAGCAGGCGGCGCTTGAAACGCTGGCTTTGCCGGTGTATCCGGAACTGACCGAAGCGATGCAGGATGAAGTGATTCGCGTATTGTTGAGCGCCGTGTCGGCCTGACGGTCCGGGCCGGCCGGTTGAACCTGAATGAAGGAGGGGCGAATGCCCAGCACCATACTCGTCGGAGCCCAGTGGGGCGATGAAGGCAAGGGGAAGATCATTGATGTGCTGGCTTCCGAAGCCGACCTGGTGGTCCGGTTCCAGGGGGGCAACAACGCCGGGCATACGGTCAAGGTGGGGGATGCCAAATATGTCCTGCACCTGATCCCCTCGGGCATCCTGCATCCGGACAAGGTGTGCGTGATCGGCAACGGTCTGGTGGTGGATCCCCTGGCCCTGCTCGTTGAGCTCGACGGGTTGGAGCAATCCGGCATCAAGGTGGCCGGGCGCCTGTTCATCAGTGACCGGTGCCATGTGGTGTTGCCGTATCATCGCGTCCTGGACGAGGGCCGGGAGGCGGGGCGTGCGTCGGACCGCATTGGCACCACCAAGCGGGGTATCGGACCCGCCTATTCTGCCAAGACCTCGCGGACGGGGATCCGGATGGGTGACCTGGTCTCGCCGGGGTTCGAGGAACTGCTGGCCATACGCATTGAAGATGCCAACCGGGCCATCCTCGAGGTGGGTGGCAAGCCGGTGGATGGCGCCGTGGTGCTGGCGGATTACCGGCGGGCCGCTGAGCGGTTGAAACCGTACATCACCGATACGTTGGGGATCCTGCATGAAGCGGTCAAGGCGGACCGGAAAATCCTTTTTGAAGGGGCCCAGGGGACGATGCTGGATATTGATTATGGCACCTACCCGTTTGTGACGTCTTCGAACACCACCGCGGGAGGCGCTTGTACCGGAGCCGGATTGGGGCCGGGCCAGGTTCAGCACGTCATTGGCGTGATCAAGGCCTACACGACGCGGGTGGGGGATGGTCCGTTCCCGACCGAGTTGAAGGATTCCGTGGGGGAAACCCTGGGACGGGTGGGGGTGGAATTCGGCGCCACGACCGGGCGGCCGCGGCGTTGCGGATGGTTTGATGCGGTGGTGGCCCGGTATGCGTGCCGGTTGAACGGGTTCACCACGCTGGCGGTGACCAAACTGGACGTGCTGGATTCACTCAAGACAATCAAGATCTGCGTGGCCTACGAATGTGACGGCAAGTTGTATGATACGGTTCCAGCCAGTGTCCATATCCTGGAACGATGCCGGCCCGTCTACGAGGAAATGGGGGGTTGGCAATGTGCCACCTCCACGCTCACCCGGTACGAGGATCTGCCGGATGCGGCGTACCGCTATGTGGCCCGGTTGTGTGAATTGACCGGCGCCCCCCTGGGGATACTTTCGGTCGGACCGCGTCGTGACAGCACGATGCGCGTGGGATTGTAACCCGTCTGAACAACCGCGGGAAATGGAGGATGCGTGGCGGATAATCGTGTAAACCCGGTGCCCCGGCATGTGGCCATCATCATGGATGGCAATGGCCGCTGGGCCAAGGAACGCGGATCCCCGCGCCTGAAAGGGCATGAAGCGGGCGCGCAGTCCGTCCGGGTGGTCATCAAGGCCTGCCGCGATGCCGGTGTGGAATTTCTGACGCTGTATGCCTTTAGCGTGGAAAACTGGTCCCGTCCCAAAGCCGAGGTGGACGGCCTGATGCGGTTGCTGGTCCGGTTCATGGATGACCAGGAGCATGAGTTGCATGAGAACCGGGTCCGCTTGCGGGTGATCGGCCGGCTGGCGGATCTGCCGGACGTGGTGATGAACAGCCTGAACCGGGTCATGGAACGCACGGCGGGTTATACCGACCATCAATTGGTCCTGGCCTTGAGTTACGGGGGGCGGACCGAGATTGCCCATGCCGCGCGTCGGATTGCCGAACAGGTGAAGGCGGGAACGCTCCAGCCGGAGTCCGTGGACGAAGCCTGTGTGGCGGCCAACCTGTATGCGCCGGACATTCCCTATCCCGACCTGTTGATACGGACCAGCGGGGAGATGCGGATCAGCAATTTCCTGCTGTGGCAGTTATCCTACGCCGAACTATACGTGACCCCGGTCTGCTGGCCGGATTTCCGTGAACCGCATTTCCGGGCGGCCTTGGATGACTACGCTCGACGAAGCCGCCGGTTCGGCGGTATTGAACCGGAGGTGAAACGATGAGACTGCGGGTGATTAGCGGCCTGGTCATGGGACTCCTGGTCATCCTGATGGCCTTGTACCTGCCGACTATCTGGACCTGGCCGCTACTGGTGGGCATTGCCGCACTGGCCCAGTTCGAATTCTACAGCATGGTCAATGCGGCGGGCATTCCGACCTTCCGGTTCCTGGGGGTGATACTCGGGACCATCCTGATATCCACCACGTTTTGCGGCATCTCGATACCCGATTCCTGGGCCACGTTGTACTTCTGGGAACAGGCGGTTCTGTTCCTCACGCTGATTGCGGTATTCCTGCGGCAATTCCCCCAGAAACATAATCCCAAGCCGCTTGAAACCATCGCCTGCACCCTGTTTGGCGTCTGGTATGTGCCGTTCCTGCTGAATTTCTTCACGCGGCTTGCGTTTGAGTGGGATCAGTCTCCCACCGGAAGCTGTCTGGGTCCGACCGGCCGGCTTCTCCTGCTGTATTGCGTGATCGTGGTGAAGAGCTCGGATGTCGGCGCTTTCCTGGTGGGGCGGACCTTCGGACGGCACAAGTTGTTCCCGCGGTTGTCGCCGGCCAAGACCTACGAGGGGCTGGCGGGCGGCATCCTGTTTTCCGTGCTGGTTTCCCTGGGATTCTGGTATGCGACGGGTGGCGCCCTGGGACGGGTCCCCCTGACGTTTTACGATGCGATCCGGCTGGGCGCCCTGCTGGCGGTGTCGGGAACGGTGGGGGACCTGTTTGAATCGCTGGTGAAGCGGGCCGCGAGCATCAAGGATTCGGGGCGGACGGTTCCGGGAATGGGTGGATTGCTGGACGTGCTGGACAGCCTGCTGTTCGGGGTCCCCATGTTGTACCTGTATGCACGGATCTTTGCAGGATGAAGCGACTGGTCATACTGGGGAGTACCGGGTCCATCGGGGAGAATGCGCTCCGGGTGGTGAAAGCCCTGCCGGGCCGGTTCCAGGTGGTCGGCCTTGCCGCGTTGCGCAACGGGCCCCGCCTGCTGGAACAGGCGGCGGAGTTCAAGGTGCAGGACCTTGCGGTGGGTGATCCGGAGGCGGCGGGTTGGTGCCGGCGTACCGCTCCGACGGGATTGCGCGTACACGAAGGCACCTCCGGCTTGTCCGCCGTTGCCGCGTTGCCTGAAGCGGACATCGTGATTTGCAGCGTGGTGGGATTGGCGGGGCTTGAACCGGTGCTGGCGGCGATCCGGGCCGGGAAACGGATTGCCCTGGCCACCAAGGAAGTACTGGTGGCGGCGGGTAACGTGGTGCAGGCGGCCTGTGCGCGGTCGGGATCCGAGTTGATTCCCGTGGACAGTGAACACAGCGCCATTTTCCAATGCCTGCTGGGGCATCCCGGTTTCGGCCCGTGCGGATCATCGGCCGGCACTGCCGTGCGCCGCTTGCTGCTGACCGCTTCGGGCGGGCCGTTTGGCCTGAAACCGGAGGTTGATTTCGACCGGGTAACCGTGGCGGAAGCCTTGCAGCATCCCCGCTGGAACATGGGGCGGAAAATTTCGGTGGATTCCGCCACCTTGATGAACAAGGGGCTGGAGGTGCTGGAAGCGCGCTGGTTGTTCGACATGCCGGTGGACCGCATCGACGTGGTGATCCATCCGGAGAGCATCGTGCATTCCATGGTGGAATTTGCCGACGGGAGCGTGCTGGCCCAGATGAGCCTGCCGGACATGCGGTATGCCATCCAGTTTGCCCTGACGTATCCGGACCGGGTGGATGGAAACCTGCCCACGATGGATCTGGTCAAACTTGGACCGCTGACGTTCCGGAGTCCGGATCGCGGCCGTTTCCCCTGTCTGGAACTGGCGTACCGGGCCGCCCGGACCGGTGGGACCCTGCCGGCGGTCTTGAACGGCGCCAACGAAGCGGCGGTGGCGGCATTTCTCGAAGGAAGGATCTCCTTTCCGGGAATATGGCAGACGGTTGAATCGGTCATGGAACGGCATCAGGTGATGCCGGATCCGGATCTGGAGGCGGTGGTGGAGGCGGACCGATGGAGTCGTGCCATGGCCGGGGAAGTTTCAGGATGAGACCGGGACCGGGGTGTGGGCACCCCGGCTCCAATTGAAGAATGGGGTGACGTGTGGGTGACTTTATTGTTGGATTTCGCGATCTCCTGGCGCTGATCATTCTCATGGGCGTAACGATTTTCATCCATGAGCTTGGCCATTTCCTGGTGGCGCTCCGCGCCGGGATGGTAATCGATACCTTCTCGATGGGGTTTGGTCCCGCCATCTGGCAGAAGCGGTGGCGCGGCATCAATCTTAAGATCAGCTGGATCCCCTTCGGCGGGTATGTTGCCCTGCCGCAGTTGGATCCAACCGGGATGGCCATGCTCCAGGGCGAGGTTGAGGGCAAACCGGCCGATCCCCGGATGAATCGGACGATATCCCCCTGGACACGGATTGCCGTGGTGCTGGCCGGGCCGTTGGGGAATGTGCTGTTAGCCATTCTGCTGGCTTATGTCATCCAATGGACGCCCCGCCCGCCCCCCTCGGTTGCGGACACCGGGCATCCCGAGATCGGGTTGGTTGATCCGGACAGTGTCGCCTATGCCGAAGGAATACGGATGGGCGACATGATCCTTGCCGTCAACGGCAAGCCGGTGCAGACCTGGTACGATTACACGGTGGAGTGCATACTCGCCGGCGGTCGTTCCGAACCGATCCAACTGGGGCTCCGGGGACGCAACGGGGATGAACGGAATGTGATGGTTCCCCTTGAACTCGATGCCGACTCCGAATTGTGGCTGGTGCCGGGAATCGAACGCACCTTTCAATGCCTGATTGCCGAGGTTGTGCCGGGCAGTGTGGCGGAAGCGGCGGGCCTCCGTGCCAATGATATCGTGCTGGCGGTGGATGGCGCCCGGATTGTCAGCACGGGTGATTTCATCGAACAGATTTCAGCCCGTACGGATGTGCCGCTGGCGTTGACCCTGAACCGGGGAGGAACCGAACGGGTGGTTTCCGTCGTCCCGGTTTACGATCCCGGACAAAAGCGCGGATTGATCGGCGTCGTCATCCGGCCGGCCCTGCAGGCCGGTGACCTGCCTTGGATGCGTCACCGGAACCCCTGGGCGCAACTGCGCAGTGATGCCACGGCGATCGTCCGCATTCTCAAGGCGCTGGTTACGCCGGGGGAAGCCCGGCAGGCTGCCGGCGCCCTGGGCGGTCCGGTGATGATCTTCATGGCATTATGGGCGGCGATCAAGGTGAGCTTCCTCAATGCGGTCGGGTTCCTGCGTTTCCTGAACGTGAATCTGGCGATCCTGAACCTGTTGCCGATCCCGGTCCTGGATGGCGGCCATATTGTCTTTTCATTATGGGAAGGGATTACGCGCCGCCGGGTATCACCCCGGGTGGTGAATGTCCTGACCAACGTCTTCGCCGTGTTGCTGATCAGTGCGATTGTGGCGATCACGTTCAACGATATCAAACGTTTGTTTGCACGGAACCGGCGGAACCGGGAGGCCCTGCAACCGGTTGCCGAAGCTCCGGCGGAACCGGGCGAGTCATTGGACACCACTCCCGCAGGAGAATCTCCAAGCGGGGAATAGCGGCGGTTTCTCACCCGGCAACAGGGATGAGGCGACAAGCAAGATGAAGGATCAACACGCCATACAACCGGAAGCATCTCCCCACCCTGAACGTGGCGGGCCGGAGCGCCGGATCACCCGGCAGGTCCGGGTGGGCCCTGTGCCGGTTGGCGGAACGGCCCCGGTCTCGGTCCAGACCATGACCAAGACCGATACCCGTGATGTGGATGCCACGGTCCGGCAGATCGATTCCGTTGCGTTGGCCGGGTGCGATATCGTGCGCCTGGCGGTGGTGGATGAAGCCGCGGCCCGTGCGGTGGCGGCCATCCGTAAGCGGACCGGCCTGCCCCTGGTGGCGGACATACATTTCGATCACCGGCTGGCATTGATTGCCCTGGATGGAGGGGTCGATGGACTCCGGATCAATCCCGGTAATATCGGGGACCGGTCCCGTGTGCAAGCCGTCGTGGACGCTGCACGGGGACGGAAGGTGCCGATCCGGATCGGGGTCAATGCCGGATCCCTGGATGCCGACCTGCGCGTGAAATACGGTGGCGCCACGGCGGATGCCCTGGTGGAAAGTGCCATGCGGCATGTATCCCTGCTGGAATCGTTCGATTACCAGGAAATCAAGATATCGGTCAAGGCGTCCGATGTGAACCGTACGGTGGATGCGTATCGCCGCTTGTCGGGGTGCACGGATTACCCGTTGCATCTCGGTGTGACGGAGGCGGGAACCTTCCTGGGGGGGACAATCCGCTCATCCGTTGCGCTGGGCATCCTGCTGGCGGAGGGAATCGGCGATACGATCCGGGTCTCCTTGACCGATACGCCGGAACGCGAGGTGCGGGTGGGGCTGGAAATCCTGCGGGCATTGGGATTGCGTGAGCCGGGCCCTTCGGTGATTTCCTGTCCGACCTGCGGACGGATCCAGGTGGATGTGGTGACGCTGGCCGCCCGTGTGGAGGAAGCGCTGGAGGGGTTCTACCGGGAAGCGCCGGACCATCCGCGACCAGTCGTCGCCGTGATGGGGTGCATGGTGAACGGGCCGGGTGAGGCCCGGGAAGCCGACGTTGCGCTGGCCGGTGGCGCCGGAAAATTTGCCGTTTATGTGGGGGGTGTGCTGGATGTCACCGTCGGCGAATCGCAGGCTGTCGAAGCCTTGATGGACCGGGTCAGGGCCTGGAAGGGCCGCGGGAAGGCTGACCGGCCGGTCAGTACTTGATCCGGTTATGGGCCGGGCAACCAAACCAAGCATCGTGACCCTGCCGGTGGTCGAGCCGCCATATCCCGCCATTCTCGATTATCTTGACCTGCGTTTTCCGAAGGTTGGCCGACGGGTCTGGCAGGCCCGGCTTGAGACGGGGGCCGTTGTTGATGACGACGGCGTGGTGGTGGACCTGCAATCCTTGTACCGGCCGCAGATGCGCCTGCATTATTACCGGGAACATCTGGATGAGCCGGTAATCCCGTTCCAGGAGACGATTGTCTATCAGGATGAACGGATACTGGTGGCGGACAAGCCGCACTTCCTGCCGGTGATTCCTGCCGGACCTTACGTGACCGAATGCCTCTTGATGCGTTTGCGCAAGACTACCGGCAATGAAGACCTGGTTCCGGTGAACCGCATTGACCGCGAGACGGCCGGGTTGGTCCTGTTTTCCTGCGACCGGGCCACCCGGCACTTGTACAGCGGATTGTTTCAACGCCGCACCGTTCATAAAACGTATGAGGCCGTGGGTTTGCCACCGGGTGAACCGGATCGGCGGGAGTGGGTGGTCGAGACCCGGATCGTGAAGGGACACCCGTGGTTCCGGTCGATGATCGTGCCGGGTGAACCCAATTCAATGACCCGTATCGAGCGGATTCGGGACCGGGGTGATCGGTGTGATTTCCGGTTGGAGCCGAGGACCGGGCAGAACCACCAGATCCGGTTGCACCTGTGCCATATCGGGAGCGGGGTCTTGAACGATTCCCTGTATCCCGTATTGCAGGAACCTCCCAAGACCGGGTTTGATGCGCCCTTGCAGCTGTTAAGCCGGTTGCTGTCGTTCCGTGACCCGGTGACGGGCAGGGAAATGGCTTTTGAGTCCGCTCGCAAGCTGGTAACATGGGGTGATTGAGGATGACTATGGTTGACGCCAATTACTATATGACGGCTTTTTTCGGCGGGATCGGCACCATGGAAGTGGTGATCCTTTTCGCCGTAATCCTGCTGTTATTCGGGCCGAAACGTTTACCCTCCATGGCGCGCGAGTTCGGTCGATTGACGGCCATGTTCCGCAAGGCGGCGGATGCCTTCCGGCATGAACTGGTTCGACTGGATGTTGAAACCCTGACCGGGCCGGACGATCCGGTAAAACCCGAGAAGACGGCATCGAACGATGGACCCAAACCTGATGACAAACCCCTTGCCGGCTGACAACGAGCTGATGGCCAAGCCGTTTGCGGGGCATCTGGATGACCTGCGCAAATTACTGGCCTGGTGCCTGCTGGTCTATGCCGCCGCTGCGCTGGTATGTATGCCATTGACGCCCTGGTTGCTCGGGATGATCCAGCGCCCCCTGGGCTGGGCGGGGATAACGGATCCGGACTTCCTTCGGGTTCTGGATGCCACGGGTGGATTCCGGACTGCCGTCCGGCTGGTGGGGTGGGGGGGACTGGTGGTGTCGGCCCCCCTGATGATGTTGGGGATCGCCTGGTTTGTCTTTCCCGGATTGACCCGCCGTGAACAGGGAGCGGTGCGCGGATTGGTGCTGATTTGCCTGGGCTTGTTCGGGGCCGGGGTCTGGCTGGCCTGGCGATGGGTTCTGCCGGTGGGGTTACGCTGGTTGCTGACCGTGAACGACTGGATGGGGATTGCCTGCACGTTCATGGAGTTGAGCGCCTACCTGGCCTTTGCCCTGCAGGTGATGCTGGGGTTCGGCCTCGCCTTCCAGGCGCCGGTCATCCTGATGGGATTGGGGGCGCTGGGGGTGCTTTCGGCGGGACAATTGCGGCATTACCGCCGGCATGCCATCGTGGTCCTGATGGGGTTTGCCATGGTGATGACGCCTCCGGACCCCTGGACGATGCTGATGATGTCGGCTCCGTTGATCGGGCTGTACGAGCTGTCGATCCTGGGGGTGGCAATGCTGGAGGCGCGGACGAAGCGCCGGTAAGGGGTCCCGTCCCGCGAGGCAACCGTCCAGACTTTCAATTTGCCGATGCTCAGCCGTACAGCGGGCCGAGTTCCTTGCAGGCGCGGAAATCGTCGCCGCCGAACCGGTCCCACATCGTGGGGCGGAACACCTGGTCACGCGGCACGTTGTGCAGGTCCACCGGGATGCGCAGCATGGCGTTGAGGGTGATCATGTCCGCGCCGATGAGACCGAACGAGTTGCCGTCGTGGTTGGGGCCGATCTTGGACATGTATTCGAACGACGACATGCCGTGCGGGGTCCAGTAGGTTTCCGGCCAGGTGCGGTCGGTAACCTTGCTGATATGGTCGGCCACGGCCCGGGGCAGTTCGATGGTTTCGCCCTCGACGACCGAGCAGGTCAGGGAAGCTCCCACCGTGTTGTACCGGTAGGCGGTCATCGGGATGCCGCCCGGGGTCCGGTAATGGCTGGACAATCCGTCACCGGGGAAATAGGTGAGGGTGGCAGCCATGTAATGGGTGTCGTGCATGGCGGCCTTCATCAGTTTCTGCTGGATCGCGGGGGTTTTCCGGATCTTGGTGGCCACTTCGGAGGGGTGTGCGGTATGTGGCATCCCGGCGATCCGGTAAATGTCCTGCGAATAATCCAGGGCGCCGGCGCCCGAGTTGCGCTTGTCGATGATGCCCTGCGGGCAGATGGACTTCACGTTGCGGCCGGTGGCCTTGCGGATGCTCTCGGGCGTCCAGTTGGTGCGGATGTCGGCGAACAACTGGGGCATGCCGGTGACGAGTCCGGCCAGCAGCATGCCGATGGCGTTCTTGCTGTCGTTCTCGGTCGCGACGGTCATCGGGGCGCGGTAGCCGTTCCAGTCGAACGAGCTGTTCAGGATGGATTCGGCGACATCGAAGTTCGGGTAGAGGTCGGTCCACATGCGTTGGCCCTGGGTGCCCGAGGCGATCGCATTGGCGCCCTGGGCCCATTCGATGTCGGAGCGGAACCCCTGGCGTCGCCCGACGCCGGCATCGGCCAGCTTCGGGTTGCCGACCATCAAATCACGCACGATCATCGTCATGCGGATGCATTCGCGGAGCAGGTCATCCTTGGCCAGCGGGCGCTTGCCGGTCCCGAAATCATACTTGAAGTTCTGCTTCATGAAGCGGAAGGCACGATCGAGCTCGTCGTGGTCGTAGAACCCGCGATCGATCCGGCCGCGGATGGCCACCATGTCCACCGAGACGGTGCCCATGCCGAGGTAATGGAGAAACTGGTTGCGGATCACATCCGAACCGATGATGCCCATGGATACGCTGCCGACGCTAAGGTAGTTCTTGCCGCGGATCTCGGCGACCGCCGTGGCGCACCGTGCGAAGCGCAGCAGCCGTTCGGCGACGAACGGCGAGAGGGGGCCGTTTTCATCCTCCAGGTCCGGACTGTAGATGCAGAAAATCGGGCGGCGTTTCTCGTCCATGGCTGCGGTGAAGGCCTTCAGCCATACGGCGCCCGGACGGTCGGTCTGGTTGAGGCCGTAGGCGGCCTGGATCCATTCGGAGCTGCCGATGCCCTGGCAGGCGCTCATCAACTCGTCACTGTAGGACCAGGACCGGCTGATCCAGAGGTTGATGGAAACGCCTTCGCGCGCATAGAATTCCTGGGCGATGGCGCCGCTGCGGGGTCCGTAGACGATTTCCGGCGCCACGACGATGCGCACGGGAGTGCCGTCCGGCAGGCAGACATGGTTCGCGATCAGGTCATGGACTTTTTCAACCATTTTCCAGGTCTTGGCAACATTGTCCTCGTAGGCGCCGGTACGGCCGTCGGCCACGGGGGTTAAAGCGATCGTCGGGATATGGCCGACCAGGGGGCGGGGTGACGGCTTGAAGGTGCGGCGGGTGGCGGACAATACGTTGAATGAAGGCTGAATGGCGGCACGTGAACGCATGGTTTTCCTCCCCGCCTTGCGGCGGATAATCGCTTGATTTGGTAAGGCGTCACACCCTACGTTACTCGGCGTCTGGAATCAAGTGAACTTGATGCTTGCGGACGGGAAGCCGTAACGGAGGAGACGACCATGAAACGTGCGGTATCGTCAACGGAGCAGCCCTTGTTCCTGGGGTTGGATTCAAGCACCCAGAGCCTCAAGGCTACCCTGCTGGATGCGAACCTGTCCGTGATGCATACCCAGACGGTTTCCTTCGACACGGATCTGCCGCAATTCAAGACGCAGGGCGGGGTGCATCGCCATGCCGACGGCCTGACGGTGACGGCGCCGGCCCCCATGTGGTGTGCGGCGCTTGACCTGCTGCTGGACCGCATGCGGGATGCAGGGTGGCCCCTGGCGCGGGTGGTGGCCCTCTCGGGTTCCGGACAGCAACATGGATGTGTCTGGCTGGGACGGGGTGCCCGCCGTAAACTGCAACGACTGGATCCGCGTGCAAGCCTGGCCGATTGCCTGGCGGATGTCTTCTCGATGCCGGACTCGCCGATCTGGATGGATTCGAGTACCCGTGCGCAATGTGTTCAACGGGAAGCCGCGATGGGCGGAGCCCAGGCGGTGGCGGAACTGACCGGATCGCGCGCCTACGAGCGGTTTACGGGTAACCAGATCGCCAAATATGCCGCGCTGGATCCCGTGCGATATCGCCACACGGAACGCATTGCCCTGGTCAGTTCCTTCGTGGCGGGACTTTGCATCGGCGACTATGCGCCGATCGATGCCGCCGATGGCGCCGGCATGAACCTGATGAGTCTGCGGTCGAGGCGGTGGGCCGCCCGTGCCCTGGCCTGCACGGCGCCGGGTCTTGCTGATAAACTGGGGGCGATCACCGCATCGCACCGGCCGGTCGGCCGGATCCACCCGTGGTACGTGGAACGATACGGATTCAACCCTGCCTGCCTGGTGATTGCCTTTTCGGGGGACAATCCATGCAGCCTGGCGGGTTTACGCCTGCAGCGCCCCGGTGAGATTGCGATCAGCCTGGGCACCAGCAATACCGTGTTCGGATCCCTGAGCCGGCCGAAACCATCCGCTTCCGAAGGGCATATCTTCGTCAATCCCGTTGAACGTGACGCCTATATGGCGCTGGTATGCTACAAGAACGGTTCGCTGGCCCATGAAAAGGTGCGTGACGCCGTTGCCGGGCGTTCCTGGAAACGTTTTGACGAACTGGTGGCCCGCACACAACCGGGCAACAACGGATGCATCGGTTTCTATTTCTTTGAGCCTGAAATCACTCCGCCCCTGTTGAACCCGGGTGTTTTCCGGTTCGATGCGTCGGGCCGGGCGGTGGACCGGTTCGAGCCGGAAACCGAGGTGCGGGCGTTGCTGGAGTGGCAATTCCTGTCCATGCGCCTGCATGGGGGACATATCGGGTTGAAACCGGCCCGCATCCTGGCCACGGGAGGGGCCTCCGTTTCACCCGCGGTTATCCGCGTGATGGCGGATGTTTTCGGTGCGCCGGTCTCGGTTGCCGAGCAGGCCGATTCCGCATCGCTCGGGGCGGCCTACCGGGCGGTACACGGATGGGAATGCGCACGTCGCCGCCGTTGGGTGTCCTTTGCCTCGGTGATGAAGCGGGCGGCGCCGTTCCGGGTTGCGGCGGAACCCGACAAGCGGGCCCATGCCGTCTATGGGGCGACGCTCAAGCGTTTTGAAGCACTCGAACAGCAGGTTGTAAACGAACGATAAGCGGAGGCAACTATGGAACGTGTGGCGTACCGGGGCTGGAAGAATAATCTAAGACTGGCAAACCGTGAGGTGGAGTTGATCGTGACCCTTGATGTGGGGCCGCGCATCGTCCGTTTCGGACGAATCGGCGGGCCGAACCTGTTTGCCGAGATGAAACCCCAGATGGGCGGAACCGGGGAAAAGGAGTGGATGATCCGGGGCGGTCACCGGCTCTGGCTGGCGCCTGAAGCCAAGCCGCAGACGTATGAATTGGATAACGAGCCCGTACGGGTCCAGGCCATTCCCGGCGGGGCACGGGTGATCCAGCCGCGCGGAGTTCTCACCGGTGTCCGCCGTTCGATGGATATCCGGCTGGATCCGCGCCGGAATCGGGTGCAGGTGGTGCATCACCTGAAACATGAAGGACGCCGGACCCTCCGGTGTGCGCCCTGGGCGTTGACGGTGATGGCGCGCAACGGGCAACTGGTGATTCCCCTGCCCGGCAAGATTCCACACACGGATCGGTTGACGCACAACCAGGAATGGAGTATCTGGGGATACACGGATTTCTCGGATCCCCGTTGGACGCTCGGGTCCAAGTATGTGTTTTTCCGGCAGGATCCAAAACGCGGCCCCAACAAGCTTGGCGTGGCGCACCGGGAGGGGTGGGTGGCCTACCAGGTCGGTTCGGATTGCTTCGTCAAGTGGTTCAATTGGAAAGCCGGGGCGGCGTATCCGGACGGCGGGGTGAATTTTGAGACTTTCTCGAACCAGGACTTTCTGGAAATCGAGAGCCTTGGGGCGCTGGTTGACCTTGCGCCGGGCCGAACCATCACCCACACTGAAGTGTGGGACCTGGTGACCCCGATGAAGGCCTGGAAATCCGCGACCGATGTCGACCGGAACCTGTTGCCGGTTATCCGGCGTGCCAAGCCGTTGGTTGCCCGATTGTTGTAGTCCGGGGTTGCCTTTCGGATCGTCCCGGATTGCCATGCCGGCTGATCAGGTTGGTGCTTCTGGTCTCACGTGAGGCAGGGATTGACAGTTCATCCCATAACACCCCATCATGTCAGGGTTGACCTTTCATTCAGGAGCCTTACCTATGAGCCAAAAATCGCCATCCGGCACCCCCAATCATTCGGATAAACGGCGTTCAACCCGCACGGTCTTGTTGTGGTGCATCGGCGTGGTGGTGATCCTTCTCCTGGGGCTGCCTTCCATATTATCGACGGGAGTGGCCCGGCGCGCCATGCTGAAGAAGCTCAACGTCAATCGATCGTTGCCGGTGACGGTCGCCGACTGGTCGTTCGGTTGGTTCAGCGGCCAACACCTGGACGGTATTTCGTTTTCAAACGGCCAGGGGTTGGATGTTACGATTGCATCGGTCAGTGTCTCCAGGGGGTTGGCTGCTCTCCTGATCCGTCGGGATTGGGGGGAACTGGTGGTCCGTGAACCGTTGATTCGCCTGAATGTGCAAGCGGCCATGCCTCCTGCTCCCGCCGATCCTGAAGGCAGTCCGGTCCCTGGTCCAACCGATTCCCCCGGTCGAACGGAACCGGAATCCCCATCCGAACCGGCACGTATTCCCTTTGATGTTGCCGGATCGATCCGGGTTGAACGGGGGATATGCGAAGTGGTCGCCGAATCCGGTACCCAACGGTTTGATCCGATCGAACTGGATATGACGATCACGAGTTTGAATGCCCCGGTAAAACTGACGGCGGCCGTGACCCAGTCGGGTGGTGGCCGTCTGGACCTGGACGGCACCGTCGTGTTGTTTCGTGACGGTGTACTGGACCCTGCCGCTTTGGCCGCCGATATTCGCCTGGCAATCGCACGCCTGGATGTTGCACCGGTGGCCACTCTCGCCGGTACCTTTACGCCCCTGCCACAGGTCGGCGGTATCGTCGACACCACCTTAAGCCTGAAATTGACAGGAATCTCCGAGATGGATCTTTCGCTTCAATCGACGGTCACGAATCTTGTCTTGTCGGGTGATCCGTTCGGGTCTGATAAGCCCGCCTATGATTCCGTCCGCCTGACCGCCGATATCCACCGATCCGGCCATCAGGTGGACATCAAGGCGTTATCGTTCACCGCCCCGTTTGCGACGATTACCGGAACCGGCAACCTTGAGGAATCGGGTGGACAATTTCCCAAAGGTTCGCTTCAGATCCGGGGATCGCTCGATTTGGCGCGCCTGGCCACGGATTTCCCCGCCACCCTGCAAATGAAACCGGACATCTCGGTTCGTCGTGGGTTGCTTGGATTCCAGGCGGAAATCCAGTCGGTCGTCACCTCGATGACCGCGTCGATTCGGGCGGACCTGCCCAACGTGGAAGCCATGCGTGGCAACGAGAAGATCCTGATGGACCAGCCCATCCGTTTGAGTACCGCGATCTCCGTTTCGGAATCCGGGCCGCGGGTGGACCAACTGAACCTGCAATCCGGATTTGCAACCGTTTCAGGACAAGGGGATTTGAAGGACTTTACGGCTTCGATGGACGTTGACCTGACGGCGGCCCTGGTTGAAGCGAAGAAGTTTATTCATGTCGGAGCCTTGGACGCCGGAGGCAAATTATCGATGTCTCTGAGGGTCAGCCAGCCCAACGACTCCGAGAAGATTCATGAAATAGGGGCCGCAATCAAAGGCGTCGATGTGCAGGTGGATGGCCTTACGCCAAAGCCCTTGCGTATCGGGGATGTCTCGGCGGATGGTTCGGCCCGGATACAATTTGCAGATGCCGGTACGGTGGAGTCGATACAAGACCTCCGTCTGGCAGCCCAGGCAATGGGCATGACCCTTCAAGCCACCTGCATGAAGCTGGTTCCCGGCAAGACGGTCGACCCCATGCTTATGCCGGGCCAGACGACGGTTAGGCTTCGTGCTGATGAGATTCGCGGCACGGTGGAGGTCGATTTAACGGCTGTGGTTTTACGATTGCGTCAATGTGGGCTGATTACGCTTCCCGGCCAGGCGTCCCTGGAAGGGGCGCTGACGGTCGATCTGGCGGGGCAGATGGGTGATGCCATTGATTTCACCGCGGAACTCCAGGGTCGGAACCTGGTCTGGATGCGCGAGGGGAGACGTTTGGAGGAGCCGACCGCTTCCGTACGACTGTCCGGCCTCTTTTCTCCCGGTCCGGATACCCTCCACCTGAAGGAACTGGATTTACGGACCGCCCCGCTCACGGTTCAAGCGTCCGGATCCGTTCAACAGTTGTTGACCACCCGTGATGTTCAGGCGTCCGGCAGCCTGGAATGTGATTTTGCGGCCGTTGCGCGATGGATTGAAGCCATCACCGGAACCCGGATTGTCATGGAGGGAAAACGTCCGGATACGTTCTCCGTTTCGCTCAAGCTGGGGGAACCGGAATGGCGGGCCAGGGTCCTTACCTTGAAGGCAGGCGCCGCCTTGTACCTGGAGCGGCTGACGGCATTCGGCATGAACCTGGAACAGTTCAACATGAGTCTGAATGCTTCCGGCGGACTCCTGACCCTGCCGGTCCGGACCACGGTGAATGGCGGAACCTTGACATTTTCCCCGACGCTTGACGTTACCGGGGAGCGTGCCATGTTGCAGTTGCCACCCGACAGCCGTGTTCTGAACGGGGTGAAACTCACGGATGCACTGGCCAGTGAACTGTTAGGTCTGATTCATCCGGCATTCCGGGGATCCACCGTGTTGGCCGGGGATGTTGGTTTTGTCCTGTCCCGGTTCGAGGTTCCGCTGGATGCCGGGATGAAACAGGATATGGAGATTGCGGGAACCCTGGAATTATCCGAAACCACGATCACGCCGGCCGGATTGCTGGCGGCGTTGCTGGATGTTGCTCAACTGGAACACAAGCCGGTTCACCTTCCCGCGCAGACCGTGTCATTCACCTGTCGGAATGGGCGTGTGGAGACCTCACCGATGGTCTTCACCCATGATGAATACCGCCTGACCATGGTGGGGGTTGTCGGGTTGGACGGGTCCCTCCTGTATACGGTGGAACTCCCCGTCACCCGAAAAATGGTCGGCCGGGAGGTCTATGAATACGTGAAGGATACCCCGCTGTCCCTGAGCATTGAGGGTACGGTTACCCAGCCGCGATTCTCAACGGATGCGTTGAAGAAGACCCTGGCCGAGCTGGCGACCCGGGCGGCGACCAAAGCCATCGAGAAAAAAGGCGGCGATATGTTGAAGGACCTTGGCGATTCCCTGTTGAAGGATCTTGACCGTAAACGTGGGCGTTGAGGGGGAAGTGTTCAGCGGCCGGTATTCCGTGTTCAGTCAGCTCCCGGCTCCATCGCCAAAGAAAAGCGGCGTCAAGCCGCCGCACTCCACGTAGTGTCTTGTCCCGCTGCCAGCGACGCCCACGGAAGAAATGCGCCCTCCGAAAGAGGAAGGGATTGACGGTGTTTGTCCATGGCGCTAGGCTGTGGAGGTGTCAGGGCAGGTCGAATCCGACGGGGTTCTTGAATGAAGGATGGGAGTTTTCATGGCGGATAAATCCAAGCCGACCCAGGGTGCGCTCGAAGAGGAAGTGTGGAGTGCGATCGGGGCGTTTGAGCAGATTCTGGAAGCCATTCCGAATGACCGTGCCTCGCTCGAAGCCCTTTTGCATGCCTATGAACAGATCGGGGACATGGTCCGTTCCAAGGAATACCTGATGCGGCTGGCACGGGTGTTGATTGAAGAAGGCGATTTTTCGGCAGCCGGCGAATTGATTGAGCGTCTCAAGGCCTTTTCTTCCGAGGATCCGGAAGCAGAAGCACTGGTTACCGCCCTGGAACAATTCGGATCCGGCGGGGACGTTTCATTGCCGGCATCAACCTCCGCGGAGGAAAAGGCATTGGCCGATCTGTCATCCGTAACCGGGGAACCGGTTACGGAGAAGAAGGCGGGAGGCGCTCCGGTACGGGTGACGTTCAACATCTCCGATGAGCTGGCGTTTGCCTGGACGCTCATGGAATCCAAGGAGCTGACGCAGGAGGAATACGCGAGTATTGTCCAGGACCTCACCGAGATGTCCACCAACGACAGTGCCTCGACCATATCGGTCCTGCATGTTCTGGAAGCGCGCGGATTCAAGAATATCGAGCGGGTACTGGCCCATGTTGCCAAGGAATGCGATACCCCGGCCATCCAAATGTCGAATTTCAACCTGACGTATGAAGTGGTCAGCATCCTGAACCCCGAACTGATGCTCAAGCGGGGGGTGTTCGTGTTTGAGCGGATTGGTCAGGATTTGCTGGTGGCAATCATGAATCCCTACGATAAGCAGTTGCGGAAGGATCTTGAGGCCCATACGGGCAAGACGTGCCACTTCTTCACGACGTTGCCGTCCGAGTTCGACAAGGCGCTGACCAAGGCTGCGGAAGTGATCCTGGAGCGTCAGGCACAGATGCAACAGGGTCCGGCCTGACCGACTGGAGCCGTTACTGGGTTGATCCGCCCACCAGGATGAACCGGCGTTCACCCTTGTATTCCAGTTCCACCCCGCGGTTGCGAATTTCCAGCAGGCGTACACCGGAGATGGTTTCTCCGACCCCGATGATATCTCCGTTGAGAATGGCCGAACCGGTTTTGCCTCCGCCGGCAATGCCGGACAGACTGATGGAGGGCCAGACCGTTACCACGCGCGGCGCTTGAACTGCGACAGGCGTCACCGGTATGACGGGTGGGGTGACAAGAGGCGTTGGAGGAATGGTGGTGGTCGGCGCCGTGACGGCTACTGGATCGGGCGTGGTGACCGGATCGGGGGCAGCAACCACGGGCGTTGATTCGACCGGCGGGGTTTCGGTCGTGGTGGGAACGCCCGGCGAGGTGAACTGCTTGACCAGGAACCAGATTCCCGCGCCCGCAATGCCGGCCAGTATGACGATCAATCCGATCATGATGGCCAGCTGTGGTAACGCCTTGTGGGGTGCCATGGAATCGGTTGCCGGTGCTGCCGCCGCCACCGTTTCCGGTAATGGGGGTGGGGGCGGGGGCGGGGCTTGCGGCTTGAGGGATCGCTTGACGGGAGGTTCGGGTGCCGGTGCAGGTGGAGTTGCCGGCGCCACGGGTGGTGGCGGCGGCGCCATTTTGGGTGCGGGTGCCGGCGGCGGCATGGCCGGTTCCTGAACCGGAGGGACTGCCTGCACCGGGGTTTGCCGTTTGCCTTCGGCCTCCTGCTGCTGGCGTTTCAAAGCTTCCTGGATCAGGCTCATCGGGGACCCTCCAATTGGCGGATTGCCTTGCGGATACAATGAATGTCGATGGTCATGGTTTGGGCGACGTATCCGGCCAGCAAGGCGTTGTCGCATACGGCGTTGATGACGCGTGGCCCACCCTTGGAATAGCGGTGCAGTTCATGGACGGCGTCCGGGCTGAAGGATAGCGACCCGTCGGAACCACCCACCCATAAGCGGTGGCGTATGTAGGCGGCCGTGCTTTCAAGGGACAGGGGCGGAATATGGTAACGCACGGTGATCCGCTGCCGGAGCTGCCGCAGGTCCGGGCGTGCGAGGCGGTCCTTGAGTTCCGGCTGGCCGCAGAGGACGATCTGGATGAGTTTCTGCTGGTCGGTTTCCAGGTTGGAAAGCAGACGAACCTGCTCCATGACCTGGGGGGAAAGATCCTGGGCTTCATCGATGATCAGGCAGACATTGGTGTTTTCCCGGTTACGTTCCAGGAGGAATTCGTTGAGTGTTTCGATGTAGGCCAGGCGATCACGCCCCTTGGAGTCGAGTCCGAAGTCGTTGAGCATGGCGCGCAACAGCTGGGTTTCGGTGAGCGAGGGGTTGAGGATCAGGGCGCTTTCGACATTGCCATCCAGGTTGGCCAGCACCGCCCGGCACAGGGTGGTCTTGCCGGACCCGACTTCGCCGGTGAGTTCGATGAATCCCTTGCGCTGCTTGATGCCGTACATCAGGTGATCGTAGGCATCGCGATGCTGGGGGGAGAAATAGAGGAACCGCGGGTCCGGGGTAATGTTGAAGGGGAACTCGGTGAGTTTATAGTATTCGAGGTACATGGCGCCTCCCGCACGGTTCAATGCGTGTGTGTGGAATGACCGGCGGGAATATCCTCATCGTGTACATCATGCTCCCCGGAATGCTCCCCGTGCTCGCAGGGGAGTTGATTCCTGACTTGTTCGTCGTGTTGGAGCGTATCATGGAGATAGTCGCCTGCCAAGTGTTCCAATGCACTATTTGAATCCAGCGCTTCCAGGCGGGCGCGGATGCCCGAGCGGTCCGGGAAGAGCGTCAGCATGGCCCGGTAGGACCGGATGGCGGCGGGAATGTCATGGTGGAGTTCATGCAGGATGCCGCGGAACAGCAGCATGGTGGCGCGGTCATAATGGGCCTGTTCGTCGCGGGTGGTGAACGGATGCGGCCAGAAGGCGAGGGCGGCGTCCAGGTGCCGGATGGCGTCATCCTGGTGCTGCTGGTGAAGGTGGAGCCGCCCTTGTTCCAGTTGAAAGCGGTAGTCCCACGGATTGGCGGCCTGGCCCTGGAGGAGCAGGGCCAGGGCGAGATCCGGGCGGCGGCATTCACCCGCCAGCCAGAAGGCACTGACCAGGTAGATTTCCACGTTGCGGGGATCCATCCGGATCGCGAGTTCCAGCCAGGGCAGCATTTCGCCAATACTGTCGCCGCTCCGGTGCAGGTGACCCTTCGGGGTGATGGCCTCCAGCGTGCGGTGGTACCAGGAATGCTGCAGGCCCGATTGGCGGACCGGGCCGATGCCCCGGTGGAAATAGCGATCGGCGGTCTGATAGAACTGGAGACCAATCGCGAAACGGGCCTGTCCAACGACCTGGTGGGTGGCGGATGCCGGTGGTTGGTCCGGATGAAGGTTTGTCATCGAGAGCCAGCAGGAGAGTATGAAGGCCGTTCCCCAGCAGGCAAGCGAACCCGTGACCTGCCACGGCCGGAGCGCCTGGCTTTTGAAAACTGGAACGGCTGGATCCATCACAGCATCCGGTCCCCCCTTGAGAAATGCCGGCGCCTGAAGGTCATCCAGGCGACCAGGATGCACCCCGTTATCCACGCCAGCCCATAGAGGAGGATTTGGGTGTAGACCGGCCAGGCGACCATGCCAAAATCATGGATGATCCATTGCCGGAGGTCGAACAGTTCAAAATGGGGCAGGGCATGGTACAGGACGAGCATGACACCGGCCGTGAAGCCCGTCTCGCTGGTCACGAATTCCGGGATGCGCGGTATCACCAGGAATGCCGCGCCGGTGAGGATTAAGGAAATCGCGGCTGCGGCATCATGGTTCATCCGGGTGGAAAAGATCAACGTGATGGCCGTGATGATGGCCAGGGCGGTGATATGCAAGCCCAGTGCCTGCGCGGTTGCGGGGCCGGGAAGATGTCCGCCCCTGGCGTATACCAGCACGGCCACCGTACCATAGAAGACCAGGGTGGCAACCGAGACGGCCGCCCAGGCCCCCAGCCATTTGCCAAGCACCAGGGCGAACCGGGTGACCGGTTTTGCCAGCAGGACGTGAATGGTGCCCCGGCTTTGTTCCGCGGGGAGCTCACGAGCCATGATCTGGACGGCCAGCAGGGCTGAGAACAGCCAGGTCAGCACCAGCCCGATATCGGCGATGTAAACCACCTTGCCGCCCAACCCGAAGACATTCAAGGAGGACAAGACCAGCAGCATGGCACCCATCAGGATCAGCAGGACATAGGCGTCCTTGCGCCGCCAAAGGCCCAGCCAGACCACGTAGGCAATGGGGAAGATGGTGTTCATGCGTGTGTTGCTCCCGCCGGTGCGCGCGACCGGACCACGTCCATGAAATAGGATTCGAGTCGCTGGCCGGGCTTGACCACGTCGGCCAGTTTGCCCTGGACCACCACCCGTCCCCCCACCAGGATGGCCATGCTGTCGCATACCAGTTCCACCTCGGACAATTCATGGGATGAGAAGAAAACCGTTTTTCCCCGGGAACGGAGTCCGGCGATCATGGCGCGGATCTGTTGCCTGCCGATCGGGTCCAGGCCGCCGGTCGGTTCATCGAGGATGACCAGGTCGGGATCATTAATCAGGGCCTGGGCCAGGCAGATGCGCTGCAACATGCCCCGTGAATAGGTGCTGATCCGGCGATCGGCGGTGGCCGTCATGTCCACCTCCTCGAGCATCGAATCGATTCGCCGGCGCAGGTCACGTCCCCGGATGCCGAACAGGCGGCCGGTAAATTGCAGCAGTTCCCTGCCCGAGAGGAAACGGTAGGTGTCGGGATGTTCCGGAAGAAATCCGATATGCTGGCGGGCGAGGGGAAGGCGGACATCGGTGCCCAGCAGGCGGGCTGAACCGGTGGTGGGCGTTATGAATCCCAGCAGGACATGCATGGTGGTCGTTTTGCCGGCGCCATTCGGTCCGATGAATCCAAACACCTGGCCCGGCTCAACCTTCAGGTTGATATCCTGCAATGCCGCTACGGTTCCCTGCCTGGTTTGAAATGATACCCCAAGTTTTTCCGTCTCAATAACCCAACTCATGGAGGTGAATTAACGCAATATTGGAACGAATTTCAAGAAAATGTTAGGCACATCGCATTTCGGCGTTTCGATGCTGGAGCCGGCCCGACCCCGGGCCGGTCTGGATCTGGGTTTATCGGAAAGGGAACGGGGCGAGGTCGCCCCGTCTCCAAACAGAGGTAAAATCGACCTACTCGTCCGCTGGAAGATTGATGGTCGGGAATATGTTAAACCACCTCGTTAATACCCGCATAGTAGCGCTTTGTGCGGGGTGTTCAGGCAATACATATGAACCCGGCAAAGTATTCTTCAAACCAGGCAGGAAACCGGGAAAATGTCGCATAATGTAATACGAGGGGTGATTGGACGATAAACGGGGAATTTAATGCCCCACTAATAATGTTGCAAAGCGTTGTATATAAACATTATATGATAAAAATAGTTGCCGTTTATGGATGGTTATTTCCCCTGAATAATAAGGGGTATTTCGGATGTTTCGGGCATTTTGCCGAGGGTTTATGATGTTTTCTGTGGTGGGGCCATTTGACAGGTTATCAACAGGTTGTTGACAGCGGAGAATGTGCAGGGTATTCCAGTCGATTACTTACAAGTGCTTGATGCGTAGGGAGCAAACGCGAGGAAGGGGAGGTTCGGATGGCGGAGCAGGTCTATCGGTATCGACGGCAGGATTTTGGTCCGTTGCCGGTACGTTTGGAGCACCTGGATATTCATCTCAATTTCATTGATGAACGGGTGGAAGGGACGAACACGCTGAAGTTGTCGGCCATCAACGCGATGCAGTCGCTTCGCCTGGATGTGCGTGACCTGGAGGTGCGCAAGGTTGAATGGCTTGATCAGCAGGACCATTCCGTTCCGCTCGCGTTTGAGGTCAAACCGGAATCCAACGCGCTGGTGATCCGGCTTCCGGAACCGGTGGAACCGGGCACGGCTTTTCGGGTGCGCACCCATACGGTATGCATCCCGGGCGATACGATTCTGGAAGGTATTTACCGGGATACAACCCCGCCGGGATGTCCCCCGCAATATATGTCGCAATTCCAGCAGTGGGGATTCCCGCGCGTGTTGCCGGTGATCGACGATTGCCGGGCCAAGTGCACGATGACCACGACCCTCGAAGCCTCCTCCCGTTACACGCATCTGATTTCGAATGGCGACGTGTGCCGCCGCCGCAACCCCTCGGGCCGGCCCGAGCCAAAGCCCGGCGATCCGTCACGCCAGGTGATCACGTATGTCAATCCGATCCCGATGGCGCCGTACCTGTTCATTGCGTGCGTCGGAACCTGGGACATGCTGGAGGATGAGTTCGTGTATCCGTCCGGGCGCCGGGTCCGCCTGGAATACCTGGTTCCGCCGGGCCGGCTCGAAGGGGCGCGCATCCCCATGGCGATCCTGAAGGATTCCGTCGGGTGGCAGGGGAGGACCCAGGAATACGAGTATACCCGCGAAGTGTACCGCACGATCTGCATGGAACGGTCCAATTTCGGAGGCATGGAGAATGTGGGCAATACGACCATCGTGACCGATGCCGCCCTGGTCGATGCGGCCACGTCGGACAGCCGGCTGTTGTACGCGCATGCGGTGATTGTCCATGAGTTCGAGCATAACCAGTGCGGCAGCGATGTGACCATGGAGACGCCGTTCGATATGTGGCTGAACGAGGCGTTTACGGTCGATGTCGAGCGCGCGTTCATGCAGGACCGGTTTGATCCGGACAGCCGCCGGCTCGATGAGATTGCCTCGATCCGGGCGCCGATCGGCGGACCGTTGGCGGTCGAGGATGCCGGTCACCAGGGCTATATCGTGCGCAGTGGCTTCAACGATCCCGACGAACTGGTTGACGGTGTGACCTACGTGAAGGCGGCCGAAGTGATCCGCATGTTGCGGGCCATCCTGGGCGAGGAAACATTCCGGGCGGCGAAGAACCGCTATTTCGAACAGTACCGCGGCGGCAATGCGAACACGGATGAATTCTTCCACTGTTTCGAAACGGTCAGCGGGCGGGACCTGACCCAGTTCAAGCGGGAATGGCTGTATACCATCGGCTATCCGAAGGTCACCGCCACCTACCGCTACGATGCGCCGGCCCGTACCCTGACATTGATACTGGACCAGGAACGCTCCGGTAAAGGCGGGCGGTTCCATGTTCCGGTCGACATGGCCCTGCTGGACGGGCAGGGGAAGGAATTGCCGGGAAGCCGCCAGACGCTGGAGCTGACCTCGGCCCGGCTGGAATGTGCCTTCCGTGATGTTCCGCCGGACCATCTGGTTTCCCTCAACCGCGGGTTCTCCTTCTACGGAACCTTTGCGGATCGTTCCGCCACGCGCAAGGACCTGGTGCGCCAGATCCGCCAGGATACGGATGGTGTAAACCGGGTTGAAGCCATGCGGCGGTTGACGGATCTTGAGCGGGTACGCCTGGTCCTGGATTCCAACGCCCGGATCGATCCGGAGTGGCTGGAGGTGTTCGGCTCGGTGATCCGTGACGGCAGCATACCGGTTGGACTCAAGGCGGCCCTGTTGTCGATCGAGGAGCAGTCGATGGACCGCACCTATCTCGCGTGGTACCGGGAACGGCACCGGGCCCGCATGCAGCTGATGGATGCCGTTGCCGCAAAATGGAAGGACGACCTGCGCCACGCGTTCGACGCCGTGGATACCTATCGTCCGTCTGTTTCACCGCGTGACGGGATTGATGAACGGCGCTTGAAAGGCGTGTTGTTGCGATTGTTGATCCAGGCGGATTCGCCGGACGTGCATGCACTGGCGGAGTCCCATTACCGCCGTGCCTGGAACCTGACCGACCGCATGAACGCCCTGCAATGCCTGTATATCAGCCGGCATCCCGGGCGGATGGCGTTGATGGATCAGGCCTTTGATAAGGCCAAAGACCACCTGAGCGCCTACACCAGTTACCTGTCGATTGTCGGTACGGGTGCCCGGGAGGAAGTGTTTGACCGGCTGGCCCTCGAACAGGCCCGCCCGGTGTTTCAGCTGGCGCATCCCACCCATAACCGTGCCCTGCTGATGTCCCTGGCGGCGAACAATGCGCTGCTGTGGACCGATCGCGGCATTGCCTGGATGCAGGAAACCGTGCTGGCCCTGGCCAACGCCAACGAGCGCAGCGCCTACCAGTTGGTGGGTGCGTTCCAACTCGTTGCCCGGCTTGCGGACGATTTAAAACCCCGCGTGATCAAGGCGTTGCAGACCATGCGCAACGGTGTGGATCGGTCCCGCCATGTTTCGCTGGCCGGCCGGATTGATGCGTTTCTCGCATCGGTGGAAGCGATCCGGTGAAACGATGCATCGCCATCGGGTGCTGTCTGCTTGCCTGCCGGCTGCTGCCGGCCGGACAGCTCGAACTGGATGGTTACGGGAATGTGGCGGGACTCGTGGATGAAGGTGCCCGCGTCGATGTCCGGTCAGTCATACGGATCGCCTGTCCCGGCTGGCAGGCGCACGGCGAATCGGGGGGGTGGTCGGTCCGGGATATCCGCCACGCAGCCGGAACCGGTCATGAGACCTGGAGCGGCCGCATACCGGTTGGCGATGCCGGCCTGTGCCGCTACAATGTCCGGCAGGTCGTCACCGGCGGGACGGATCGCCTTGAAATCGGGATCACCGCCGAGCAGGCAATTGAACTGGAAGGGGTTTACCTGTTCTTCCTGTTGCCGGTGAGCCGGTTTGCGGATGGAACCGTGGGTATTCTGCGGGGTGACCGGGTGGTGACCAATGCCGTATTGCCCCGCACGGTGCAGGGTTCACCGCATTTTCTTGCCGGGCAGGGCGATGGCCTGGCCTGGACCGACAAGGCCGGGACGCAGACCGTACGGATCCGGTTTGAGAAACCCTGCTGGATCATGATCCAGGATGAGCGCCATTGGAAGGGCAGTGACTACGCCGGATTTGTGGCGTTTCACCAGGGCAATCTGGCCGCCGGCCAGACGGTGATGACCGGATTGCGCGTGGAAGGGAACGCACGGGCGGATACCCGCCCGGTACAGGTACAAATCAATTCCCTGCTGCCCCGCGGCACGTTTGGCGGGGTGGGCGGGAATTATGTATATGCACTCAATTCGCCGGTCACCGCGATCCTGGCGACCAATCTGTCGGTGCGGTGGGGACGGGCGGGGATGCCGCTCGATGTGTGGGAACCCCGTAATGACGATGCATCACCCACCAACATGCAGTGGGATGTGTTGCGGGCTGCTGATGCGCCCGGGTCGATGGTCCGGCAATCCATGGAACGGGCGAAATGGCTGACGGAACACCGCGTGCCTCAGATGTTTTCAATTTGGAAACTGCCGTCCTGGATGTATGTGGACCCTGACCGCGACCCGGATGCGCACCGGCAACGCATGGCGTCAAACCGTTGGCCGGAAGTTCTTGAAAGCATTGGTTCCTACCTGTTGCATGCGCGCCGGGAATACGGGGTTGAGCCGGAATGGCTGTCCTTTAATGAGCCGGACATCGGATGCTTTGTGGAGTTTTCCGCCGGGGAACACCGCGATGCCATCCGGCGGATGGGGGAATATCTTGATTCGCTCGGATTAAAAACCCGCCTGGTGCTGGGCGATGTGGCGTCTCCGCGTACCCCGCTGGATTATGTGCGGGTTGCCGGGGACGATCGGGAAGCCCGGAAATGGGTTGGCGCCCTGGCCTTCCATTCCTGGAATGGTGCGGAGCCGGCGGTGCTGGAGGAATGGGCATCGTTGGCGGAAGTATACCAGCTCCCGTTGCTGGTGACGGAGCAGGGATGGGACCCCGGCGCCTACCGGACCCCGTGGATACTGCATACCTTCCCGTATGCCCTGCAGGAACTGCGGCTTTACCAGACCATACTGCAGCATGCCCGGCCGCAGGCCCTGCTGCAATGGGAGTTGACGGAAGACTATTCCCTGATGGAAGCCGTGGGTGGTGGCGCCTTTCGTTCGACACCCCGGTTGGGGTATCTCCGGCAGTTCAGCTGGTTGGCTCCGATAAACGGGATGCACCTGATGGTACGGTCCGATCATCCGGAAGTATTGGCGACAGCCTTCATGAACCGTGAGCGACCGGTGCCCGCGTTTACGGTTCACTTGGCGAACCTGGGCGGGAAACGTCTTGCCACGGTCTTGGGGATTCCACATCCAGTCAGGCAGTTGCAAGTCTGGCGCACCACCCGCACGGAACATGCCGTCACCAACGCCCCCCTGGACGTGGTCAAGGGTGGCGTCAAGTTGGAGCTTCCTGCCGGAAGCCTGGTGACCCTTACGACCATGGAGTAATGACGAGCCCTAATCCGAATGGCACTAAGTTAATCTCCATTTTCGACTCTGGGAAAGACGGCTCGCGAGGATCCTGCTTCGCCAAGGCTACGCAGGGCAAGCAGCTCACCCTCCATAAGCTTTTCAATCGAAAACGGATGTAACCAACTTGGGGGGCGAACGTCCTCACGAGCCGTGATCGAAGGAAGCGCTTAACTGACTATCAGTGGGCGTGGTGCAGTTGCGCTTGGGCAATGTCGATCAATGATTTCAGAGCTGAATTAACGGCATGTTCATCGTGGAAGAAACGCGCCACCTCTGGTGAAAGCCGGACCAGATTGGTGCCTGACTGAAAGCGCTTCGCATACTTACCTCGCACACCCTTGAGTCTGGAGAGGTCATACTCAGGACGCAGATCATCAACCATTGCAGTATTACTTGCCTTCTTCATAATATCTTCGCTCCTGTTGCGTTGTCTTCCTTGCGCTGATGAGTCGAATCGTGTCACCACGATCGGCGTGAGAGACAATCAACACCCGCCTCGCCGGGTCCATTCCGACGGTTATGAATCGGTGCTCAGTCACCGAATGGTCAGGATCATGCACGGTAATGGACAACGGATCGGCAAAGATCATTGCCGCTTCGTGAAAATTAACGCCGTGCTTCCGCACATTGCTGGCAGCCTTTCGTGGATCCCAATCAAAATTCATGGTCGAATAATACCGTCTTGGGCAAGGAGTCTCAATTCATATCTGACGGTGAATATAGCATAATGGCCTTATTGTACGGGTTTCAGAAAGAAAACCGGTTGGTATTTCAAACGTATCTACGGGGGAAGGGATTGTAAAACGTTGAACTTGGAAAATAAGGGGAGCGGCACGCTCGGCGATCGCGCCCTACCAGAGAAGGAAAGTGGATGGTTCGCCAGGGACCCTGCATCGCCGAGGCTTGCAGGGCAAGCGACTCGCCCTCCCAGGGCGGGGAGAGGGACGGCGTCGCTGGAGCTCCGCTCTTCAGCAGAGGGAAGGGTCAGCAATGCGATCCACCGGGGATGTGTGAAGGCACCGGGTCAAGCGGTGGATCAATCGATCAGCTGGATCGGATCTCCGCCTTGTCCTTGATCGTGAGGGGGAGTCCGCAGGTGACGAGGACGACTTCGTCGGCGCGTTCGGCTACCTGGCGGTTCACGGTACCGGCGAGGTCCCGGAATGCCCGGGCCATCGGGTTCTCGGGGACAATTCCCATGCCGACTTCGTTGGTGACGAGGATCAGGTTGCAGGGAGGCGCGTTGAGCAGATCAAGCAGGGCCGCGGTTTCCGGGTAGCTTTCGTTGTTTGTCCCGTGATGATGCATCAGGTTGCCCAGCCATACGGTCAGGCAATCGAGGAGGACCACGTCACAGGGTTGGGTGATGCCCCGGATGGCATCGGCCACGCGGAGCGGTTCTTCAACCGTGGTGAAGGTGTCGCGGCGTTCATCACGGTGGCGGGCGATCCGGTCCTTCATCTCATCATCGAAGGCAATGGCGGTTGCCAGGAAAACACGGCGTTTATAGGTCAGGGCGCGGGCCAGGGCGAACCGGCTCTTGCCGCTGCGGGCACCGCCGGTCACCAGGAGTACATGGTGTTTGGGCATGGGTTCCTCAATTCATTGTCCGTTTGCATTCACGGCTTGGCAGAAGCGGCAGCAGGTCGGCGGGCGTATCCCATTCCCGGGCACCGGAGGTGCGGAGGGATTCCGCCAGCCGGGTGGCGGAATGATCCGGCGTGAAATCGCGGGTCTCAATCCCGCGCATGAGAAAGACCGGTTTCCCCGCAGTGAGGGTTTCCTGGACCAATACGAGGTTGGCGACATTGCCGGGGCCGAAGGGAAGGCCGGCCACCACGACGGCATCGGCCAGGGTTACCAGTTTCCGGGTTGCATCGAGCGTGGCCGGCGTGATGGGCGAAAAGGGTTTCTCAACGGCAACCTCAAGTCCCAATGCCGTGGCAAGATCGGTATCCGTGTCGCCGGCATTCAGCGCACCGGCGGTGACGGTGTATTCGCACAGGTTGAGTTGGCGCATGATTTCGGCAGCGCTGCCGCCGCCGCCCACCACGTGAATCCGGATGCCGCTCCCGGAACGGTCCGGCATCCAGCGCCGGGCGGGGGTGACGGTGATGGATCCGGTTCCCACGGCGGTCTGCACGTTGACATCGCAATGGTAGACGGCCTTGAGCTGCTGCTCGGTCAACACGGTCTGCGGGGCGCCGTCGGCGACGATCCGGCCATGGTCGAGCAGGATCAGGCGGCGGCAGTATTCGGCGGACAGGTTGAGGTCATGGCTGATCATCAGCACCGTGGCGCCGTGGTCACGGTTGATACGTTCCACCAGGGTCATGATTTCAAGGCGATGGTTGATGTCCAGGTGCGACGTGGCTTCATCCATGAGTACCAGGCGGGGGTCCTGGGCCACGACCATGGCGATCACGACCCGCTGTTTTTCACCGGCGCTGAGTTCGGCATATACCCGGAACCGGAGGTCCGACACGTCCGTATACGCCATGGCGCGTTCCACCCGGGCGCGGTCTTCGGCGGTGGGGGGGTGGAAGCGGTTGGCGGTGCGGACCATGCCGGTCATGACCACTTCTTCAACCGTGAACGCCATGGGGGTTTCCATGCTTTGCGGCACCACGCCGACCAGCCGGGCGCGTTCCGCGGCCCGGAGGTTTTCCAGCGGGTGCCCGAAAAGGGAAATCGTTCCCCGGATCGGTTTGACCAGGCCGGTGATGACGCGCAGGAGCGTGGTTTTCCCGGCGCCATTGGGCCCGATGATGGAGGCGATTTCGCCTTCGGGAATGGTGAACGAAACATCCTGGAGAATGGGGGTTTTCCGGTAACCGGCCGTGACGGCGTTGAACGTGAGGGCCGGGGCGCTCATGCCATCCATCCCCGCCGGCGTTTGGCGCGCAGGATCAACAGGAAGAATGGTCCTCCGAAAATGGCGGTGATGACACCGACCGGGATCTCGCGCGGCGCCAGGAGGGTCCGGGCAAGCGCATCACACAGCATCAGGAATGTGCCTCCTCCGAGGGCGGCTGCGGGAATCAGGCGGCGATGGTCGGGACCCACCAGTGCCCGGATCACGTGCGGGATGATCAGGCCGACAAAGCCGATCAGCCCGGCCAGGCCGACCGATGCGGCGGTGATCATCGTGGCCAGGACAAGTCCGATCCCCATGATCAGGCCGGTGCGGATGCCCAGATGATGCGCGGTTTCGGTGCCCAGGGTCATGGCATTGAGTTCCGGGCTGAGGGACCAGAGGGCGAGGGCGCCTGCCAGCATGAACGACCCGCAGGTCAGGAGCATGGGGAGACCGGCGGGTTGGAGGTCGCCGAGCATCCACCACACCACGCTGTGCAAACCCTCAACCGGTGCGGTGGCCACCATGAACATCAGGATGCTGGAGCAGACCGAACTGACAATCACGCCGCTGAGGATCAGGCTGTAGACCGAAGGGGATCCGCCGTCGTGGGCAATGGTGAAGACGAGGGTGAGGGTGATGATGGCGCCGACAAATGCGAGGCCCGGCAGCCAGGCCAGGCCGGCGGCGCTCAACCCGGTGAGGATGGCAATGGCGGCCCCGAGTCCGGCGCCGCTGCTGACCCCGAGAATATAGGGTTCGGCCAGCGGGTTGCGCAGGAGAGCCTGGAACACGACGCCGGCGCAGGAGAGGGCGGCGCCCACGATAAATCCGCCGGCCACCCGGTTGGCGCGCAGGCTGAAAATGGCCTTCCCGATCGGGGTGCCGAGATCCGGGAAGCCGATTCCGGAGGAACCCAGGATCAGGCAGAGCCATGCCATCAGGGGTGTTCCGAGGATCAGGACAAGCAGGACCGCGCGGGATTTATTCATGGGACGGATTGGGAAATGCTCCGGTGCAGGGCTTCGATACCCTGGATAACCCGTGGACCGGGTCGCAGGATGATGTTGTTGTCGAAACCATCGTATACGGCGCCGTTGGTAACCGCCTTGACGTGGGCCCAGCCGGGGCGTTTCAGGACGGTTTCGCGAACGGTCCCTTCGCGGGACATGTAGAAACAGAGGATGATGTCGGGGTTCTGCTTGAGTATCCATTCCGGATCGAGGGTGAAATAATCGTTGCCGGCCTGATCGCCGAGATTCCTGCCGCCGGCCAGATTGATCAAGTCCGACAGGAACGAGTTGGTTCCGGCCGTGGTGATCGGGTCATTCCATATTTCGGCGTAGACCAGGGGATGGGTGCCGGAGGTTTCCGACCGGGCCTGCCAGTCGGCGAGTTCGCTACGGATCCGGCCAGCCAGTTCAAGCGCCTGGGGTTCGTACCCGATCAGGGTCCCGACTTTTTCGATGGCGAGGGGGATATCCCGTACCGATTTGCAGGCAATCCGTTCCCGGCGCAAGCCCAGCGCCTCCATCTGGTTGGCCATGGTCTGGTCCGCGAGATCGGCTTCCAGAATGATGGTGGGTTCAATGGACAGGATGGTTTCAATGGATGGCACACCGAATCCCCCCACGATAGGGACCCGGTCGATGATTTCCGGGGGATAATCACAGGCACTGGTCCGGCCGGCCAGGACCTCGGTGCCGGCGATGGCGCAGACGATCTCGGTGAGGCTGGGCGCCAGGGAGACAATCCGGATACCGGTGGGGGCATTACCCGGTTTTGCCGCTTTGGAACAACCGGCCAGACCGAAGGCCAACGCCATGAAAATGGATAAACCTGCATGCGTGTTCATGACGCCATTACGGGGCTTGACCGTCGCATCTGTCAAGGAGGGAAAATCCGTATATAGGGAAAATCCGTACCGGAGCGGTGCCCGATGCGGATGAAACAGTCGCATGAAAGGTGGGGGTGCCATCTGACTCTGACCTGAATGGCACTAAGATAAGCGCCATTCGACTCTGACCTTGTTATTTTGATCGGTTACCCGTTATGTTCTCCTCGTCGTGAGAGCAGTTATTATCCGTGAGCAAACGCCATGAATGTTGAATGTCGGCGCACGAAATTGCGGCCCATATGGGTGTGAGGACTGAAAGGGAAGAAACTTCATGACCGAGAAATCACATTCCGCTGGCAGGGCGTCCGACCTGACATTCATCCGTGTTGGAGGCTTGTGCCGAGCATCAGTCTGGCATGCGCAAAAGGAACTGACCGGTACCCGCCGGGCGGGCGGCAGGAACGATGAAGTTGCCGAAGAGGAGGCTGATGGATGACGTTCTGGTATTCACGGCATGCAGAGGAAGAAATGGCGCGACGCGGTATTCCGCGGGCGCTGGCGGATGGCGTGCTCCGGCGACCTCAGCAGATTGTGCCAGAACGCGGATCAAGAAAAGCGTACCAGTCGAAAGTGACTTTCGGCGATGGGCCGTGCTTTCTGTTGCGATTGATTATTGATGACGCGATAGATCCCGCCGTCGTGGTGACGGTGTATCGGACCAGCCGCATCGAGAAGTACTGGAGGAAGACATGAAAGTAACTTATGATCCGGAAGTTGACGTTCTGAGGATTCTTCTGCACAGCGGGCCGATCGAGGAGAGCGACGAAAGCAAGCCCGGCGTGATTCTCGATTACGATAAGTCCGGAAACGTAGTGGGTATGGAAATTCTCGACGCATCCAAGCGAACCGACAGTCCCCAGACCATGGAATATGCCATCACCATGCCGCAGACAGCCGTTTCGTCGGGCGCATTCGTTCGCGAAGAGGCAACCGGATATGGCCGCTCAAAAAAGCGTAGAGGTGGGAAGAACTGAGCGGCATGGTTGTCCAGAACAAGATGAAGAATACCGGCTCACGCTTAACGTATGAAGCCGTTCCCTGTGGCCTGCCATGAGCAAGTGAGCGAAGCGAACGCGTCGAATGGCGGAGGGGGAGGGATTTTCCGCCAGAGGCGGATCAGCCTTCGGCTGAGAACCCCCGCCCACGTCGGGGGAGAATAAATTGGCGGAGGGGGAGGGATTTGAACCCCCGTTACCAGTAAAGGTAAACATGATTTCGAGTCATGCGCATTCAACCGGGCTCTGCCACCCCTCCGGCGGTTTGATACAGGCAAATGCACGTATGTAAGCTGGGAGAATATCCTGAAACCGGACTGGATTTCAATCTTCTCTTTTCGAATTCTCTGTTGCATGGGATGGATGGCTTAAGTAGTGTTCGCTTCCGATTGAATGTAAACGGCAGCGGAGGACATGACATGCGTTTCGGCGTGGCGGATTACGGGATGAACGTGTGGGATGGCGGCTGTTTCGATGTCGGCGCGCGCCTCGAAGGGCTCAAGCGGATCGGTTATGACGGCTTGGAACGCCTGGCGGCCAACAGCCCGTCCGAAGCCTTGTTGCGCGCCGCGGATTTCCGGCGGCTGGGCATGGATTTCGCCACCTGCCTCGGCCCGAACATACAGGCTTCCATCCAGTGGACAGCGGCCTTGGGCAAGCCTTACGTGTGGACATCGGTTACCGGCAGGACATTCGATGATTTCTGCCGCCAGGTAAACCACCAGGTGGACATCTGCAACCGCTGGGGGATCCGGGTGGGGTTGCATAATCATCTCGGCTCGCTGGTCGAGTCACAGGCACAGTTGGAGGAATTCCTCAAGCGTTGTCCGGGTTGCGGTTTGATCCTGGATACGGCGCACCTCGCGGCGGCGGCCGGTAATCCGGTGGACATCGTCCAACGCTATGCCTACCGTCTCGTTGCCATGCATCTCAAGGACTGGATCGTGTCGAAACCGGAAATCGGGCTGGACCAGTGGCCCCAGCGCGGCCGGTTCTGTGAACTCGGCGCCGGGAACATCGGGCTGGATAATGCGGCGGTGATGAAGGCGCTTGTCAAGGTGGGGTATGACGGGTGGGTGTTCGTGGAACATGATACGCACCTGCAGGATCCGTTCAAGGATCTGGCCATCAGCCGGGACTATTTGCGCAAAGCGGGGTTTTGAGGGAATACAAGGAGATGATCACCATGGCAAAGACAAATCCGATTCGTATTGGCATCGTGGGGCTTGGACGTGCCGGTTGGGGGATGCACGGGCCGGAACTCAACGGCAAGGAATCCATGTTCCAGATTGTCGCGGGATGTGATCTGGATGCCGATCACCGCAAACGGTTTGCCAACAAGTACGGGTGTTCCGTATACCGGCGCATCGAGGATCTTATTGCGGACAAGGACGTGGAGCTGGTGGATATTGCCACCCGGTCCACCGAGCACGTATCGCACGCCCTGCTGGCACTCAAGGCAAACAAGGATGTGTTTATCGAGAAGCCCATGGCGGTTTCTTATCCGGAAGCGCTTACGCTGAAGCCCGCCATCCGCCGGTCACGTGGCAAGGTCTATATCCGGCATAACCGCCGCTTTGAACCTGGGTACCAGCACATCCGCGAGATCATGGCATCAAAAGTCCTGGGGGAAATTTACGAGATCAAGCTCCGCCGCAACGGTTACAGCCGGCGGGATGACTGGCAGACCCTGATCCGGTGCGGGGGAGGCCAACTGCTGAACTGGGGACCGCATATCATCGACCATGCCCTGCGTTTGCTCGAATCGCCGGTGGCGGATATGTGGAGCGATCTCAAGTTGATTTCGGCTGTCGGCGATGCGGAAGATCATCTGCACATTATTCTCAAAGGGAAAAATGGACGGGTGGTGGATCTCCAGATCAGCGGCGGGTCGGCCATTCCGGAACCGGAATACATCGTGCTGGGGACCCGTGGGGGGCTCCGGAGTTCCGGGAATGAGATCTACCTGCGTTACCTGGACCCGCAGAACAAGCTCATTCGACGCCGTGCCAAGCCCGGCACACCGAAACAGGGTTTCGGATCGCCCGATAACCTGAGATGGATCGAGAAGACCATACCGGTCGAGCCCAAGTCCGGCGCCACGATGACATCGATTTGGAACCATTTGTACGATTCCATCCGCAAGGGAAAACCGTTCCCCATTACCCTCGACGAGGCGTTGGGGGTGATGCAGGTGGTTACCGCGGCAAAGAAAGGGACCCCGTTCGCGGGTTGAGGGATCAGGCATGACATCACGCGAGATCATCACGGCCAATATCGAGAACCGCTGCGACGGAAGAATCGGGTTCAATTTCGGGGGGGACAGACGGAACGACTTGTCGGGTTGCGGTATGGCACATCCCTTCCAGGCGAAGAAATGGGATGAAGGCGCCTACGAGTTCTCCACGGACCTGTGGGGCAATACCTGGCACCGGATCAAGGGCCTCTCACAGGGTGGGGAAGTGTACAAGCCCGTGATCGCGGATTGGACGGATCTTGACCGGCTTGAACTGCCTGATCTCGATAATCCGGCCTGGTATGACGGGGCGCGCAACCTGGCGGCTACCGACAAGGAGAAGTTCCGGATCGGCTGGATGCCCGGTTGGCCGTTTGCCACCTGCCGGTACATGCGAAAGATGGAAATCTATTTCATGGACCTGATTGCCGAGCGTGAACCAATCGACATCCTGCACGACCGGGTGACCGCGTTATTTGAGCGCGTGATCGACCGCTATGGCGAGAGCGGGATGGATGGAATCATGTTTTGCGAGGACCTGGGCATCCAGGACCGGTTGTTGATGTCTCCGACCATGTGGAATGATGTGTTTCGCCCGTTATATGAGCGGCTGACCAGCCGGGCCCACCGGTACGGGATGAAGGTGATCCAGCACTCCTGCGGTTACAACTGGCTGCTGGTGGATTCCCTGTGCGAGGCGGGCATTGATTGCCTGCAATTCGACCAGCCGGCGGTCTATGACCAGCCGGCTTTGGCGGCCAAGCTGAAAAAACACGGGGTGGGACTGTTTTCACCCTGCGACATCCAGAAGGTTCTGCCCACCGGGGATCGAGCCCTGATCGAGCGTGAGACCGAGCGGTTGGTCAACACTTTCCGCGGCGGATTCATTGCCAAGAATTACCCTGACCTGCACGGCATCGGCGTGGAACCGGAATGGGATACCTGGGCCTACGACACGTTTGTACGTTTCGGCGGGTGATGCTGGCTATCCGTTTTACGGTTTGGGATTGGCCGGGTTTTTGATGGAATTTATCCTGGCCTTAACCGCCGGCAACTCGATCAGGCGTTTTATCCCCTCCAGAACGTCCCGCACGATGGCCGTGGAGGAATGGGTGGCGCCGGTCACCGTGTCCAGTTGGGGGAGGGCGGTATCGGCGGGGAGTTCCTTGAATTGCGTGAAGAAGTCATTTCTCAACTTGCTGAAGTAAAGGGGAGTTTCCATGTGTTCCAGGACCTTGATGTTGCGGATACTGGCATTGGTTGACAGGGAGACCAGGCAGGCAATCTGGCTGATGTGCCCCTTGACCGGAGGATTCAGGCGATCCGTACGAAACACCCATCCAAGCGTCATGCCGTCTGCATCCAGCACGCTGAATGCCTCTTCCTGGGGTGTCAGGCCATCCAGAGGAGCCAGTTTGGCAGCGCCGGGGAAAGCGGGTTTCCAGTGGTTTTCGGCTGGTGGGGTGGCCTGACAAATCCATGCTGACAGGCATCCGGCGAGGATTATCGTTGACCGGATCTTGTTCAGGATCAGCATGCGTCCTCTCCCCTTGTAACGGTTCATCTTGAATATCAAAGGCTTTCAGTTTACTAAATCCCTGATATGCATTCACCTCAAATCGAAAGGTCCATGATGCGGTTGTCCCGGTGTCGACGCTGGCGGATGATGTTCCTGATGGTTCTGTTGACCGCTCCGGTCATGGCCGTTGATTGGGAGAATTTTAACCGTGAAGATTATGAAGAGGAGGCCGGTTCGAGCTTTTCGATATTTGCGGGACCTGACCGGGAAGTTTACGGCGCCTACTGGGGGTTTGGAACCTGGTTAAAGCATACCCCGGTTTTCGGCGATTATAATTTCAGCCTGTTTAATCATGGTGAGGAACATGCCTTTTACACCGGTGTTGGCCTTACCATCCGTATCATGCCCCATTGGAAGGTGGCGCCGTTTGTCGGGGGGGGCGGTTCCTACAACTATTCATTCAAGGACCGATACCCCGATCCTTCCGGCACGAATCCGGATGAGCCGGAAGACCGGGGAGACTCCTACTGGGGGTGGCATGCCGAAGGGGGCATCCGGTTCTGGTTTGAGAACCGGATCCAGTTGTTCGAGTTGATGGGCCGGTATGTCCGGACCTCGCTGGACGGCGACCGGGATTACGTGATGGTTGCGATTGGAACCGGCGCCGGATTTTAAGCCATACCGGTTGTCCTATGCGCCCTGCCGGCCGTGGCGCAGCCGGACATCGCGTTTGCCGGTGGTTACCTCGCCGGCATCGAAGGGCTTCTCACCGGCCTTGCGCAGGATCTGCAATGCCTTGTCATAGGCGTTGGGCCGCACGATAATCACCATCCCGATGCCCATGTTGAAGACGCGGTACATCTCGTCGGTTTCTACCTTGCCGTGTCTCTGGATGAACGGGAAAACCGGCAACACCGGGGCCGTGCCCGTGTTGATGATCACACGGGTGCCGGCCGGCAGGATGCGTGGAATGTTGTCGATCACGCCACCACCGGTGATGTGCGCCATCCCCTGGATGCGTACGGATTGCATCAGTTTGACAATGGGGCGCAGGTAGCTGCGGTGGACCGCCAGCAGCGTATCGGCCACGGTCCGGCTGGTTCCTGGCAGGCGATCGCGGATACGGAGTTTTGCCTGCTCAAAGATGACGCGCCGGGCCAGCGAAAAACCATTGGTGTGCAGGCCGGTCGACGGGAGGCCGATAACCCGGTCGCCCGGCCGGATGCCGGTGCCCGTGATCATGTCGCGCTTGCGCACGACGCCGACGATGGTTCCGACCAGGTCATATTCGCCAATCGGGTACAAACCCGGCATTTCGGCGGTTTCACCGCCGAGCAGGGCGCAACCGTTTTCGCGGCAGGCCTTGCACAGGCCCTTGACCACCTGGCGGAAAACCGGGCCTTCAAAACGGGCCGTGCCCACGTAATCCATGAAGAACAGCGGAGTGGCCCCCTGGACCAGAATGTCGTTGACGCAATGGTTGACGATGTCCTGCCCGACGGTGTCGTGGCGACCGGCCATCCCGGCAACCTTCAGCTTGGTGCCCACACCGTCCGTGCTGGCCACCAGCAGGCAATCCTTGCCGGGTGACTGGAACAGGCCGCCGAACAGGCCGATATCGCTGACCACGCCCGGGGTGGAGGTGTCATGGACCATGCGCTTGATCGCGCGGAGGGCGCGCATCTTGTTGTCGATATCCACGCCGGCGCGGGCATACGCGGAACGGGGTTTTGACGCGGACTTTTTCATGGGGTCTCCTTGCGGCCTACAGGCCCACGGCCCGGAAGGTGCGGTTGATATCCTTGAAATGCACGGCCAGGTTGAAGGTTTTGCGGATGTCATCCTTGGATACGTGCTGGAGAATTTCCGGATCCTGTTCCAGCAATTCACGGAACGAGGCCCCGGTTTCCCAGGACTTCATCGCATGGCGTTGGACGGCGCGGTAGGCCAGCTCGCGGCTTACCCCGTGGTCGGTCAGCATCAGGAGCACCTGCTGGGAATGGATCAGGCCGTGGGTCATGTCCAGGTTGGCCTGCATCCGCTTGGGATAGACCTTCAGGTTCCGGACCAGTTTCTCCAGTTGGGTGAGCATGTGGTCGAGGGCGATGGTGCTGTCGGGCAGGATGACCCGTTCCACGGACGAGTGGGAAATGTCGCGCTCGTGCCACAGGGCCACGTTTTCCATGGCGGCCACCAGGTTGCCGCGCAGGAGGCGGGCCAGGCCGGAGAGCTTTTCGCCGGTGATGGGGTTCTTCTTGTGGGGCATGGCGGACGACCCCTTCTGTTCGCGGCCGAAGAATTCCTCCACCTCGTGTACCTCGGTGCGTTGCAGGTGGCGGAACTCCGTGGCCCAGCGGTCGACCGAGGCGCCCACCAGTGCCAGGGCGGCCATGTATTCCGCGTGCCGGTCCCGCTGGAGAACCTGGGTGGAGATGGCCGCCGGGCGCAACCCCAGCTTGCGGCAGACATGTTTTTCAACAAACGGATCGAGATGGGCATGGGTGCCCACGGCGCCGGAGAGCTGGCCGACGGCGACCGTTTTGCGTGCCCGTTCGAGGCGTTCGATGGCGCGGCCGAATTCGTCATACATCAGGGCCATTTTCAAACCGAACGTGATCGGCTCCGCATGGATGCCGTGGGAACGTCCGATCATGGGGGTGTTGCGGTAGCGGCGGGCCTTGACCGCGGCTGCGCGTCGGACCGCCTTGGCGTCGCGGATGAGGATGTCGATTGCCTGGACCATCTGGACCGCAAGACTGGTGTCCAGCACGTCCGAGCTGGTGAGTCCCCGGTGGATGTAACGGGCGGATGGACCCACGTGTTCGGCCACATTGGTCAGGAACGCGATCACGTCGTGGTTCACCTTGCGTTCGATCGCGTCGATCCGTTTCACGCTGAAGGCGGCCCGCTTCCGGATCCGCGCCAGGTCGGCGGCCGGTACCAGTCCCAGGCGGTTCATCGCCTCGCAGGCAAACAGCTCGATGGTCAACCAGGTTTGGAATTTGTTCTGGTCGGTCCAGATGGCGCCCATTTCCGGCCGCGTATAACGTGCAATCATCGGTGTGAATCCTCCTAAATGGCAGGCCACTATAAGAAGGGGGACGGGTGGTCCACAAGCACGAAGTCCCGTGACGGGCGTATCGGGTGAGTTACTCCATTTTCGCTGGAGCCGGCCCGCGTGCCGCCTGGTCCGGTTGGAGCCGGTCCGACTCCGAAGCAAACCGTTGTCTATGGAGAAATGTTGATGTCCGGTGAAGACGAGAAGATCGTGCTTGAAGTTGAGAGTGACCGGGCGATAGGGACGAAAGCGTTTGCAGCGACGTTGAAGATGGAGCGCGGACGATACAGGGTGAAACGTGGCAGGCCGGAAAAAGCGTGTTAATTACATCAGAATATATTAATGCTCAATAGTTTAACTAGAACGTCCCCAATTGATCTCCCCAATTGATCAATTGATCACATGGCGATGAGAACCCGATGAGCGATCCCTCGGTCCCCGCGGCGGGTCATGGGGACGCGTTCCGGCGATTCCGCGATTGCGACAGCAGGAACACCGAACCGGGCTTTACCGGCAAGCCGCTCAGCGACGCCTCGGCCGTATTGCCGTAGGCACCCTGGTTTATGCATTCCCCGTTGAGCGGCGGCTCGTTGGCAAACGCACACGCCGGATCCCCCGCATCGATGCAGGGACTGTTGGTCGTGAACTTCACCCAGTTTGTCCCATCGACCAGGGTTCCGTATTGACTCTTCAGGTGGAAATCCGTCCCATCGGCAACGAACAGCGCATTGGTCGAGATGCTGTTGCCGTCCTGCCCGGTCTGGCCCTGCCAGTCTGAAAGACTGTTCATGACCGGCGTACTCGGGGGATTCTCTTTTCCCCACGTAAAAGAATAGGTGCCCGCCCCGGTGGGATAGAAGTCGTTGTAGTCCACAACGATATTCGTTTTGCTGGCTTCGTCGGTCACGGCCATCGCATAAAGCAGGTAGCCCCGCGTGGTCCAGGAAATGTTGTTCCGCACAACCGCATTGCTCGACTGCAGACTGATGTAGATGCCCCCGCCGGTTCCGTAGATCGTATTGTTCGCGATGCTGCTGCTGTGTGTGTACCGGAAAGTGATGCGGTTGTTGCGCAGCCGATTGTGACTGACCAGGCAACTTCGCTGTTTGTCCATAACGATGCCGTACGTGCTGTTGTCGTAACACACGTTCTCGCTTACGATGTTATTCGCAAGCGCCGCGCCGGAAGATGTCCACATCTGGATTCCACCGTACGAGTAGTTCGAGTAGCAATTGTTCCCGGTGATCCGGCTGTCGGCACAACTCCTGACATAGATCCCGCCGCGATTCTTGTAGCAGGTGTTGTTTGCCAGGGTAAGGTTCGTTCCGCCGTAGGCGGATATGCCGCCGTATAGGTAGGCGTCCCAGTCGTTGTAGCAGCAAATGTTGTTGCTGGCCACGCAGTTGTCCGACAGGTAGAAGTAGATGCCGCTGGAAGCGTGCTTGCACGTGAAGCCCTCGATTTTGACGTAGTCCTTGCCGTTCACATAGAAAACGCTGTTCTTCCTCGTTGCCTTGATCGCGTGTCCATCGGGGCTGTCGCCGTTTTTGGTGTGAATGTAAAGGATGTCGCCGGCGGCATCATAGTAGAAGGTGGCCGCAGTGGCCTGGACATCGTTCGTGTTGTATTTCTGAACGTAGTCGCAGTACTCATTGTCTTCCCACACGTTGTTGATGGTTACCGTCTCGGTGGTCTTCTTCCAAGTGACTCCGCCGTGCAGAACAAAATTCGTCACGGTCTCCCAGCCCGAGACCACGACGGTATCGCCTTCTTTTGCCCGGTAGGTGATCGGACTGCCCGCGGAACCGGCGTTGACGGGCGTGACTTGCTCCTGATAGGTGCCTGCCGCGACCGTCACCGTTCCCCCGGCGGTGACAATGCCGGCGGCTTTCTGGATTGTCTTGAAAGCGTTTTCCCAAGACAGGCCGGTATTGGTGTCTGTGCCGTCGGGCTTCACATAGTAGTCCGCGGCCTGCCCGGAATACACGAAAGCCAGTAACAGGCTTATCGCCGCGATGAACACGAGATTACGGGCATGAAATCGAACCATGGCATGCTTCGTCATAGTGCAACCTCCTCGCTGCGGGGACATCTGCTGACAGGAAAATTGCTTTTGAGCGGTACAGGCACACGCGCAACTGGTAATCAGCCTGTAAAACACCTCTACACCCAAGGAGCATGCATGAACAATGGGGGATAAGACAAGAATAAAGGCGGGGAATAATCCGGGCTAGGATAGAGGGGTTCTGAAGATAGCAAATAGAGCTTGCAGGGGAGCGATGGGTAGACAAGATCACGACCCATTTGGATTCCATATGCAGATAATGAAGATAAGCATCTATTTGTTGCCTTCAGCTGACCCCTGGCCTTGACTACCAGGGAATGGGGAGCGGAGTTTGCCGGGATGGATATCAGATCGTTTCCGACAACGTAAAGCTTGTCTGTCCCTGATCGTTTCTGATCGTTTTGGAGTCTCCGGATGTCGTGTCCTTCTGCATGATAAGCGCGTAAGCCTTTTTTCCTCGCCGCTAACTAACGACGGGTGTACGGTGATTGCCATGCGGCATATCGCAAAAATTTGAGA
>Ga0156641_1043_pt1 | contig 45152 bp, 36 predicted proteins | sample RifOxyC3_FD_110715 | JGI IMG/M metagenome (GOLD analysis project Ga0156641, IMG submission 110715) | Lentisphaerae bacterium RIFOXYC12_FULL_60_16 | reverse complement strand
ACTCGATTCCCTGTGGATGGCATCCGCCGCCTGATTCAGGTCAATGAATCAGGGATGCGCCCAACCCTAGGGACGGATTGAATTCGACTTGCCTTAAGCGCCGTTGATTGGTACCCCCTTCCCGCATGTCAACGGGTACATGTCCAGGAGTTGAAACAACCCCGATCCGCCCGCTGGTCGAGACCACGTTTGCACGTAATGCCTTCTGTGCGGTTGCGTGGGAGGCCATCTGGGCACTGGGGGTCCCCTTCTGCACCATCTGGACAATTGTGCCGGCCTATCTCTTCTACCTCGACCTTCCAAAAACGGTCGTCCAACTCATCATGATCGGGTTCAGCCTGACGGCAGGCTTCCAATTATTCAGTACCCGCCTGTTTCACGGTCCACGCCGACGCCTATGGCTGACCATTAACTGGATGCTGTTTTCCGCCTGCTGGGTCGTCTATGGCCTCCTCGCCCGCATGGGATGGAACGGGTTGCCCCGGAGCTTTATGACCACCTGTTTTGTTCTGACCTGCATCGGTTTGGCGGTCACCATGCATCTTGGAATCCCCGCCTATGCCGAAATGCTGGTGGCCAACATTCCCCTTCGTAAACGGGGCCGGTTGACAGCCTTCCGCAACCTTGCCCTGGGAACTTTTGGATTGCTGGGGGTTCTGGCAGCCACGCATTGCATGCGACATTTTCCAGAACCCCATAATTTTCATTATGCCATGCTCATCGGTGGAAGCATCATGCTGGTTTCCTGCACCACCCTGCTCGGTTGGAAGGACCATGATGCCTGCCAGTCAACGCCGGCTTCCTCCCTGAGATCCCCCTGGTCATTGGCGCGACAACTGGCCGGCAATATGAATTTCCGCGTCTTCCTGGTCTTCCACATGCTGTTGCTGACCGCCCAATCGCTGGCGCCCCTCCTGATCGGCTACGGACGGGACATCCTGGATCTCCCTTCAAGCCGCATCACGCATTTCACCGCGGCCTATTTCTTTGGACCCATCCTCAGTGGCCTTTGCCTGGCACCCCTGGCCGACCGCTACGGCTTCCGCCTGATCGGAATACTGAGCGCAACCGCCATGTCAACCGCATTCCTGTTACCCATCCTTTTCTGGAACACCCTGCCGGCCATCCTGATCGCCTACCTGCTCTATGCGGCAACGGCCACACTGAATACGATCCTGGTGGGCAATCTCGGTGCTGAACTGGTGCCGGATGTAAAACCCGGCATGATGGTCGCCATCGGCAATGTCCTGGCAACCCCGCTCGGGCTTCTCCTGGCTCCGATGGCAGGCGCCTTGGTGGACCACTTCGGATCGTCGGGATATGTCGGCGTCTTTGCAGCCGGAATCACCATGTCCGTCATTGCAATTTTGGGTTATAGTCTGCTGGTACGCGAACCACGGACCGGCCAGGAGATTCATGTGCGGATACGGGCCTTCCCGATCCGGTAAACGGAGCAACCCGCGATGCAACCGCAGCGAATCATCGATTTTCACCACCACGGGGGCGGAACCGCGCCAGCGGATTATCTTCGCCAGCTGGTTCCCCAGGCACAACACTGGAACATCCACAAGATCGTCATGCTGGGCCTGGAGTGGCCCGGAATCACCATGTCCAGCCGCAACCGGGATATCCTGGCATGCTGGAAAGGCGAACCGGGTCTGGTCGTTCCCTTTGCAGCCCTCGACATGCAGAAATCCTCCGATCCTGCCCAGGTGGACGCCCTGCGCGAACAGGGGTTCGTGGGATTGAAATTCATCCGGCCACCCGTCCCCTACCACGATGAACGGTTTTATCCCTGGTACGATCGTGCCCAACAGTTGAAAATGCCCTGCCTGTTTCATCTTGGCATCGTGGCCCGTCTCCCCGAGTGGGAAGGCCACCGGACCGACAGCAACCTGATGCGCCCCATACACCTCGACACCATCGCCCGATCCTTCCCTGGACTAACCCTGGTGGGCGCCCATTTGGGAAACCCCTGGTACGAGGAAGCCGCCATGAGCTGCCGCTGGAATCCCAACCTGTATTTCGACTTGTCCGGATCAACCCTCAAGCGGATGCGTCCGGAAGCCATCGGCGAACTCCTCTGGTGGGGAGGAACCACCTACCCCGCCTATCGTGACCGGCTCGGCCGTAGCGCCTGGGAAAAGATCCTGTTCGGCAGCGATGTCAACGCGCCGGATATCGGCGACGTTATCGGTGATTACAACCGTCTGGTCGAAACCTTGGAATTACCCTCCGAACTGGTTGATGCAATTTTCTACCGGACCGGCGCTTCCCTGCTCGAAGCCGCCGGGTTAACCATGTCATGACCCCACCCAGAGGACGCGACCCATCATGATACAAACCCTGACCGAACCTGAATCCCGCCAGGCCATGCGCAACCTCATCATGGCGCAATGTTTCGGCACACTTTCCCTCCTGTTATTCACCAACGGATTCCTGCTCGCGTACTTGTCAGCGGTCGGAATACCCAGTGAACACATCCTGTCGTGGTTAACGCTTCCCTACGTCTCCAACTTTCTCCTGATGCTTCCATTTGCCCACTTGGCCGACCGAATCGGGCGTAAACGTGTCGGACTCGCCGGATTGTACGCTACGGTGGCAGGCTTTGCGTTGATCGCCACCTTCACCCTGCTGCCGGGACATCTCGCCGTCCCTTTATTTCTGGCTGGCGCCATCATTTTCAGCGCCGGCTATACCGCCTTCTCGTCCAGCTGGTTCGCCTTGTTAAGCCCGATCATTCCCGCCCCTATGCGCGGCCGTTTCTTCGGAAGACTGAGGACCTCCTGGCAGGCCGTCGCCATTGCCTTCAGTTTCATTGTAACCGTGGTGCTCCGCAACCACCCGGAAATCGGGGTGTATCGCCTGTTCCTGCTGGTTGTCCTGGTGATGGCTTTCGCGCGGATCCTCATCTATCAGCGTATCCCCGATCTTGAACCACCCAACCCTGCACGGCCTGCGTTCCTCGAAGCCATCGGAATCGTTTTCCACACCCCCGGATACCTGGCATTCGGCGCCTACATATTCCTCCTGTATCTGTTCACCGGTGCGGCCCCGTGGCTCATGGGATTGCTCCAGAAGGACACCATGGGCCTGACGGGCGATTCCATCGTCCTGCTGGGCAACGCCCTGGCCGTGGGCACCTTCATCGGGTTCATTTTTGCCGGTCGACTGGTAGACCGGTTCGGGACCAAGCCCGCCTTCATGATCAACCACTTCGCATACGCGCTGATCCTCGGCCTGATACCGCTACGCCCCTGGTTCTCCGCTTCCCCCCTGCTTTATATGGGATGCCTGATGTTCGGGTTTGGCATCTGCAACGCGGTCACCAGCGTCTCTATTTCCACGGAGATGCTGGGAATCATGCCGGCACGCAGCCGTTCACTTTCCACCGCATTGATCAGCATGCTGTCAGGCGCCGGCATCGCTTTGTCGGGCCAATTCGCCGCCCAGGCAATCCGCCTTCGCATGCTGGCCGACCAGTGGATGCTGGCAGGACGTTCCCTGGGCCCCTATGACACCTTGCTGATGGCCTCCGGCATCATGGTGCTGCTCTTGGTGGTAACCCTGGGCCTGATTCCATCCGTCCTTCGACCGGCGGAATACTCGTCCAACCAACCGTAACGCGCGCGTCCATCCAGACGGTTCCAGGCTGGACATTCCAGGCCCTGCACGCCACCATGGCCGTTGATGACCCTACGTGCCAAATTGTTTTCCATAACCGCCATGGTCGTCACCGTGCTGACCGTCCTCTGCATCTTTGCCACCCGTCACTTCCTCCTGACCAATGCCACCCGCCTGGAACACGGCTATGTCCAGGAGGCCATGGAACGGGTGCTCAAGAACCTGCACGCCGACCGGAATCACCTCGACAGCATGGTGCTTGACTGGGCCTCCTGGGACGACACCTATTCCTATATGGAAAATCAGGATCCCGATTACCTGGAATCCAACCTGACCGCGGACATACTCCGGGATTTAAGGGTTCATTTTCTGCTTTTCATACGGCCGGATGCTTCCCTTGAAATCGGCATCATGGCCGATGATTCAAATCCGACCAACCGCCAAATAAACCTCCAGTCCAACCCGCTCGCCCGCCATGGCGTTGAACTTTCACCGGACCGGGGTGTTTCAGGTTTTTTCCTTCACCAAGGCATCCCCTACCTGATGGCTTCCCGGCCGGTTCTCACCAGTCAGCACGCAGGACCTCCCAACGGCTGGGTCGTAATGGGATATCGTTTGAATCAGGAGTTTCTTGACCTGCTGGAGGAACGCGCTGGTGCAACATTCGAACTCCGGCCCATCGCGACCCTGGCCCGCACACCACTTGAGGGCGGCATGATCAGCCGCTTGATGGAAACATCGGCGACCGAGATCCACGATTATTCCCCCGAGCAGATGTACGGGTTTCATGTGCTGCGTGATGTCAACAACCAGCCGATCCTCCTGCTGTCAATCACCTACCCGCGCAACCTGCTGCGACAGGAACAGCTGAATGTCCGCTTTATATCTCTCTGGTTCCTCCTGGCTGGAACCGCGATCCTGGCCTTCACCTTCTGGTCGCTCGAACGCTATGTATTGATTCCCCTCAGCCGGAGCATCGAACAAATCGGACAAGGCGTGGATGATGTCGCAGCCGCACGCAGCCTGGCTCTCCGCTTGAAATCCGATCACGGTGGTGTTGAGTTCCAGGCATTGACCAACGGCATCAACCGCATGCTGCAAGCCCTCGAAGCCGCTGAAATGGCAGCCCGGGATCACCGGGAACAATTGATCCGGATGGACAAACTGGCGGCGCTCGGCACCCTGGTATCCGGTATTGCCCATGAAATCAACAACCCGAACACGATCATCGGATCGAACGCCATGGTCCTGGCCGAACTGTACGAATCAATTAAACCGGTTCTCGATTCATGGAACCGTGACCATGCCGACTTCAAGCTGGGGGTCAGGCCCTATCCGGAAGTCGGACCCGAAATACCGGAATTGCTGCGCGAGATGAGCCAGGCGTCCGTTCGCATCGCCGATCGCATACATGAACTCAAGGCATTCTCCGCCCCATCCGACACCGCCCTGACACATCCGGTGAATCTTAATGATGTGGTCCAATCCGCCCTCACCATGCTGCGCGCGGAAATTCCCAAACGGACACACCGATGGGAGTTGGAACTGCAGGACTCCCTGCCAACCATGCTGGGCAATCCCTCCCGGCTGGAACAGGTGGTGATCAACCTGGTCCATAACGCCCTGTACGCCGTCCAGCATCCCGACCGTAAAGTCCGGGTAAGCACCCGGCATGACACGGGACAGACCACCATCACGCTGATGGTGGAAGATGAAGGTTGCGGCATTGCACCTGACCAGATCAAGCATCTGGGGGAACCATTCTTCACCACCCGCCGCGCCCAGGGGGGAACCGGCCTCGGCCTTTTTGTAACCACCAACATCATCAATGAACACAAGGGAAGTATACGATTTGAGTCCCGTCCACAACAGGGAACCCGCGTAACCGTCACCTTCCCCCGCATAACAGGAGACCCGGCATGAATCAACCCGTTCCGTTCCCCTCCCGTCCCATCCTCCTGGTGGACGATGAACCACCCGTACTCCGGAGCATCGACAACCTGCTGCGCAATGCCGGCATCAACCACACCATCCGCTGTGACGACAGCCGCCAGGTTGAAGCCCTTATTGAATCCCATAATGTCGCCGTGATCCTGCTCGACCTGTGCATGCCCTTCCGGTCCGGCACCGAGTTACTCCCCATCCTGACCAGCCGGTTCAGTCACATTCCGGTCATCATCGTAACCGCCAATCATGAACTGGACACCGCCGTCAGCTGCGTCAAGGCCGGCGCGCTGGATTACCTGGTCAAGCCATTCGATCGACAACGTTTGGTCGCTGCTGTCACCAAGGCCATTGAAACCGCCGAATTGCGCTGTGAGAACCAACGGTTGCGCGATGAAGTCCTGGTGACCAGACCGCATCATCCGGAATTTTTCTCCACCATCGTGACCGCCAACCGCGCCATGCAATCGCTCTTCCGGTATGTCGAGGCCATCGCACCTTCACCCGAACCGGTCCTGATCACCGGCGAAACCGGTGTGGGCAAGGAACTGTTCGCACAGGTTCTCCACCAGATCGGGGCAAGGATCGGACCCTTCGTGGCGGTCAACGTCGCCGGCTACGACGACGCGTTATTCGCCGACACATTCTTCGGCCATGTCCCTGGTGCTTACACCGGCGCCGACAATGCCCGCACCGGGCTGGTTGAGAAGGCCTCCGGCGGAACCCTGTTCATGGATGAAATCGGCGATCTCGGAATCGCCTCGCAGGTCAAGCTGCTCCGCCTGCTGCAGGAACGCGAATACTTCCCCCTCGGCACCGATACCCCCCGCCAATCCAACGCCCGGATCATTGTCGCCACCAACCGGAATGTCCAGCAACTGCTGCAGACCGGCCGATTCCGGGAGGATTTGTACTACCGCCTCCTGTCCCACCACCTGCGCATCCCGCCCCTGCGTGAACGCACCGATGATCTCCCCCTCCTGATCAACCACTTCCTCTATGAAGCGGCTTCCACCTTGAACCGGAAACGGCCGACAGCTCCAACCGAACTAGCCGCCCGTCTGACAACCTATGACTTCCCGGGCAACATCCGCGAGTTGAAAGCCATGGTTTTTGACGCCGTCTCACGTCACGAGTCAGGCATGCTCTCGCTGGATACCTTTATCGACCACATGGCACAGGCCATAAACCAACTTCCAACTCCCGGTTCACAAACCGTCCCCGGAACATCCGGAACACGACTTCCAACCATGAAACAGGCCATCGAACTGCTCATCGCAGAAGCACTCCACCGGACCGACGGCAACCAAAGTGCAGCCGCCGATCTGATCGATGTTTCCCGGCAAACAATCAGTCGTTATTGCCGTAAGAAAACCAACGAGCCAATCGCGTAACTTTTCGTTACATAGATTCATTATCTGAATTAATTTGTTACACCCCTTTTTCTCATTCCGTTCTGTCCGGAATGCGGTCCAAAGATTTTTCATTGTGTGATTCACCTCACATCCTTTCATTATTAACACATAATGCATTGAATGTGAGCGTTTAAGATAACAATTCAATCCGCATTGCCCACCGAAGATTTCCATCGGCAACCATGAGTCAAGGCGTTTGGCACTCGGTTTGCTCTAATAAGGGTCTATGGAGATTTATTGTATGATGCCCAGGGATAACAATATATGGACAGGAATTACGGATCGACGCCCCTTCTTCCGTCATTCGTTAGTTCGATCATCTGGACAATCCATGCGCAAAGACGGCCTCACTTTGGTTGAGGTCATGATCGCCATGGCGATCCTGGCGTTCAGCCTTTCATGCGTACTCATGTCTTTCACCATGGCGCGCAAATCAGCAAACATGGCTGAAGGATTCCTGACCCATATGCATACCGCCCGTGCAACTTTGGAGAATATACGAGCCAAGGCATACGACGACTCGACGCTTGCACCCGGCACCTACACGTTCAGCAACTACCGGTACGTCGTGGCAACCAACAGTGCTTTTGGCGGCATAAAAGACATTACGGTAACCGTCTGGTGGCAGAATCCGGCAAGCAAGAGCACCTCCACGCTGTCCATGGCAACCTCCATATCAAAGGCCGTACACTGATGAAAACCAGCCACTCCAAGCACACACCGGGCACAGGGCGCCACGGGTTTACATTAACCGAACTCATGTTGGCCATGGGGGTAACGACCATGATCATGGCGGGCGCTATGGGCGTTTACCTGTCCAGCCAACGATCCTGGCACACCACGTCGCTGGAGATAGGAACCGCTACCGACGCCAGTTTTGCCTTGAGCCGGATGGTTTCCGGTATCGGTACCAACCTGGGGTTCCGGGCTGCTGTCGAAAGCACCGTCAGCGTGGTCAGCAGCGGTGCCAGTTGGACCGTTTCCTACCAGGTTCCAGACGGCCCGACCAATGCAATCCGATACCTGTCGGGAGCCGAAACCATCCAATACCGGAACCACCCCCTCGCCGGATGGGTCCGGGTGGCGAACGGTATCAACGCCGCCACTGCCTCAAAGTCCGGTAAAGGGATCAATCTCATGGTGCGGGTGGGACGCCAGAATGGCCGCTTCTCAGCCACCAACGAGGTGTCAACCTTCATCGCCTTCCGCAATTAAAGGAGCAGGGATCATGATACAACCCGAACGCTCAGGTATAGCCCTGGTCACGGTGATGATGATGACGGCCATCCTGGCCATCCTGGTCACCGCCCTCCTCCGTACATCCTCGACCCAGCTGCGGGTCTCAACCGGCCAATTCAATATTGAGCGCGCCACCTTTGTGGCGGAGGCAGGAGTCGAGCGGGCCGCCGCCCATATCGCGGCCAGCGGGGCAATTCCCATCTCGTTGTACGGAACCATCGGCGGTGGAACCTATGTCACCGCGATCATCCAGGGAGGCAGTATTTCCCGTGGTCTTTGCTCAATCGGCGGGGAAATCAACATTAACCCCAATAATAGTCCGCAAAATGAATTCACCGTAACCCTGCCGGACAACTCCACCATAACCCGTGACGACCTTCACCAGGATTATGCCGGCTACACGGGACAGGCCGTTACCGTGCATGTCAAACCCAAGGGCAACGGCAACCAGAACAGCATGCTGGTAAACGGAAACCCCTACCCCGTCTCCAACGCCTACACCTATGACATCCTTTCCTCAACCATGTCGATCAACATCTACAACGATAACATCAACGGTTCCGGCAAAGCCGTCGGCAAGTGGTGGATCGCCATCGCCGCAACCAGTGCAACCCTGGTGGAGGGGCAATAACATGAAATCACCCGTTACCCATCGTCGACCGGCATGGATACTGGTTCTGATTCTCAGTTCGCTCACCATCCACAGCACCGCACAGGCCGCTTGGAGATATTTGGATGTCCAATATGGTTCCGGCGACGGCTGGCACTGGCATGGAACCACCGTGAACATCAGCGCCAATGCGCCGCCCAGCGGCAAGGTCTTCGACCGGTGGCTGGGCGAAAACGGACTGTGCGCGAACCGCTTTTCCGCCAACACCACCTACACCATGCCCAACGCCAACGCCACCATCACGGCCAGTTACAAGGATGCACCAGCGCTCTACACCCTCACCGTCGATTACGGGACCGGAGACGGTTCCTATGCCGTCGGCGAAGTGATCAACATTGTCGCCAACGCACCGGCCCCAGGAAAAGTCTTTAACCGGTGGCGGGATGATGACGAATACTGCGCCAACCGGTATGACGCAGCCACCACCTACACCATGCCCACAGGAAATAAACGGGTTTACGCCTATTATACGGATGCACCGGCCGCTACCACCACGACCACCACCACGACGACCACAACCACCACGACAACCACGTCGACTTCTTCCACCACCACGACGACCATCCCGGATTTACCGGACGAATCGGAAGGTGCCGGCCAATATAACTACAGCATCATTTCGGTCGGAACGGTCAATGGAGTGACCCGCACGGTAACCCTGGAGGGCATCCGCCGTAAGACGTGGGCTGATTTTGCACTCTGGATGAGTGTCAATAATGCGATCTATTTCAAGAGCGGCGAAGTCTTCAACGGTAAGGTCCATTCCAACGAAAAACTCTGGTTCAGCGGCAATCCCATATTTTACGCCGAGGTGACTTCGGGTGCCAACGACTTTGGCGGCAGCACCAATGCCTGCGTGTTTCACGAAGGTTTCCGCCGGGGTGTTGCAACGGACACCATGGCATCCGTCAACTTCAACACCCTGCGCAGCAAATCCAGCATGATCGTTACCGGCTTGACCACCGTGGTGATGGCACAAACCAACCTGCTGGTGACGAATTCCCGCCGCGGATGGAATCAGCAGGTCATCACCATGACCAATGATGCGATGGTACTCTATGTCGCCTCCGCCGGCAGCGGCGCCGACCCCGACGGTGATGCAATGGTTGCCGGAACGCTTGATGGACGTCTGACGGTGGCAACGGACCGGGACATCCTGATAACCAACCACCTTGAATACGCCGTGGATGCCAAGACCAATTCAGCCGGATGCAACGATGCCCTCGGGCTTATCGCCAAGGGGGATATCGTTGTAAAGCCAACCTGCCCGGATAACGTCAAGATATTCGCCCACATGATAGCAACCGGCCAGGCAGCTTCCCGCAACGGATCCTTCGGCGTTGAGAATTACAACAGCGGTTCGCCGCGCGGCAACCTGAACGTGCATGGCGGTATTGTCCAGGATACACGCGGAGCCGTCGGAACCTTCAACACGGGCACCGGCAACCTGGTGACCGGTTTCAACAAGATGTATACCTACGACATCCGCTTCGTCGAGGACCCACCACCGGAATATCCGACACTCAGTGATAAATTGGAATTTGGAAGTTGGAGGGATCGTTGACCATGAAAGATAAACCCTATCAATTCAGCCACCTTGATGGATACTTGGTCATTGCCGGCATCGCACTGATTCTGGCCATTTTCATGATCCTGCATACCCCGGCAGAAACACCTTCCGCCCGTTCCGTAGCGCAAACCGCCCCGGTGGCGTCGCATGGTTCTCCAACATCCATCGACACCTCCCTAACCACCGGGGTGGTTTCCGACACGGATAGGGCTTCCCCGTCAGCACCCGTCCTGCCGGCGACCGTTCAACTGGACCCCGCCCAGGCACATGACCATGACATTGATTTCAAACGGACGATCCAGCAACACTTGTTGAACCAGAATGAACGACTGGCAAACGAAGCTGCGCATGCCGCAGAGGATCCGGATCGAAGTCCCCTGGTCCTGACCCCTCAAGCTGCACAGGAACTGGCCGACAGCGGCCATGCGATCTTCTGATCACGGCACCCCCGCTCCTTCCCGTGCTCCATCGCGCTTGTCCCCCCCTGTCCGGATATCCTTTTTCGTGCATCTTACAGGGGGTCCCGCTATAGTCACCCCATGTCATCCGCACCCATTGAATCCTTGTTGTTGATAGCTGGAAACGGTGTATACCCCCGGTTGCTGGCTGAATCCGCGCGCCGCCAAGGGGTCAAACGGATCGTCACCTTCGCCTTTCGCCATGAAACCGACCGCGCTATCACGTCGCTCTCCGATACCGTTCATTGGATCTACATCGGCCAGCTGGAGGCCATGTTGACCGCCATGCAGGCAACGGGGATTCATCAGGCCGTTATGGCCGGACAAATCACCCCGACCCATCTGTTTTCCGTACGCCTGGATTCACGAGCCCGGTCCCTTCTCAAACCGCTCGCTATCCGTAATGCGGAAACGATATTCGGGGCAGTCGCCGACGAACTGGCTTCCATCGGAATCCGCCTGATACCGGCCTCATCCTTCATGGAAGCCTTCATGCCCGCGGCCGGCATCCTGACACATCGCCCGCCTTCACCTGACGAACAGTCCGACATGGATTTCGGTTTCCGCATTGCCAAGGCCACCAGCGCCCTGGATATCGGTCAGACGGTGGTTGTCAAACAGGGAACCGTGGTCGCAGTGGAGGCATTCGAAGGCACCGACCAGGCCATCCGGCGCGCCCGGAAACTTGCCGGCCCTGGCACCGTGGTGATCAAGGTAGCCAAACCCGGCCACGATATGCGTTTCGACATCCCCGTAATCGGACGACGCACCCTGATAACGTTACGGAAAGCCCAGGTTAGGGCGCTTGCATTTGAAGCCGGCCGCGCCATCCTGCTGGAACGCGATGCCGTCGTGCAGGAAGCCAACCGGATGGACCTCTGCCTCGCCGCACTTTCACCCGCCAAAACGGAGCCATCGACATGAACAAACCAACGACATCACCGATCCGGGTAGGCGTCATTGGGGTCGGCAGTCTCGGCCAGTGGCACGCCAAGGTCTATGCCGCACTTCCGGACGTAACACTCGTGGGCGTGTATGACACCGACCCGGAACGTGCCAGGCAAATCGCATCCACGTATGGAACCCGGGCCTTTGAATCCATGGACGCCCTGGCCTCGGAAATCCAGGCGGCCAGCGTCGTTGTTCCCACGGACCGGCACTGCGAAACCTACACCCGGCTTGCCGGCCACGGATTACACATGCTGGTCGAGAAACCGATCGCATCCACCATGGCCGAAGCGGAGGCCATGATCCGGGTGGCCCACGATCAAAACCTGATCCTTCAAGTGGGCCATGTGGAGCGTTTCAATCCGGTAATGGATTTTCTGGAAGGCCACTTGAAAAATCCCCGGTTTATCGAAGCTATCCGGCTGGCCCCGTTTCCCCCGCCCCGCCCCACCGGTCTGCCCCGCGGGACCGAAGTCAGCGTGGTGCTGGACTTGATGATTCATGACCTCGAAATCATCCTGCACCTGGTCAAATCCCCCGTGCGCGACCTGCACGCCATCGGCGTGCCGGTCTTGAGTCCATCCGAGGACATTGCCAATGTCCGGCTGGTGTTTGAGAACGGTTGTGTCGCCAATGTAACCGCCAGCCGTATCAGCCAGGAGCGCATGCGCAAGATCCGCGTCTTCCAGTCCGACACCTATGTTTCGCTGGACTACATGAACCAGGCCGGCCAATTATGCCGCAAAACCGAGACGGGAATCGATGTCATACCGGTCCCCATCGAAAAAGGCGAAGCACTGGCGGCGGAATTGAATGCCTTTATCGATTGTGTGCGAACCCGGGGAACCCCGCGTGTCTCCGGGATCGAGGCATCGGCTGCCTTGCGCCTGGCCGCCGATATTTGCCGCCAAATCCAATCCAAACCATCGTGACATAATCCCCATGCCACGTTCTCCCATCATCCTGATCATCGCCGGTGAAGCCTCCGGTGACCTTCATGCAGGAAACCTGGTAAGCGCCTTGAAAACGCTTCGCTCCGACATCCTTTTCACGGGAATCGGGGGCGCCAACATGCGCCAGGCCGGCGTTAACACCCTCCACGACATTTCACAGATGGCGGTCATGGGATTCGTGGAAGTCATACGGCGATATGGCTTCTTTCGCAGGGTTTTCAACGAAACCGTACAACTGGCCAGGGATAAACGCCCGGATCTGGTTATCCTGGTTGACTATCCGGGATTCAACCTGCGTCTGGCTGCCGTCTTGCATGCCATGGGGATACCGGTGGTTTATTACATTTGCCCGCAGGTCTGGGCATGGCACCAGTCACGTATTCCCGGCATGGCGCGAATCATCGACCGCCTGATCACCATCTTCCCGTTTGAAGCGCCCCATTTTGCAGGGACCCCCCTGGTGGTGGACTATGTCGGCCACCCCCTGGTAGACATTACCCGGGATGATTTCGCTCAACCATCCCCCGATTTCCCCTGGCAGGGGTCGCCCCGCCTTGCACTGTTGCCGGGCAGTCGCCGCCAGGAAATTGAACGCATACTGCCATCCATGACGCAGGCAGCCATGCTTTTGACAGCATCATTTCCCGGCCTGGCCTGCATCGTGGCGGCGCCGGACGAAACCATCGCCGGTCATATCCGGGACCTGCTCAAACGGACATCCCCGCTCGCATCACGATTTGCAATCGTTGCCGGTCAGACCCGGCAGGTGGTTCGAACCGCCACGGCGGCGCTCGTCGCTTCCGGAACCGCCACACTGGAAACAGCCCTCATGAAGTGCCCGATGGTCATCACCTACCGAATGGCACCCCTTTCGTTCGCCTTTGCAAAGCGGGTGGTTCAACTCGACCATATCGGCATGGTGAATATCATCGCCAACCGCAGAATCTGCCCGGAGCGGATACAATCGGAGGCCACACCGACCGCACTGGCCAGCGCGGTAGAACCCCTGCTAACCGACACCCCGGAACGACGCGCCATGCTGGAAGGCTTTGAACACGTGCGAAACCTGCTGGGTGAAGGCGGCGCCTCGAAACGGGCCGCCACCATCATCCTGGACTTGCTGGAGTCCCGACGGGCTCCCACCCCCCCGGCGACATCATCCAGACACGGCTGACACGATCCGGATACGTCAGCTCGACGGCAACCTGCGGAAACCCGGCAAGGTCCAACGCCGTCCGCATCGTTCGAACCGCCCGTTCCGGCCGGTTGCATTCATCGCTTAAATGCGCCAGATACACCACTTGCAGGGATGGGCCGGCAACCTCGGCCATCAGCTCACTGGCCTGCTGATTGGAAAAATGACCGTGACGTCCCGAAATCCGCTGCTTGACAGACCACGGACGCTTGGATTCATGCAACAGGTTCAGGTCATGATTGCATTCCAGGATCACCACCTCACACCCTTTCAAACGCTCACGGACCAGCGCGGTCGGCGTCCCGATGTCCGTAACCACGGCCACCCGCCCCTCACCCGTATCAATCCGAAATCCGACAGGATCCTGAGCGTCATGCATGACGGAAAAGGGATCCACCTGCCAGCCGTTTAGCTCGAACCGGTACCCGGTTCCAAACACCGTCCAATTCACCACCCCGGCACCCAGGTTCTGTTCAACGGCAACCGCCGTATCATGGTTGGCATACACGCCGATTCCATGCCGCCGTTGAAGCAATCCCAGCGTGGCGACGTGATCCTCGTGTTCATGGGTCAGGAAAACCGCCCGGATGCCGGCCGTACTCCCGCCAGCTTCAACCAAGCGGCGTTCGGTTTCACGCCCGCTCAGTCCGGCATCGACCAGGATGGCATGTGTTGAAGCCGCAATATAGATGCAGTTTCCGGTGCTCCCACTGCCCAATACGCACACATTCAACATGCCATGCCCTCGTTCACCCCGTCACCACCCGCCGGGACCTGTCACCGGGACCTGTTTTTACCTTGAACCAGCGGTGTAGTCGCTTACACTAAAGCAGGTTTAGAACGGGGTCAATCTGCATGCCAGGCCAAACGCTCAGTCTTTCGCAATCCCAACACCTCCAGATGGTGCTGGCGCCCCAATTGCGCCAATCCCTCGAAATGCTGCAGTTACCCATGATGGAACTGCGGGCGCTGGTTCAGCAGGAACTCGAACAGAACCCCACCATCGAGGAAACCCCCACCCGAATGGAACACATCGAGGTGGATTCCGGCACCGCACCCGAGGAAAAACACGAGTTGGATTTCAAGGACGAATACGAAGTCCTTGCACGACTCGACTCCGAATGGCGTGATTACTTTCTCCAGGATATCCAGCACCGGCCCTACACGGAGGAATCCGATGAAAAGCGCCAGTTCATGCTCGATTCGATTCAGCAGCGGGTGTCGCTCCAGGAACACCTCATCGAACAGCTCCACCTGACCGGACTCTCCGACGAGGATGCCCGACTCGGCGAACTGATCATCGGCAGCCTCAACGACGAAGGCTACTTGACCACCCCAATCGAGGAACTCGCACAAGCCGCCAACCTCGACGCCGCACGCCTGCACGACACCCTGGCCATCGTGCAGGATTTTAATCCGATCGGCGTTGCCGCACGCGATCTCAGGGAATGCCTCCTGCTCCAACTGGAACGACTCGGCCACCAGCATGAACTCGCCACACGCATCGTGGAACACCATTTCGACAAGCTGGGGGCTCGCCGGTACAACGACATGGCCAACGCCCTCAATGTCCCGATCGAGGCCATTCATGCCGCCACCGCCCTTATCGCATCCCTGAACCCCAAACCCGGACTGGCTTTTTCCGACGAAACAACCGCCGTCGTCCTGCCGGAGGTGATCGTCCGGAAAGTCGAGGGCAAATACCTCGTCTTCCTCAATGACGATCAACTCCCCCACGTCAGGATCAGCCATCATTACCGGACCCTGATGGACAATCCGGAAACCCAGGACGAGGTCAAAGACTACATTCGCGAACGGATACGGTCCGGAGCGTTTCTCATCCGCAGCATTGAACAACGCCAGCAGACCATATTCCGAATTGCCACGGAAATTGTCGCCAAGCAGACTGATTTTCTCGACCAGGGCGTATCCATGCTGAAACCCATGACCATGGCGGAAATCGCCACCATCGTCGGGGTCCACGAAACCACCGTCAGCCGTACGGTCTCCGGCAAATACATGCAGACCCCCCGGGGCATGTTCGATATGAAATATTTCTTCACCCCCGGCATCCGCACCACGGACGGCACCACCCTTTCCAACAAGACCGTACGGGACATCATCGACCAAATGGTGAACAAGGAAGACAGTCAGCATCCCTTGTCCGATCAGGAAATCATGGAATCCCTCACCCGGCAGGGCATTCCGGTCGCACGACGCACCATCGCCAAGTACCGCCTGATGCTTCGCATCCCCCCCTCCCACCTTCGCCGGTCCCGGTGACACACCGGAAGCACTGTCATCAGCCGGCCGATCATGCTAGGATTCCGGCATGTCCGAAACGCAAGGGTTCAGCACATTACTGCATGCTTGCACCACCCTCCTCACCCCGTTGGATAAACGGAACCCGGTGTGTTTTCCAAGGCTTCCCGGTCCGGCTGAAGCACTGATAACCCTGGCTGCCATCAAATCTTTCAAGCGCAGCATGTTATGGATCGGAGACAGCGTCCCGTCTCTCGAACGTTTTCACCGGGACCTTACCGTCATCGGCACGGACATCAACACCCTTCCCAAACCCCTTTATTTCCCCCCGCTTGAAACGATGGCTTCCGATGATGATCCGGTTGATCCCCGCATCGCCGGGCCCCGGCTGCAAACCCTCCTGACCTTGCTCATGGAACCCACGGCACAACACCTGATCGTGACCTCCATCCAGGCCATGATTCAACCGGTTCCCCGCCCGGAAACGCTCACATCCGGCATCCGCACCCTCCAGCTCGAACAGATACTCGCATTGTCCGGATGGTTGGATGAAATCCTCCAGCTTGGATATGATTTTCAACCGGACGTCATATTGCCCGGCCAGGCCTGCCACCGTGGAGGGGTAGTCGACCTCTGGCCACTCCCGGATTTACAACCGCTTCGCATCGAGTTTGACGGCGATCGGATCGCCTCCCTGCGCCGTTTCGCCCCTGAAACCCAGATGACAACCGCACGTGAAACCTCCGCCGTCATACCGCCCGCAACGGCAGGAACCCCCGGACTCCCGGACATGCCGGATACGGTCTGCCTGCTGGATTATATTCAACCCGCCTTGACCGTGGCCTGGCATGATCGGGACTCCGGCATCGAACACGCCATGAATTTCCGTTCCTCCATGCATGAAACCAATCCGGCCATATCCCTCTTCACACCGGACGATCTGGACAGCCGGATCGCGCGCCTTCCGGACCTCCAAACATGGAGTACCGGCTGCCCGGACATGGCCGTGACCTGTGACTGGGGATTCCGGCTTTTACCCGGCCTGTCCGAGGTGAATCGCAGCGACCTGCCGCCGGTGGTCATGGACCAGGCCCGTCAACGCCTGGCCCGGCACCTTGATGAGCGCCGGTCCACCGGTTACCACATCCTGGCCTGCCTCCCCTCCCGGACGGCATGGGAAACCATGATCCCCTACCAGGCTGCGGGTTCGGATTCGATCCCCATCCATACCGCAACGTTGTCGGAAGGGTTCGAATGCACCGCACTTCAATATCTCCTGATAACGGAATCGGACATCTATGGACGCCGCCGCTCACTCGATAACCGCTATGATCCGGTCCGATCCTCAAGCCGCCCGACCGCTCCCACCACGGTTCGATTCGACAATGTGGACGACCTGAAACCCGGCGACTGGGTGGTCCATGTCCATCACGGCGTCGGTCAATACAAGGGGCTCTCGGAAATTGTCTTCGACGGGTGCCGGCAGGAAGTCATCACCGTGGAATACGCCGAACATGCCCTCCTCCATGTCCCGGTATCCCACGCCCATCTCCTGAGCCGTTACCTGGGAGTCGGAAAAGCCTCCGTCACACCACACCGTATCGGGGGGCGCCGCTGGAAGGTTGAGAAACAGGATGCTGAACGCGCCATCATGGACATGGCCGGATCCCTGCTGGAAACGCAGGCTAAACGGGAATCGCTGGACGGTTTCGCCTTTCAACCCGACACCCCCTGGCAACACGAGTTTGAATCCGCCTTCCCCTTCGTCGAGACACCCGACCAGACCAACGCCATCGCCGCCGTAAAAGCCGACATGGAATCCCATCGTCCCATGGATCGCCTGTTATGCGGGGATGCCGGCTACGGTAAAACCGAGGTGGCCATGCGGGCGGCCTTCAAGGCGGTTTCCGGCGGCAAACAGGTTGCGGTCCTGGTGCCAACCACCGTCCTGGCCCAACAACATCTGGACACATTCCGGGAACGCATGGCCGCCTACCCCATCCGCATCGAGATGCTCAGCCGTTTCAGCAGCCGCTCCGCCCGACCGGCGGTATTGCAGGATGTCAAATCCGGCCGGGTGGACATCCTGATCGGAACCCACGCCCTGCTCCAGCCGGACATCCATTTCCATGACCTCGGCCTGGCCATCATCGACGAGGAACAACGCTTCGGCGTAGCCCACAAGGAACGGTTGAAACAACTGCGTTACCGCGTGGACATCCTCACCTTGACCGCCACCCCCATCCCGCGAACCCTCTACCTCAGCATGACCGGCACCCGCGATATCAGCCTTCTCCAGACCCCCCCGCGTGACCGTCTTGCCATTGAAACCGTGGTCACAAGGGATACGGACAAGATCATCCGGGAAGCCATTCTGCGCGAACGCAACCGCGATGGACAAATCTTCTATCTCCATAACCGGGTCCGCACCATTGACTGGACCCACCGGCGTCTGGCCACCCTGGTTCCGGAAGCCCGCATCGCGGTTGCCCACGGCCAGATGGCGGCCGGCGCACTGGCGGACATCATGCATCGCTTCGTCAACGGGGAGTTCGATATCCTCCTGAGCACCACGATCATTGAAAGCGGCATGGATATCCCCCGCGTCAACACCATCCTCGTGGACCGTGCCGACCGGTTCGGCATCGCCGATCTCTACCAGCTCCGGGGACGGGTGGGTCGATCGCGCCACCAGGCCTATGCCTACCTGCTCCTGCCGACGCACGGCCATATCGAGGCGATCGCCGAGGAACGTCTGGCAGCCCTGCGCCGCTACGGGGATCTGGGCATGGGATTCAATCTTGCCCTCCGCGACCTGGAGATCCGGGGCGCCGGCAATCTGCTCGGCGCCGAACAAAGCGGCCACATCGCCGCCATCGGCTTCAGCCTCTATTGCCAGCTGCTCCGCCGCTCCATCGCCCTGCTTCGCCATGAACCGGCCCCGCCGATCGTGGATACGGAAATTCGCCTGGACGGCATGGATCTTTCCACCGGCGCCGACCCCGCACATGGCGCCGTCATTCCCATTGCCTACATCGACAATGAGCAGCACCGGGTACGGATCTACCGGAAACTCGCCGAGGCAGCCTCCCCATCGGATATCCGGACCATCACACGATCGCTCCAGGACCGCTTCGGGCCCATTCCTCCCCCGCTCAAGCGTCTGCTACGGATCGCGGCCCTGCGCATACTGGCCACATCGCGCAAGATCCAGCGGATCGAGGTCCGTAACACCCGCCTTCAAATCACCCGCAAACACGAACTCTTCCAGGAAAACAACCGATTTCCCCGGCTTCGGAACGAAGATCCGGATGGTCAACTGCGTGAAATCACGGCGTTCATCCGGCGTCTGCCGGACGATTAGAACTGGTTGCCGTACGGCACCTTGATCTTGTATTCCCCGGACACGTCGCGAATGGACTCGAGTACCGCCGGGCTGCCACCCCGCGTGTAACGGGCAATCAGATCGTTCAGGCATTGCTCGGCCCAGCGCGTACGGATCCCCCCATCACGGGATGTTTCGCCCTCGGATAGGTTGAGGTCAAACACCATGTCACACGGTGTATCGCCGGAACGCCCGACCGCCCGGAAAACCACCCGGTCCGTGCCACGCGGGTACCGCCCGTACAAGACCAGGTCACGGTCCAGGTACAGGTGGGTGGTCAACTCGGGAAAGACCGCCTCGCGCAATACCCCGGCAAATTGGAAACGGATATCCGTCAGTACCGGCCGGCTGGTTTCCTTGACTATCTGTTCCATTTCACCGGGAATCCCCCAGCGGCCACTGCGCACGATCCGGGATTCACCCCGGTTGCAATAGGCCAGGAGGTCCAGCAGATAGGCATTCGCCGTCTGGATGGTCCCCATCGTGAAAACGGCCATCTGGCCGGCATTCTGCTTGCTGAACTCGGCAATGATGTCGGCACTACGGACCATGCCGGTCGTCGGACGACCGTCCGTCGCCAGCAACACCACGACCGGCCGTCCGGCCCGACGTTCCAGTTGAAAAAGCGCGCGTATGGAGGCATACAGGTCCGTATTCCCACCGGATCGCAGGGCATCAATATAAGTTACCGCCCGGGCACGATTCTCCGCATTGGCCGGCACCCACGTCGGAAAACAAAATTCAGCCTGGTCCTTGAAATTTGCCACCGTAAACCGATCCTGAGCCCCCAGGTGGGCAAGCGCCTGCTTGAGTCCTTCACGGCAGAAATGGAGCCGTTCCTCGGCCATGCTGGCCGAAGCATCCTGGATCAACACCACATCCTTGGGCAGGACCGGAAGTATGGTCTCGCCTGCACGACGCAGGGTCAGCCGGAAATAACCATACTTTCGCTCGGTCCAGGATGAATAGGTTGCCAGATCCGCTGTCAGGAAACCTTCAAGCGCCTTGACCGAGGAACGACCCGGCAAGGGATCCAGTAAGCGCCCGCTCCCCGGCTGAACCGACGGCTCCACGGCTGCATCCGGAACCGGTAACGGATCGGCCGTCACCGGGTCCCGGCTGAGCGGCAACTGATCGAGGCTCTCGGATGCCAGGTGCGGTTCGGGCAGGACCAGCCGTGCACGATCCACGGGAACCGTTACATCCGGGGCTTGATCCACCCGCTCAACCCGGGGAATGCGGCGACGTTCCAGGCCGGCCAGTTCTTCCCGCACCATGGCCTGGTCCACCGCGAGAATCTCCTGCCGCGGCTCAAGGGCGTCCTGAAAAGGCACCCATTCCTCCGGCTTCACGGCAACGGTGGTCAGTGACTCGAGGATCGTGCCGGCGGGAGTGGGCGGCATCAACCGGGCGGGTGGCACCGGAAGCACACGCGAATCCGACACGTCCGGTCGGGTGGGCCCCGAAGCGTCCGTCAACGACACCAGCGATCCAACCACATCCGATGCCGTCGGGTCCAGACGTGAAACCCGTTCCATGGCGATCGGGATCCGCCATCGCACATCAGGTTCCACCACCGCCACCTGTGCCCAGGAGAGCGGCATCCGGCCAAACCAGTAGAAACCGGAAACATGGACCAGACAGGACAGCAAGCCGGCAATGAAAGCCGCTCGATGCACCGGCAGTCGAATGATCCGGGACCTGGTCTTCATGTGGTTGGCATAGCTCCCTGCTCCGTCACCGGATGAATCAACAGGCCGGAACGCAACTTGGGTTCAAACCAGGTGCTCTTGGGCGGCATGATCTGGCCGGCATCCGCCACCGCCATGACCGAATCAACCGTAACCGGATAAAGGCTGAATGCCACCGCCGCACGACCGGAACACACCCGTTCCTCGAGGGCAGGCGTTCCGCGGATACCCCCGATAAAATCGATCCGGACATCATTCCGGATATCACGGATTCCAAGGATCGGATCCAGTATTTCACGGCTCAACACCGACACATCCAGGGCATCCTGCGGATTCGAGACGTCCGGCCGGTCCCATTCAAGCGCATACCACGCACCGCCGACAAACAGGGACGCCCGCCCCGGGCCGGACGGAACCGGCGCGCCACCGGCGGCCACCCGCATCCGGCTGCGAACTTTATCCAGGAACTCGTGGACGGACAACCCGTTCAAATCCCGTACCACCCGATGATAAGGTAAAATCTGAAGCTGGGATGCGGGGAACATGACCGCCAACATCCAGTTATAGGGCTCATCACCGGTATGGGCGGGGTTCGTGCGTCGCCATTCCAATCCGGCACGCACGGCGGCCGCCGCACGGTGATGGCCGTCAGCGATGTAAAAGGCCGGAACGGGCGCCATGGCTGCAAGCAGTTCCGGTACAACCGGCGCCCTCCACACCGTATGTCGGATCTCATCCGGTGCCTTGAAATCATACAAGGGAGTACCGGCTTCAATGCGCGTCACCAGACGATCAACCGCCGGCACATCACGGTACATCAGGAACACCGGACCCACCTGGGCGCCCAGGGCCTGCAGATGCCGGGTACGATCATCCTCCTTGTCCTGGCGGGTCTTCTCGTGCCGCACAATGCGGTTCTGCACATAATCATCGATATGACAACACCCCACCAGTCCCCGCTGGACATGCGACCCCATGATCTGGCGGTAAACATAAAGGCAGGGGCGCCCTTCATGGACCAGGGTCCGGTCCTGCACCATGCCCCGGAAGCGCTGAGCCGCCTGACGATACAGTGCGTCGGCATGCGGATCCGTTCCGTCCGGACAATTGATTTCAGGGCGCGTTACATGCAGGAGACTCCGGGGATTACCCCGCGCCAGCTCCCGGGCCTCCTCGGTATTGACCGTATCATAGGGAACCGCCGCCACCCGGTCCACCAGGGCCGCATCCGGTCGTAAGGCATCAAATGGTTTGATCCGCATATCACTCCTCGTCATGCAGGCGAAAACGCCCCGAACCGGTTCATCTAAACCGACTGGACGGAACCTGTCAACATGACGTTGGAATCCCATTCATTTAGCGTTGCCCGGCAGGCCAATCAATGGTATGCCACGTCCCATGGCAACGGATCCCATACAGGTTCTGGTCTCACTCCCACCGGCGGCGGTTTCCTGTTTCAAGGCGGTCGACCCCGATCGTTCGGAGGAACGCTTTGTCGCATCCGATCCACCGGGCCGGCAAATCGGTTCCGGCGGCGGATCCATACACCTCATCCTGGCCGCATGGAAACACCGGACCGGAGGAAACCTCCCGTTCGACGAATGGATGAATAAAAACCGCCTGTTGCTGGTTCACGGTTCCGGCGAAAGCCGCCGGCTCCCCGGCTATGCCGCCGCCGGTAAACCCATGACCCCCCTTCCCCTCCTGCCGGATTTCCCGGGCCAGCGCCCCGACAGCGTCCTGCTGGATATCCAGCTCCGTAACTACGAACACCTTTTCTGGCATGCCCCGAACACCTACCGCACCCTGATCGCCTGTGGCGATGTACTCATTCTCCCCCAACAGGCGCCTCCGACCTTTCCCCGCGTGGACATCCTCATTGCCGGCATCCAGTCCTCCGCGGAAGAAGCCTCCCACCACGGGGTCATGATTTGCCCGGTCAGCAACCCCGGAGAACTCGGACAATTTCTCCAGAAACCACCGGTCGAAATCCTCCAGAAGCTTTCGGAATCACACCGGTTCTTCCTGGACACCGGTATCTGGTTCCTGTCCGCACGTGCCCTGAAGGTGCTGATGGAACGTTGCGGCATCAGCGGCACCGTAGGCACCAACACGCTCAACACCATCACCCCCTACGATCTGTACAGCCAGTTCGGCCCGGCACTCGGTCACGCTCCCCTTCAACCGGATCCCGCCGTCAGTTCATTGAGCACCGCCGTCCTCCCGCTGGAAAACGCACGATTCCTCCATTTCGGTGCCAACCAGGCCATGATACAGTCCGTCAACCGCCTCCTCCGGCCGGAAACCGACCGCCCGATTCCCGGCATGACCGATACGGCTCCGACCACCCGCTCAAGTCCCGTCGTACTGCACGCGGAGGTGCCTCCGGAAATGTTGCATGGCGTTTACGATACCTGGATCGAAAACAGCTGCCTGACCCGGAACTGGCATCTGCATGGCCGCCATATCCTGACCGGTATTCCACCCAATGGCTGGACGCTGAATCTTCCCACCGGCACCTGCCTCGATGTCATCCCGCTGGCCGGCGGCTCCTGCTGCCTTCGCCCGTATGGGTTCGACGACGCCTTTCGCGGTCGCGCCGACAATCCTTCCACCCGCTGGATGGGGAAGCCGTTGATGGAATGGTTCGTCAACCACGGAATTGATCCGATGGCCTCCGGCTTCACCATGCAGTCGGATTGTTTTGATATTCCCCTGTTCCCCTCCGTAACCGCCGTGGCGGATGCCCACGCCATGATCGAATGGATGCTGGCACCCCACCCGTCCCCCCAGTCCCCGTCAGGATGGCTGAAGGCCACCCGGCTCAGCGCACGCGACCTTCTGGTTCAAGCCGATGTGGCAACCCTGGCTGCCCAACGACGGACCATCATCGGCAAGTCGATCGCAGGCATGAATTTCGAACACTGGTCCAACCAGATGAATCACCTGGACCTTTCCGCAACCGCCCGGATGGTCGTCCGGGAACACTGGCCGCTGCCCGAACCTCCGGGTCAGGCACCATCCGAAACCAGTCTCCGGTCCGTGCATGCCGACATGTTTTATTTTCAGCTTGCTCAGCTTCAGAAACAGGACGATCCCGAACGCCATGCCCGGAAGGCTTTTTCCAGCCTGCGTGACATTCTCGTGAGTCGCATGGAGCAAATCCCCGTACAACCGCACCGCAACGTGCTGGACGACCAGATCGTCTGGGGGCGGGCGCCCATACGGCTGGATCTTGCGGGCGGATGGACCGACACCCCGCCCTATTGCATCGAGTATGGCGGACAGGTCACCAATGTTGCCGTCAACATGAACGGTCAGCCCCCCATCCAGGTCTTCGGGCGTTTTACCAAGACCCCGGAAATCGTCATCCGCAGTATCGATCTGGGCATCGATCTGCGAATCACCACCCGTGACGAACTGCTTCAATACGCCACCCTGGGCGACGGATTCGGAATCGCCAAGGCAGCCCTGGCGCTGGCCGGGCTTGAACCCCGCTTCCACGGGGGACGCCCCTTCGACTCGCTGCGCCATCAACTCGAACAGGAACTGGGCGGAGGTATCGAGCTGAGCATGGTATGCGCCATTCCCAAGGGATCCGGTCTGGGCACCAGCAGCATCCTGGCGGCCACCCTGCTCGGCACCCTCAACGATATGCTGGGATTGAACTGGTCCCAGGACACGCTCTTCGCCCGTACCATGATCCTGGAGCAACTGCTCACATCCGGCGGCGGATGGCAGGACCAGGTCGGCGGAATCAGTGGCGGCATCAAGCTGATCGAAACCCAGCCCGGCCTCTTCCAGCAACCGGTACTCCGGTGGCTGCCGGACGCCGGATTCAAGGATCAATGCGCCGATCGTTCGATCCAGCTTTATTATACCGGGTTGACCCGGATTGCCCACGGCATCCTCGGTGAAATCGTGCGCGGACTGTTTCTCAACCAGGCCGAACACCTGTCCGTCATACGGGCCATCGGACACAACGCCCGCTTCACCGCCGATGCCATCCAGCGCAACGATCTGGACGGCTTGCGCGAAGGTGTCCGCCGGAGTTGGGTGCTCAACCAGCGTCTCGATTCAGGGACCAACCCGCCCGCCGTACAGGCCATTCTCGACACGATCCACCACTGGAATCCGGCCTGCAAACTGCTGGGCGCCGGGGGGGGCGGTTACCTGTTGATCATGGCCCCCGATGCGGAATCCGGTCATGCCATCCGTGCCGAACTGCTGCACCATCCGCCCAACCCGCGGGCACGCTTTGTTGAACTTGAGGTTTCTCCGCGCGGCATGGAAGTCAGCCGGAGCTGAAGACGCCGCCATACCTCAAAACAACTCGCCGCGTGACGGCTGCTCCGTCCCGGATTCAGGCCCCGGGGTTGTTTCCGGATCATCCGTCAATTCCCCGGCATCCAGCGGCGCTTCCACCCAGTCATTCCCCCGCTTGACGAGCATCTCGACCTTCTTTTCAATCTCGTTCAACCGGGTGGTACAGGTACGCAACAGCCGCTGCCCCTCTTCAAACCGCACGATGAGGTCATCAAGGCCCAACGACCCCTGCTCCATTTCCTCGACGATCTTTTCAAGCCGGGACATCGATGATTCAAATGAAGCCCGGGGCTCGGTTTTCCGGCTGCGAACCGGTTGCTTATCCGTTGTCATGCACGGCCTCCTGTGAAGCGTTTAGATCCGACTGCCTGCCCTCCAGCACCTTGACCACCTGCGACTCGATCCTGCCGGACGCAAGCGTGGTTACCAGCACCTCGCCCGGCGGAACGCCCGCCGCCCGGCGGATGATCCGTCCCCGGCTGTCGCGGGTAACCGAATACCCGCGGTCCAGCACCGCCAGTGGACTCAATGCCGCCAGGTTGTCCCGGATCCGCCGGATATCCTGGGTGGCGGATTGGCAGGCCAGCCGCATGCCGTGGATCAAACGCAGACCGGCATCATCCAGCCGCTGGTGCCGTTCCCGGCCATACGCCTCGGTGCCCCGGATCAACCGCTTGAAAAAGGAATCCAGGCGGTCACGGTAGGCTTGTACCAGGTTGTGCGGCTCACGAAACACGTAATGCGCGCGTATCCCCTTCAACCGGCCCCTGCCATCCCGTAGCGCTGACTCCAGAGGCTGGCGGATGCGTCCCGCCAGCGTATTCAGCTGCTCCAGCCAGTCCGCCTTGGCACGAACGACGATTTCGGCCGCTGCCGAGGGCGTCGGAGCCCGCACATCGGCGACAAAATCACTGATCGTGAAATCGATTTCATGCCCCACAGCCGAAATCACCGGCAGCCGGGAACGGAACACGGCACGCGCCACCACTTCCTCGTTGAAGGCCCACAGGTCCTCCAGGCTTCCCCCGCCACGCCCGATAATCAGAACGTCCAGGTCGGCGCGCTGGTTGAGCCGGTCGATCGCGGCTGCAATGGCTTCAGCGGCTCCATCCCCCTGCACCCGCACCGGTGCAACCAGCACATGCAGGTTTGGAAACCGCCGGGACAGCACCTGGAGAATATCCCGGATGGCGGCTCCGGTCGGCGAGGTTACAATACCGATATGCCGCGGTAAAACCGGCAAGGGCCGCTTGCGGGCTGCATCGAACAACCCTTCCTGCTGGAGGCGTGACTTCAATTGCTCGAATCGTGCCTGCAGAGACCCCCGGCCGGTCTCCTCAAGATGCCGCACCAGGATCTGGTAGTTGCCGTTTTTCTCGTAGACCGTCAACTCACCACGCACCCGCACCTGCAACCCGTCCTTCGGTACGATCCGGAGCGTTTCCAGCACTCCCCGGAATAGGACCGCGGCAATCTGCGCGGTTTCATCTTTCAAGGTGAAATAGCAGTGTCCGGACGACGGACGACGGACATTCGACACCTCCCCTTCGACCACCACCGGACCGATTCCCTGTTCCAGGGCGGCCCGGATACGGCGCGTGAGTTCGGTCACCGTCAACGCCTTGACGGGTATCGTATCGGAAACCGGTTTCTGCCAACCCGCGGCACGCACGATCATTCCCCCTGCTGGTCGCCGGCGGCATCGGCAACCGGTATCCGCAACCGCTCAATCGATACGGCACGACCGGAGACCCGGTCCACCTCGAGGCGAATACCTTCCAACACGACATCCCGCTTGGCAACCTTGAATGAATCCGACATGCCGGTCAGAAACCGGTGGGTGATCGATTCAAGATCCCGTCCAATGGCGGAATCGCGCGACCCCGTCATTCCCATATCGGTGATATAGGCCGTTCCTTTCGGCAGGATCCGGTCATCACTGGTCTGCACGTGCGTATGGGTGCCCGCCATGGCCGTCACCCGCCCATCCAGGTAGCGGCCCATCACGATTTTCTCCGAGGTCGCCTCGGCATGAAAATCAACCAGGACCATGCCACCGGGATGCGGGTCGGACAACAACCAGGCATCCATGGCACGGAACGGGCAATCGTAGGGGCTCATGAAGACCCGCCCGATCAGGTTGACCACCGTGACAGGGCCAAACGGGGCTTGAACCGTGACGACACCCCGACCCGGACATCCGGGCGCCAGGTTGATTGGACGCACGATCCGGCCGGAACGCTGGAGATAGGGTCCGATATCCTTCTGGTCCCAGGTATGGTCTCCCAGGGTGATGACATCGGCTCCCTGTTCAAACATCTGGTCAGCCAGGGCCGATGAGACACCCCGGCCGCCCGCCGCATTCTCGGCATTCACCACGACAAAATCCGCCATGCCCTGCGCTTTCATTTGCCCGATAACCGACCGGAACGCCCGCCGTCCGGGATCCCCCACTACATCACCGACCATCACGATCCGAATCATGCTGCACATCCTTCCCGGTTACCGGGCAAACTCGACACATCGCGTTTCCCGGATCACCACGACCCGGATCTGTCCGGGATACTGCAAGTCCGCCTCGATCTGCTTGCTGATGTCCCGGGCCAGCACCGCCGATTGATTGTCATCCACTTTTTCCGGTTCCACCAGCACCCGGACTTCCCGTCCGGCCTGGATGGCGTAACTCTTCCGGACACCCGGAAAATGATTGGCGATGGCTTCCAGCTTTTCGAGCCGCTGAACGTAGATGCCGGTCGACTCGGAACGGGCGCCCAGCCGTGAACTCGATATGGCATCGGCCGCCACCGCCAGGGCTGCCAGGAGGCTTTCAGCCGGCACCTCTTCATGATGAGCCGCCACTGCATTGACCAGCACCGCGTTTTCCCCGTGCCGCTTGAGGATATCGGCTCCGATAATCGCATGGCCGCCCTCCACCTCATGGTCAACGGCCTTGCCGATGTCATGAAACAGGCCGATCCGCCTGGCCAGCGGCACCTCCAGCTGCAATTCCCCGGCCATCACCCCCATCAGGTTCGCCACCTCCATGGCATGCTGCAGGACATTCTGGCTGAAGCTGGTCCGGTACTTCAAACGGCCAAGCATCCGGATCAGTTCCGGCTCCGCATTGCGTACGCCGGTCCGAAACACGGCATCCTCACCCGCCTGGCGCATGCTTTCCGTCAGGCTTTCCGTGGACTTGGCCACGACTTCCTCGATGCGTCCGGGATGGATCCGGCCATCGGCAATGAGGGTTTCAAGGGCCATGCGCGCGATCTCGCGGCGAATGGGGTCGAAGCCCGATATGACCACCGCTTCCGGCGTGTCATCGATCAGGATGCTGATCCCGGTGGCCGCTTCCAGCGCCCGGATATTGCGACCGTCACGTCCGATGATGCGCCCTTTGACCTCGTCACCGGGAAGATGAACCGTACAGGTGGTCATCTCGCTGGCATGCGACGCGCCGTAGCGCTGCACGGCCATGGTGACAATGCGCCGGCTTTCCTCTTCCGCATGTTCCCGAGCCTGTTCCTGGACACGCCGTATCATGCCGCCGATATCCGCCTGCAATTCACGCTCCACCCGTGCCAGTATCTGTTGCCGGGCATCATCGGGTGTCATGGCGGCAAGACGGTAAAGGGTTTTCTGCTCCTCCTGGAGCAGTCGTTCGAGTTCCGTCTCCCGTTCCCGCAACTTTTGTTGCTGACGTTCCAGCGCCCCGGATCGCTCATCCAGGGTGCGTTCCTTCTGTTCGATGGTAGCGAACTTCCGGTCCAGGCTGGATTCACGTTGCGCCAGTCGTTCTTCCGTCTGTGACCATTCGCGCCGGCGGGCGGCGGTGGAGGCCTCGAATTCATCACGCGCCGTGAGCCGTTCGCTCTTGGCCTGTAGTTCCGCATCCCGGCGTATGGCATCCGCCTTCAGCTTCGCTTCATCCAGGATGCGCCGGGCATCCTGTTCCAGGGCACGCCCTTGTATCCTCCCGATGACATAATGCAAACCGTATCCTGCCAGGCCACCCGCGGCCACGGCGATGCTGCCGGTCATCCATGCGTCCATGGTTGTCTCCTCCTGTTTCAATCGTCGAGCGGCGTTTCCGCCGGTCGAGCGTTATCGTCCGTCACAATCCAGTGCATCCGTATATCGTGGGGCTCCACCATCACCCGGTCCAGCACCTGAAACCCGAAGGCCAGCCCGATTCGCAGGGTATGATCCGAACAAGGCGCACCGGCCAGCAACCGGTCGTAGATCCCCCGGCCATACCCCACCCGTCCCCCATACCGGTCAAAGGCGACACCCGGCACCACACAGACATCCACGGGGCCCACCAGGCAGTCACCCCCCTCCGGTTGCAGGATACCCATCGGGCCGGCAACCAGCGGCTGCCCCGGCATGTAGGTCACCCAGCCGTATCCCTGCGGTCCCACCCGGGCAGGTACCCCGACCTGCTGTCCCCGGGCCCATGCCGCCTGCACCAGGGCATCCGTCTGAACCTCCATCCGGCTCGCCAGATAACAACCGACCGTGTGAGCCTCCTGCATGGCCTGGAGCGCGTCAAGCCGCCGACAGGCACGGGCGCTGGCTTCACGCACCCATCCATCCGCCAGGGTCGAACGCCGTTCCCGAACCAGTTGTCGTGCCTCCGATTTATCCGTCATTTCCGGCACCTTTAACCCGGCTCACACGCCAGGCTTCCATACGCTTCCGGATGATAGCCTCATACCCCTCGTCGGACGGCTCATAATAGACCGCTGAAGTGGGCAGGTATTCCTGGTCCACATGGTGTCCGGTAAAATCATGCGGGTACCGGTAGGGAGCCTCCGCTTCCGGCCGCTCGTTGTCGGTTCGCGGCTTCTTATTACGCAGATGCCGGGGAACCGGGAGCGTTCTCGCCTGTTCGACATCGGCCCAGGCCTTCTCAATGGCCACATAGGCCGCGTTGCTCTTGGGAGCCGTCGCCAGGTAGGTGGCCGCCTGCGACAGGATGATCCGCGCCTCGGGCATGCCCACAAACTCGGAGGCATGCATGGCTGAAACGGCCAGGGTCAGGGCGCGGGGATCGGCATTCCCGACATCCTCGGAAGCCAGGATCACCAGGCGCCGGGCGATGAAACGCGGATCTTCCCCGGCCACCAGCATCTTGGCCAGCCAGTAGGCAGCCGCATGCGGATCACTGCCCCGGATGCTCTTGATCATCGCCGAGATCGTATCGTAATGCCCATCCTCATCGTGATCGTACAGCACCTGCTTGCGCTGGACCGACGCTTCGGCCACTTCGACGCTCAGCGCGATGCGTCCATCCGGACCAACCGGGGTCGTCAACACCGCTATTTCAAGGGCATTCAAGGCGCGCCGGGCATCGCCGTCACATACCCGCGCCAGGTGTGCCAGGGCTTTGGCCTCGGCATCAACCGGATGATCCGCCAATCCGCGGGGATCAACCAGGGCGCGTTCCAGCAGGCGGATGATGGCGGCTTCCGTCAGGGGAACCAGTTCAAACACCAGGGACCGGGAGACCAGCGGCCCATTGATAAAGAACTGCGGATTGTGGGTGGTGGCGCCGATCAGGGTGATGGTTCCACGTTCCACATGGGGCAGCAGGACATCCTGCTGGGCCTTGTTGAACCGGTGAATCTCATCGATGAACAGGATGGTCTGCCGCCCCTGAGCATGCTGCTCATATTCGGACTTGCGGATCAATTCCCGCAACACTGCGACATTGGCCAGCACACCGCTGGCCCTCGCAAACGCCCGGCGTGTCACCTGGGCAATGGCTTCCGCAACCGACGTCTTGCCGCACCCCGGGGGACCGAACAGGATGATGCTGGTCAGGCGGTCGGCCTCAATGGCCCGCCGCAACAGGCGTCCGGGCCCGAGGATCGCATCCTGCCCCAGCACATCATCGAGGGTCCGCGGCCGCATCCGGGCCGCCAGCGGCTCGGCAACCGGCTGGGGACGTCGTACCGGCTCAAACAGGTCCATGTCATGCCTTCCGCAAAAAAGAAATACCCCGCCCAGTCGTAGAGGCGACGATCTCTGAACCTCGCGTGCGAGGTGGGTGCTTTAGCCGCATTCACCGGGTCCGCCGAAGCGGCATTCGGATCCTGGCGTATTCAAGCTCCCGTCATCAAACTTATTGGGTCAGAGAAGTTGTGCCTGTAAGCGAACCGGGCAGGGTATTTGAAAACGCGGAAAGCCGATCCACGCAACCAATATCCGCCACACCGCATGTCCCCGCACGGGCGGGGTGCCTTTCATGAACCGGACCCCGGCCGGGACCAATCGCCCGGCGCATCCGGTTAATCGCATATATACAGTCAATACATCCAGCAGCAGAAATCCCGCCAGACACCCGACCGTATGCATCATCCATGTCATCATGGTAGGCTCACCTGCGTCGTCCGCAGTCTACGACACCAGCGCTCAACCTTCCCGTATCTCGGCCTTCAATCCGGTCCGCAAGCCCTGCTTGATCGCTTCATGGAAGCCATTGGCCTCCTCGTCGGTCAAGGTCCGCTCCGTGGACCGGTACACCAGGGAATAAGCCATGCTCTTCCGGCCATGTCCAACTCCCTCACTCCGAAAGATATCGAATAAATCGACCCGGATCAACTCTTTTGGTGCCTGCTTCCAGATGGTTTGGACAATATCGCCATGTAAAACCGACTCATCAACGACCAGCGCAACATCCCGTTCCACCGCCGGATATGCCGGTACCGGCTGTATGCGCCGGGTGGTTCCCACAACCGCCAGCAAGGGATCCAGATCCAGTTCCGCCACGCCGACCGGTTCCGTGATCTTCCAGATTTTACGTATGGTTCCCCGGATCAGGCCGAGGGTTCCCAGGGGGTTTCCATCGGCCTTCACCTCGAACCCCCAACCCGTCTCAAACCAGGGGATCGAAACCGGCGCCAGGTCCACACGGGACAAGCCGCTTGCTTCGCACAATGCCACGACCGCCCCTTTGAGCTGGAGCATCATGGCTTCGGACGTCACCGCCCGCTTTCCCTGCAATCCGGAACCGGATGCCGGCCCCATGATCCCGATACCGATCCGATCCGCTTCGGATAAGCCCCCGGACAGGGGGTCCTTTCGGAAGATCCGCCCCATCTCAAAGAAACGTGCCGCCCGCACCTGGCGCGTGTAATTGCGGCCCAGGGTCCCGGTGATCTGCGGAACCAGATGATGCCGCAAGACATCAAAGTCGGCACTGACGGGATTCGGGAGGACCACACGGCCGGGCGCATCATCCCGGTCGAACCGGTCCAATTCGCCGGCAGACAGGAAACTGTAATGCATGATTTCGCTGAATCCCATCCCCACCATGATCTGCCGCACGCGTTCCCGGGCACGGGTGGCAGGATCATCCGCACCCTCCACCCGTACGGCCACCGGTACAACCGTCGGAACGGCATCCAGGCCGTGGACCCGCGAAATTTCCTCGATCAGGTCCGCCGTCTCTTCCACATCATTCCGGAAGGTCGGCACCGTCACTTCAAGGGCATCCGGACGCACCGCGGAAATCGAAAATTCAAGGGATTCAAGGATCGATCGCACCCGTTCGGGCGGCACATCGAATCCCAGCAACTGGTTGACCTTGTCAAACCGGCACCAGAGCCGCCGCTTGTCAACCGGTGCCGGATACCGGTCGATAACGCCCCGGGCGGCTGTTCCGCCGCCTTCGCTGACCAGCAGGGATATCGCCCGGCGGCTGGCCCAATCCACCCCGGCTGCATCGACACGGCGCTCATAGCGGTATCCCGACTCTGTCGAAAGCCCCAGCCGCACTACCGAGGCATGGGTCCTGACCGGATCGAATGTGGCAGCCTCCAGGAGAACCGTCCCCGTTGAATCCCCGATTTCACTTCCTTCACCCCCCATGATGCCGGCCACGGCAACCGCCCGCTCGGCGTCGGCGATGACCAGCACCTCGGGATCCAACACGCGGTCCACGCCATCCAGGGTTCGGATACGTTCCCCCGGACGAGCCCGCCGAACAACAATCCGGTTGCCCCCCAGGCGATGGTAATCAAAGGCATGCAGGGGATGCCCGCATTCCAGCATCACGTAGTTGGTGACATCAACCACCAGGCTGATAGCCCGCACACCGGCCCGTTCCAGGCGGCGTTGCATCCAGACCGGGCTGGCACCCGACCGGACCCCCTGCACCACCCGGGCGGTATATCGCGGGCAGGCCAGGGCATCCTCCAGCGCAACATCGGTCAAGGTCGAGACGTCCGGTCCCGTTTCGGGATACTCCACCACCGGCCGGCGCAACGGCAGGCCATACAACGCGGCCACTTCCCGTGCCATGCCGATAAGGCTCAGGCAATCCGGCCGGTTCCAGGTTATTTCGAGGTCCAACACGGTATCCGGAGACCCCAGGATGTCCACCAGCGGCGTACCCGGAAGCGTTGCCGCCGGGAGTTCATACAGTCCGGTATGATCCTTCGAAAGGCCGATCTCGTCCGCGGCGCACAACATCCCCAGCGATGGCTCACCCCGGATACGGGTCGCGGTAATCGTCATGCCGTTGGGCAGGACCGCCCCTTCCCCGGCCAGGACGACCTTCATGCCGGGCACAACGTTGGGGGCCCCGCACACCACCCCCAGGAGCCCCTGCCCGTTATGCACCTTGCACAGTTTCAGCCGATCCGCCTTGGGATGGGCCGCCACCTCGATGATCTCCGCCGCCACCAGGCGGTCATAGGTTCCACCGACGGCATCAATGGACTCGACTTCAACACCCGAAAAGGTCAGCCGTTCGGCAATTGCTTCCGCCGTGGCCTCAACCGCCACGTATTCCTTCAACCAGCTTAACGGTACTTTCATGCCATTTCTCCAGGGCCGGTACGGCAACCGGCATCAGCGGAATTGTTCCAGGAATCGCACGTCATTCTCGTACAGCATGCGGATATCCTCGATGCCGTACTGGATCATGGCGATCCGTTCGACCCCCATGCCGAAGGCATAGCCCGAAAACACCTCCGGATCATACCCCACCTTGCGGAAAACCCGCGGGTCCACCATGCCGGCGCCGGCGATCTCAATCCACCCGCTGTGCTTGCAGACCCGGCATCCGGAACCGCCGCACAGGTGGCACGAGAAATCACATTCGACGCTCGGTTCCGTGAAGGGGAAAAAATGCGGACGGAACCGCACGGCCACCGAGGGCCCCATCATTTCGCGCATGAAACAGGCCAGCGTCCCTTTCAAATCGGCCAGCGACACCCGGCGGTCGACATACAGGCCCTCGACCTGGTGGAAATTGGCGCTGTGCGTGGCATCGGTGGTATCACGCCGGTAACAACGGCCGGGGGTGATGATCCGGACCGGCGGCGACTGCCGCTCCATGACCCGGATCTGCACCGGGGATGTCTGCGTGCGTAACAATCCGCCGCCATCCAGCCAGAAGGTATCCTTGGCATCGAGCGAGGGATGATGGGCCGGCGTGTTCAGGGCCTCGAAATTATGGTAACGGGTCTCGATGTCCGGCCCATCCGCCACGGTGAATCCCAGGCGTCCGAAAATACGGATCACATCGGCAATCACCCGCGAAACCGGGTGCACGGTGCCGGGTTTGCAACCGGTTCCGGGCAGGGTGTAGTCAAACCCCGAGGCAGCCGCCGCCGTGGTATCCTGCGGCTTGCGGTTATCCAGCCGCTCAACCAGCCCCTGCTTGAATTCATTGGCCAGGCGGCCGGCCTCGCCGCGCTGTTCAGGCGGCAATTCACGCAGGCACGCCATGATTTGGGGCAACTGCCCCTTGCGCCCCAGATACCGTACGCGAACGGCTTCCAGTGCGGCGGCATCGGTTGCCGCTTCCGCTTCCTGGAATGCCCGGTCACGGGCTTCAATGATTTCGTTGAGTGTCATCATGGACCTCTTGGTTCCTGAAAACAAAAAAGGCCATCCGAAAGGATGGCCTTCCGGTACGACACGCAATCAGGCGAAATCAGCCTTCACCTGTTCGACAATGGCGTTAAAACCGTCCGGGTCATGAATCGCAATTTCCGACAGCATCTTGCGGTTCAGGAGGATATTGGCCTTGGCCAACGCCTCGATGAAACGCCCGTATCGGATGCCGCGTTCACGGCAGGCGGCCGACACGCGCACCACCCACAGGGAACGGTATTCCCGCTTTTTCAACTGACGGTGCACGGTCGCGAGACGCATCCCGCGATTGACGGCTTCCGTGGCCTGACGGAACAACTTGCTCCGCGACCCGCTGAAGCCGGATGCTTGATCCAAACGACTGCGTCGCCGGCGACGTGAAGCCGGTGCGTTGGTGGCCCTTGGCATGCGATCCTCCGATTCCTATTCCTAGTTCGTCAACAGCTCGCGAACCCGCCTGAGTTCAGACTTGGACAGCACCGCTTTGCTGTTGCGCATATTGCGTTTGCGTTTACGGGACTTACCCGTCAATAAATGGCCCGAACCTGCCATGGCAAACCGGACCTTGCCCCGCGCCGTAAAGCGCAGGCGCTTGGCAGCAGCCTTGTTGGTCTTCTTTTTCGGCATTGATTCATCCTTCCATGTTCCGGGCCTGCACCAGACCGGAATCAATTACCATAAGGGCTCGGACAATACCGGCAATCAGGGGGCACTGTCCAGTGCTTTTTTCTCGGTTTCAGCCGGTACCGGGGGCGGAAGTACCGGTGCGGACACAACCGGATCCGTCGCAACCTCGGGCGCGGACGCAGGTTTGGGCGCCGTCACCTCAGGTTTTACTGCAGGCGCCGGCCGGGATGGCGGAGGCGCCTGGTGCTTTTGCGATACATTGGCCAGCATGGCGATCAGGCTCCGGCCCATGATGCGCGGGGACATTTCCACCGTTGCCAGCCCCTCGCAGTCCTTGATGAGCCGGTTGACCAGCGCATAGCCCAGTTCCCGGTGCGCATTCTCGCGTCCGCGGTATTGCAACGTCAACTTGACCTTGTGCCCCTTCTGGAGAAAATCACGCGTATGGGTCAACTTGGTCTGATAATCATGTTCGGCAACACTGCAATGAAATTTTACTTCCTTGACCGCACGGTTATGCTGGTGCTTGCGCGCTTCCTTTTCCTTGATGCTCTCGTCGTAGCGGAATTTCCCGTAATCCATGATGCGGCATACGGGTGGATCCGCATTGGGAGACACCTCGACGAGGTCCATGCCCGCCTGTTCCGCCAGTCGAAGCGCATCGCGCGTAGCCAGGACTCCCAGCATATCGCCGTTGACGCCCAGGCATCGTACCTGTGAGACCCGGATCTTGTGATTCACTCGGATGAAAGAACGAATGGCTACCTCCTGTGATTGCGGAACCCGCACGGCGGATTCCATGATTGACTGACTGTTTTCTCCCTACCCCTCATTCCGAACCACGACATTCTCACGGCTTAAACGGTCCATGACGGCATCCAGGGTCATGGCGCCCAGGTCGCCTTCGGCTCGGGCACGCAACGCCACCATCCCGGCCTCGACCTCCTTGGGCCCCAGGATCAGCATGTAGGGAACCCGTTCCGTCTGTGCCCGTCGGATTTTTGCCCCGATCTTGTCCGACCGCGCATCCACCACCACGCGAAGGTCGGCGCGGCGCATGCGGTCACATACCTGCTCGGCATATTCCAACTGGTGTTCCGTCAGGGGAAGCACGCGCACCTGTTCCGGGGCCATCCAGAACGGGAACGAACCCGCATAATGCTCGATCAGGATGCCAAAGAACCGTTCCAGGCTGCCCAGCAGTGCCCGGTGAATCATGTAAGGGCGGTGTTCCTTGCCGTCATCCCCGATGTAGGACAGGTCAAACCGCTCCGGCAGGTTGAAATCAAACTGGATGGTGCTCAACTGCCATTCCCGGCCCAGTGCATCCCGGATCTTGATGTCGATCTTGGGGCCATAAAAGGCCCCGCCGCCTTCATCCCGGCGATAGGCCACCTGTTCCTGGTCCAGGGCGGCTGCCAGCGCGCGCGTGGCCTGTTCCCACCGTTCCACCTCCCCCACGGCCTTGGCCGGACGGGTGGAAAGGTAGGCCGAGAACGACTCGAACCCGAAGGCCCGCAGCATGCTCAACCCGAAGCGGAGCACCCGGCGGATCTCACCTTCCATCTGTTCCGGCGTGCAGAAGATATGGGCATCATCCTGGGTGAACCCCCGTACCCGCAACAATCCATGCACCACACCGCTCTTCTCATACCGGTAAACCGTCCCGAGTTCCGCCCACCGGAACGGAAGCTCCCGGTACGACCGCTTCTGCCCCTTGTAGATCTGGATATGGAAGGGACAATTCATCGGCTTGACATAGTAGGGATAGCCGTCGATATCCATCGGGGCATACATGTTCTCAGCATAGAAGTCGAGATGGCCCGAGGTCTGCCAGAGACCGGCCCGGCCAATGTGCGGGGAATACAGGAGCTCATAACCGGCCCGGAAATGTTCCCGCCTCCAGAAGTCTTCAATCAGGGAACGGATGCGCGCCCCGCGCGGATGCCAATGGATCAGGCCCGGGCCGACCGTTTCCTCGATGCTGTAAAGGTCAAGTTCCTTGCCCAGTTTCCGGTGATCCCGTCGCGCCGCCTCGTCAATGCGGTCCAGGATAACCTTCAAGGCGGCGTCGGATTCCGCCGCCACGCCGTAAACCCGCTGCAGCATCGGCTTACGTTCATCACCCCGGTAATAGGATCCGGCTACGGACGTCAGCTTGAACGCCGGCAGGTCGGCGGTTGATCCGACATGCGGTCCCCGGCACAAATCCTCGAAGTCACCGCACCGGTAAAACGTGATGGATTGCCCGTCGGGAATATCGGCCAGACGTTCCAGCTTGTAGGTCTGCCCGGCCTGGCTTAGGCGGGTCTGTGCCTCGGCGCGCGAACACTCCACCCGCTCAAACGGGATGGCGCGCTTGACCAGTTGGCGCATTTCCTTCTCGATAGCGCCAAAATCCTCCGGCGCCAAGCGCCGTGGAAGATCGAAATCATAATAGAAATACAGGCCGTCTTCTGTCGGTTGACCGATATCCAGCTTCACACCGGGGAACAAACGGGAAACAGCGGCCGCCATCAGGTGTGCCGCACTATGTCGTAACGAATCGTTGTCCAATGAATCCTCCATAAAAATAACCCCGGTATGCTAAAGTCCGGAGCCACCGCTGTCAAGGTGATCAAAGGGCACATCGAGTTTGCACCTTCCGCTGGAGCCGGCCCGACCCCGGGCCGGTCTGTATCGGGGTTGGTCGGGAAGGGAACGGGGCGAGGTCGCCCCGTCTCCAAACGGAGGAAAAACAGATCCGTCTCATTTAAACATCAGAGATAAGATGCGCCGGTGATCAAATCTTCTTGCATAAACCGCTCGTGTGCTGTCCAATACGTGGTCTGGAGTAAACCTGACATGCGATGGACCAAGACACTGATCCCGACCCTGCGTGAAGATCCACAGGAAGCAGAAATTGACAGCCACAAGCTTTTGTTGCGCGCCGGATTGATACGCAAACTGGCGGGAGGCCTCTACACCTTCCTCCCACTCGGATTACGCGTTCTGCATAAAGTCGAGCGTATCGTCCGGGAGGAAATGGACCGGGCCGGCGCCCTGGAAATCCTCATGCCGGCCCTCCATCCCCGTGAAATATGGGAACGGTCCGGACGCTACAGCATCATGGGCGACGTCATGTTCCGCCTGGCCGACCGCCAGAAGAAGGATTTCGTGCTGGGCCCCACCCACGAGGAAATCGTGACGGAACTCGCGGCCGGCGAACTCCGGTCCTACCGGCTGGTGCCTCGCACCTTCTACCAGATCCAGGCCAAATTCCGTGATGAAATCCGCCCGCGCTTCGGGCTGATGCGGGCCAAGGAATTCATCATGAAGGATGCCTACAGCTTCGACGTCGACAGCCAGGCTGCGGATGCCAGCTATGACGCCATGTACCAGGCCTATGTCCGCATCTTCAAGCGGTGCGGCATCCGGACCAAGGTGGTCGAGGCGGATACCGGCGCCATGGGCGGAAAATGGTCCCATGAATTCATGGTGCTCGCCGACAGCGGCGAAGATGGTCTGGTGGAATGCACGTCCTGCTCGTACGCGGCCAACCTGGAACGGGCCGAACGCCAGCCGCCGGAACCTGCCGTTTGGGAAACCGGCGATGACCTGCCGGAACCCGTCGCCACACCGGGTCAACGCACCATCGAGGAAGTGGCCGCCTTCCTGAAATGCAAACCAGCGCAGCTGATCAAGACCATGATTTACCGCCTGGACGGTAAACCCGCCGCCATCCTCGTTCCGGGCGACCGCGAAATCAACGAGCACAAGCTTCCCCAAGCCCTGAACGTGCGCGAAGCCGTCCTCGCCGATGAGGCCACCATCGCATCGGTTACCGGGGCACCCGTGGGATTCGCCGGCCCCATCGGCCTGACCATACCCGTCTATGCCGATCTCGGCCTGAAAGGCATCCGGGGCGGCGTGACCGGCGCAAACCGCGCCGATACCCATACCCGCCACGTCTCACTTGACCGGGATGCCGCCATCACCGCCTATGCCGACCTGTGTGTGGTCAAGGGGGGGGACCGGTGTCCCCGTTGCGGCGCCGACTTGGCCGAACAGCGCGGCATCGAAGTGGGGCATGTATTCAAGCTGGGCACCAAGTATACCGAGGCATTTAATGCGTCGTTCCTGGATGAGAACGGGCACCAGCAGACCCTGATCATGGGATGTTACGGTATCGGGGTCACCCGGACCCTCCAGTCCATCATCGAGCAGTCCCGCGACGCCAACGGCATCATCTGGCCAACCGCCGTGGCCCCCTACCCCGTCATTGTCCTCCCCATGAACGTACAGCATGAACCGACCATGGCGGTTGTCAACCGGCTGGTCGGTGAACTCGAAACCCGGGGGATCGAGGTGCTGGTGGATGACCGCGATGAACGGCCCGGGGTCAAGTTCAAGGATTCCGACCTCGTCGGATTCCCCATCCGCGTGGTGGTGGGCGAACGGGGCCTGGCCAAACAACAGGTGGAAATCAAGCGACGCCGCGACACGCAGGCCGTCATGTCGCCGCTTGACGAAGCCCTCACAACCATTGTAAATATGATACAGCACGACACCCAACAGGAGTAACGGTAATGACCAAGCGTGATCTGGTAGTTCGTATCGCCCGCGAGACCGGCATGATCCAGCAGGATGTAGGCGCCATCGTACAAAAGTTCCTCGATGCCATCATCGACACCCTCGCCAAGGGAGAACATCTTGAATTCCGGGATTTCGGCGTTTTTGAATTGTGCGTGCGCAAGTCCCGGGTCGGGCGTAATCCCAACAAACCCCAGATAACCGTCCAGATCCCGGAACGCAAGGTGGTCAAGTTCAAGCCCGGCAAGATCATGAAACAGCGCGTCTTGCAAGGCTGACCCCCGGCATCATCCATGGACGCCTCCGCCTTTAATCCGCCCCGCGGAATGCGGGATTTCTATCCCGAGGACATGCGCTCCCGCAACCGCCTGTTTACCGTCTGGCGGGACGTTGCCGAACAACACGGATTCGCACCCTATGACGCCTGCGTGGTGGAATCCCTGGAACTCCTCAAGCGGAAATCCGGCGAGGAAATCGTCGATCAGATCTACACCTTCACCGACAAAAGCGGCCGCGACCTGGCCTTGCGGCCGGAAATGACCCCTTCCCTCGCCCGCATGGTGGTTGCCCGGCAGGGCGCCCTGACCCTGCCCATCAAGTGGTATGCCATTGCGCAATGTTTCCGCTATGAACGGATGTCCAAGGGCCGCAAGCGCGAACATTACCAGTGGAACCTGGATATCCTGGGCAGCGCCGACATCAGTGCGGAAGTTGAATTGCTTGCCACCGCCCTGGATGCCTTGAACCGTTTGGGCCTTGGCCCGGACCAGGTACGGGTCCACTACAGCAGCCGTGCCCTGCTGTCCGAACTGCTCAACCATCTCGGGATCGACCAACCCCACCACGCGGCCACCTTTCTGGCACTGGATAAACTGGGCAAGGTGGATGCCGCCGAGATCCGCACCCTGCTTCAGGCGGAATCACTCACCCCGGACGCCATCGACCGGGTTTTTGAACTGATCGCATTAACCACCTTGGACGAAGTCCAGGCCCGTCTCGGCAACACATCGCCCGCCATCCAATCCCTGCGCCGGTTCGAGGAATTGCTGGGTGTTTATGGTCTGGAGAAACAGGTCCGCTTCGACCTGTCGATCGTTCGCGGGTTATCCTATTATACCGGTATCGTTTTTGAGTGCTTCGATGTACAGCGCCAGTTCCGTGCCTTGTTCGGCGGTGGCCGGTATGACAACCTGCTCACCGACCTTGGCGGAAAGCCCGCCAGCGGCGTCGGCTTGGGTTTCGGTGACGTGGTCGTCGCCGAACTGCTGGCGACGCTCCCCGCACGATCCGACCACCAGTCCCCCCCTGCCCTGGCGCTTGGTTACATGACCGAGAACGAGCGGATTCCAGCCATGCGGATTGCGGATGCATTTCGGCGGCAACAGGTTGGCGCCGACCTCGGTCTCCAGCCGGAAAAAGCCAAAGCCTTTTTTGCCCGGGCAGGCGCGGGGCACTTCACCCACGCCGTGTACCTTGGACCGGATGACATTCAGACCGGACAAATCCGGATCAAGCGGTTGAAAGACCGCGCCGAAATGGTTCGCCCCGTGTCGAACCCAGCCTCCGAACCGCTGGAATAAAACCATCTGGCTCGGCAGGAGCCTCTCAGCCCTTCCCAGACGGCTCCGCCGGAGGGGTCTTGGGTGCTTCCTTGGTGGGCGGAAGATTCAATCGGATGTGCAGTTCGCGCAACTGCTTGATCGAGACTTCATTCGGGGCATTCATCATCAGATCCTGCGCCCGCTGGTTCATCGGGAAGGCAATGACCTCCCGGATGTTCGACTGATCGCACAGCATCATCACCATGCGGTCAATGCCGGGCGCAATACCGGCATGCGGCGGAGCCCCGTACCGGAACGCATTCAACAGCGCCGGGAAATTCCGCTCAACCGCATCCGGTTCATAACCGGCTATCGCAAAGGCCTTCATCATGATGTCCGGCCGATGATTCCGTATGGCCCCGCTCCCCAGCTCGATCCCGTTGCAGACCACGTCATACTGGTAGGCCAGGATGGTCAGGGGATCCTGCTCGCTCAACGCCTTGAGCCCTCCCTGGGGCATCGAGAACGGGTTGTGCGAGAACATCACCTGTTTGTTTTCCTCGTCAAATTCATACATCGGGAAATCAACGATCCAGCAAAAACGGTATATCCCCGGCTCGACACGGTCCAGGTCGCGTCCCAGCTTGAGCCGGAGATCCCCGGTAATCCGGTTAACGGCGCCTTCCTTGTCGCACATGAAGAAAACGACGTCACCCTCACCCATGCCGCAGGTGGTCCGCAACGCTTCCAGCTCGGCAGGCTTGAGGAACTTGGCGATCGGCCCCTTGACCACCCCACCCTCCCAGACCAGGTAGGCCAACCCCTTGGCGCCAATCGACTGGGCATATTCAACCAGCTTGTCAAAGAAGCTACGGGGCCTGTCAGCGATGGCCTTGACCGGTATCGCCCGGACCACGGCTTTCTGTTCAATGGCCGCACGGAATGCGTTGAATCCGGAATTACGGAAAATATCCGTTACATCCACCATTTCGATGGGAATACGCAAGTCCGGCTTGTCCGACCCGTATTTCAGCATCGCCTCGCGATAGGGAATCCGGCGGAAGGGCGCAGCGTCCACTTTCCAGGTGGCAAATTTCGAGAAAACACCGTGCAACACCGTCTCCACCACCTTGAAAATATCATCCTGTTCAACAAACGACATCTCCACATCAAGCTGGTAATGCTCACCCGGGGACCGGTCGGCCCGGGCGTCTTCATCCCGGAAACAGGCAGCAATCTGGAAATACCGGTCAAAGCCGGACAACATCAGCAACTGCTTGAACTGCTGGGGCGACTGAGGAAGGGCGTAGAACTTGCCCGGATGCACCCGGCTGGGCACCAGGTAATCCCGGGCCCCTTCCGGTGAACTGCTGGTCAGAATCGGGGTCTGGTACTCCTTGAACCCCTGCTCGCGCATGGTCTGCCGGATGTGATGGATGACATCGGACCGCAGCACAATCCGGTCGTGCAATTCCTGCCGGCGCAAATCGAGGAAACGGTAGCGCAAGCGCAGGTCTTCCGGCGCGTCCTCGTCGGAAAGATGGAACGGCAGGGGGTCCGCCATGCTGTCCACCTCAAGCGATTCAGCCACCAGCTCAACCGTACCCGTCGGCATGTCAGGGTTTACCGTTTCAGGCGACCGTGCAGCCAGACGCCCGGTCACCGTGATGACACTTTCCAAACGTATGGATTGGGCATGCTCAAAGAACGAACGGTCCGGCTGGACCACAACCTGGGTCAATCCATAATGATCCCGCAAATCAATAAACAGCAGGCTTCCATGGTCCCGTTTACGAAACACCCAACCGGACAGACGCACTTCCTGTCCTGCCTGTTCACCCCGCAATTCACCGCAAGTATGTGTCCGATAACCATGCATGATCGTTCGTGTCCTATTCCGTAATCGTTACCGCCGTTCCGATCGGGATCAGCGTAAACACTTCCTCGACATCCGGATTGCGCATCCGGACGCATCCCGCACTGGCCGCTGTCCCGATGCTGGCATTATCCCAGGTCCCATGAATACCATACCCCTTGACGTCCGGCGTGTTGCCCGTGGCCTTGATTGCCAGCCAGCGTGTGCCCAATATGTTGTCCGGATGACCATAGGCAATCGGTTTATTGTCCTTCCACCAAGTCGGCTCCTTAATCCGGTCCGTCACCACAAACGTACCCATGGGTGTCTTGTTGTCCTTGCCGGTAGCCACCGGATACCGCTTGAAAAAACGTCCATCCAGACGGACAACCAGCTCATTGCTTCCCTTGCTCACCTCGATGCTGAACGGCGCCTTAAGCACCTTCAAACGATCTCCAACCTTGAGCACCATATTGGTCTTAAGTTGATTCTGGGCCGTCACCAGTTCCATGGTGGTGCCATGCCGCTTGGCTATCCGGGCAATGGAATCTCCCCGCTGGACCACGTAATCGACCTTTTCGGGCATGGAAATGGGCGTCAGTAACAACCGGACATTGATCTCTCCCAGACGTTGTTCGATCTGCGGCCAGGAAGCGATCAGGCCCGGATCAGCCAGCGCATTCAGATACAATTCCCGCGCCTTGCCAAGTTCACCACGGGCATCCAGTTCACGGGCATTGTCATAGATCGGCGATTTTCCGGTCCGGCGTCCCGGCAGGGAGACTTCCTTCGTCGGAACGGACTTTGGATCCCGTGATACAACCGCTGTGGGTGCAACCGGCGTGACCGGGTCCGTCACCCGTTCAGAAACACCTTCCGGTTGTGGTGTCTTGCGGAACCAGGATCGACATGACATGCGCCGTCCCTGGATGCCCAGACCAATCAGGATAAGCACCGCACCGATCAACAACCAGGGACGACGGGAG
>Ga0156641_1156_pt2 | contig 46503 bp, 45 predicted proteins | sample RifOxyC3_FD_110715 | JGI IMG/M metagenome (GOLD analysis project Ga0156641, IMG submission 110715) | Lentisphaerae bacterium RIFOXYC12_FULL_60_16 | reverse complement strand
TCGACTATATCGCCCTTCTCTGGCAGGTCTGGCAGTTGGATGATTCGGACTTCGGCTGGTGGATTCAACCCATGTAACAGGGCGGCAACGGTGGCGGCATACTCGGTGCCGGGCTTGTCGTTGTCCGGCATGATGATGACCTCACGGCCGGCAAGGGGTGTCCGGTCGGTCTTGTGTGCGGCCTTCGATCCACCAGCGGAACAAATGGCGTTCAAACCGATTTCCCGCGCCTTATCGGTGGCTTTCTCACCTTCGCACACATACACCGGGCCGATGGGGTCGATTTCATCCTGCCGATACAGCGGCCAAGGTGTTGACGGTCCGCCATTCGACCAGGCGGTCCCGGTGAAGTGGAACTGACGGAATGTTTTACCATCGGAACCAGGAACCGCATAACGTCCAACGGCTGCAAAGTCACGGCCGGCGCGTGGGTATAGGTACAGGCATTCCGGCGTGGTCCCGGTTGGTGTACAGGACAGGAATGCTTCACGAGCGGTTGACCATGTCTGGCGGTTGGGTTTGGTGTTGGGGTGTTCGTTCTCTGACATTCCCACCATCTGGAAGATGCGCTTGCGGTGGTCTGCGCCGGCTGGGCCTTGGTGCATGACGCATGTGTATTTACCATCACGATCAATCGACAGGTGGTCGCCGCTCTTGTCGTGGCCGTCTGCCGCGCAAGCTGGGCACCTGGCCGTGGTGGTGCCGTCCGGCTGCTGTTTCACGTTTTCAAGGCGGGATTCGTCGATCATGTCATCACCTGCATGATGGTGGCGAGGATCAGTAGGATGACGGCCATAATCAGCATGCGGCCGGGGGTCATGTGCCCATCCTCGGTATGGTTGCGGTGGCCTCCAACGCCTTCACCATGTCCGCCTCTGAAATAAGCAGGCAGCGGGGTGTTGGTCTGAATGCCCGGATTCGCCCTGCCCCTATCCATTCTCGAAGTGTCCGGGCTGATATGCCCAGGAGCTTGGCAGCGGTATCAACCCGGTGAAGCTGGGGCATGGATTTAACACTCACGGCTGGCCTCATCCTTGAACATTTCGGGAAAGGCGAATTCCGGATTTATACACAGAACGCCAGCCCATTTATGCGCCTCGGCGGGTTTAGGCAGATAGCGCCCGCGCTCAATATCAAATATCCGCTGTTCGGAGATGCCGATATTTTCACCAAGCTCAATGGCAGACAAACCGGCCGCCAATCGTGCTGTCTTTAGATGCATTCGCCTCATATCGCCCCCTGTTGTTTTTGTTATCAAGCTTACAGCCGTATGCATCTTTTCAAAATTATCAGGGCACAAAAAAAGCGGCCCAGCATGATGCCGGACCGCATAAACATTGAACGCTATGGGGGTTTGTTGCGATTATCTCGTGTCGTGTTTCTCCAAATTTAGGGGCCGGCGCGGGTGGGCTGTTATTCTATAACCCTTCCTGCAAACGTCGTCGTTTTCGTTCAAGTCTTCTTTGTCGAAGCATTCTTCGCTTGTCATGGCTTTGATTTCTTCGGCCGCGTCGTCTTCGTTCCATTTGTTAGCGTGTTGTACCCCATCCAGCGCAATTGACTTCCGCTTCGTCAACCCGTCCACATAGTCTGCAAGCTCGGGGTGCCTTTCCAAGGCGTCTTTGTAAATTTGTCGGCATCGTTCGCCGGTGTAGGTTTTTCCAGCCTTCCCCTTACGCCTGAAATCTTCGGCAACTTCTCGAAACGATGGGCGTCGCCCGCGGGCATTGCGGTTTAATCGCAAGTTCACAATTTGCCGGGCGTCTGGGGCCAGGGCACGCAAGGCGTTGCCAATAGGTCCGACCGGCATTGCACCGGGTGACAAAACAAGGTTATTGCGTAGCACGTCGCCGGCCATTTGTTCAGACTTTTTGCGTCTCTGTTTTTCGCGCCCGTGTTCCCATTCTAGGACGCGGTTCACTCGACTCAACCGGCGTTCTCTGGATGCCGCATGGAGCCCGTCCCCGTCACGATACCCTATGCCTCCCTGATCCCTGTATTCTTTCCAGTCCTGGAAACGGGCAAGCAACAATTCGTATTCCATTCCCTCGACCGGGGTCCGCTTACGGTCTGTCAGTTCTCCCATGCGGTGAAAGTCGAGCGGTGTTAGTCGTTTAGAAGTCGGTTTTATCTTGGTTTTTCGACTCGTCTTCATGTCTTCGTTCTCCTATCAGAACGCCCACGGGTGCCGGGATAGGCCGGACACCCGCAGGACTCCCCGGCGGTGTACGGCCGCCGGGTAAATCATCCGTCTTATGCTGACTTGAACTGAAACACGTTACCCTCAATTGCTGGCCGGATCGCCCAATACTTGGCGGCATCGGTCGGTGTGACTAGTGCCCGGTAATGACTATAAAGCTGACTGGTGTCGTTGTGGTGCCCTAACTGCATGGCCGTTTTGCCGGCGTCCCCGTATTTCACCAGGTGGTGGCTGGCGTAGGAATGCCGCATCGCGTTATGTGTCCATGCAACCTTTGCCTGCTTTTTGACTGAATCCAACTGACTCCGCCAGTGTTTCCCCGATGAGGCAACAGGGCCGGACTTTTTGCGGTACGGTATCAACCATGCCAGCAGGTTGTCCTCAATGGTAACGTGCCGGGTTCTGCGCTTCTTGGCAACGGCCGCCTGAACTGTGATAAGGCGTTGGTCCAGGTCAATATCCTTCCAGTCCTGCCCTTCAATCTCGGAAGTCCGTAAACCGGCAAAGAAACCGATTGCCAGGGATGGCACCATAAGCGGCTCAACCTCCACGGCGGCCGCCATGACCTTCTGAACCTCGTCAGGCTTCATGCAGGTGGGCATCCGCTCGTCCTCGCTCGGCTTACGGCGTAGGCGGCGCATCCTGAAAGGGTTTTCAGCCCCATAACATCCCTGGTCAATGGCGTAGTTAAACAACCCATGCGCTACCACCCGGTAATGCAGCCGGGTAAGGGGTCCAGCGTCAATCTGGCGGACCCATTTGTCGGCATCGTCGCTTGTGATTGTGGCAACCTGCCTGTCACCGAATAACGCGGAAAACTTTGCCAGGCGAAGCCGTATGTCCTTCACCGTCCGGGGGCGGCGTTTGTTTTCTTCGGCATCGCGGATGAATTCCTCGACCAGTTCCGCAACCGTCCGGCTCTTTCCCTCTGCCGGCCGGTGCTTGACGTAGAAGTCTACGGCATCAGGTAACGTACCCCCCACCCTGCCCAGCTTCTCCCGACAGGCAACATATTCGTCAATCGCGGTTTCGAGAGGCGACAGCTTCGGCAAACCGGGCACCTTATCCAGCTTCTCCCTGGCGCGTATGGCGTCCATCCGTTCGTTATCGGATTGCTGGAATGCCGCCCGCCCTTGGGCTGCCAGTTGGGTCCGTTGCTGGTGTAACCAGTTTTCGGCGGCCGCTTTGGTATCGAATGAACGCATTATGCGTTGCGCATTGACCCGGCCGAAATCTGCCTGCCAGGCGGTGCTTTTAGCGCCGGTCTTATCGAGCCAGGTACGCTCCCGAATGCACCCCCGCACCTTGCGCTTGTCAGCCCGCTTCGGTTTCTTTACATTGTCCGCCATGTGCATGTCCTCCAATAACAACGAAAACATGGTAACAAAGAGGTTACATGCATACAACAGGTATTTTACGGTATTCCAGAATCAACGGAATACCCTTTATTTATAGGCGTTCGGAGGGGTGGCAGAGTGGCCGAATGCGGCGGTCTTGAAAACCGTTGATCCGAAAGGGTCCGGGGGTTCGAATCCCTCCCCCTCCGCCAGATACGGCACCATGTGGAACTATGGCGACTCCCACGTTTCGGAGTGTATGTAACCGGAGATAAGGCGGGTACGGGCGGGAAGAACCTCGGCTGGCCTTCCGATGGCAATGACCGCTACCGGCAGTACCGGTTCGGGTAATTTTAGAAGTTCACGCAAAAGCGTCACACGGTCTTCACGTGGGTGAACACCAAGCCAGCATGCACCGAAGCCGAGCATGGAGGCTGCCAGCAGGATGTTTTGGATGGCGGCTGAACAATCCTGAATCAGATAACTCAACTCGCCACCATGCGCGACTCGCATATCGCCGCAAACCGCCAAACCGAGGGCAGCATCGGCCAGCATCTTGCCGTTCGGTAATCCGGCTGCAATTTTCCGGCGGAGTCTGGTCGAGCGGAGTACGATGAACCGCCAGGGATCCTTGGCGCATGCGGATGGTGCGGACATGCCCGCCTCGAGCAGATCATTAATCGCCCCCTCATCCACGGGTTCCCCCGTGTATTTCCGGATGCTACGTCTTGAAAATATCGGCATCAGCGTGGGGTTCATTTGTCGTCTCCGGTTTGATGATCGGTCGCCGGGACATCATTTGACAATCCGGATAATTCATGGATGCAGGTTAGCAGGGAACGGACATCAAAGGGTTTCTGTATGAATCCAGCATAGTGAACGCCTGGCATTTGCCCGGTCGCATTCCCTTCGTTGAGCCCACTGGTCAGTAATACGGGTAATTTCGGCCATTGCTTATGCAATTGCCCAACGCAGGAAACCGACGGTCTGCCAGCCATGAACACATCCAGGATGACAAGATCCGGTATCCAGGAATCATCCTCCAACAAGGCCAACAGCGCTGACTCGTCCACTACCAGCTTTACGGAATAACCGTTCCGTTCCAACACCTCGCGCAAGACAGACCGGATAATTTCATCATCATCCATAACCAGTATCCGGTTCTGGCCCAGCCTGGCTCCCGGCACCACTGTCGGATGCGCTGCCATTTCAGTCCGTTTCAGGGTTCCCGGTGGAAAGTAAACCCGGAATGAGGTGCCAACCCCTACCTGACTCGTGAGGCGAATCGTTCCGTGGTGGGCCTTTACGATACCAAGTACAGCGGCTAATCCAAGCCCATGCCCGGTCTTCTTGGTTGTGAAGAAGGGATCAAATATACGCTGCTGAATATCCGGGGACATGCCACAACCGGTGTCCGTAACCTCGAAATACACATAGTCACCCGGGGTTAAGGCATGGATCAGGGATTCCGATCCATGCCGGGAAACAGCTTCCATGCCGGTACGTATGGTAATGGTCCCGTCTTTCCCTGAAAGGGCGTCTGCGGCATTGGTGATCAGGTTCATAACCACCTGCCGAACCTGAGTGGCATCACCATCGATCATCGGCAAAGAGTCGCGCAGTTGATAGTCAAGCCGAACGGCAGAAGGAATGGATACCTCAAGAAACCGGGCCATTTCCTGCACCAGCGAGTTGACATCCAACGGCTCAAATACAGCCGAAACTTTGCCTGCATAGGTCAGCATCTGACCGGTCAATTCAGAGGCACGCAAGGCCGTCATTTCGATTTGTTTTATGCGTTTCCATGTGGGAGATTCCGGCACGACGTCCATCAGGGCGAGTTCGGTGTTTCCCAGTATACCCATGAGCAGGTTGTTGAAATCATGTGCAATACCCCCCGACAAGGTTCCAAGGCTTTCCAGTTTCTGAACTTGCTGCATCTTTTGGTGAAAACGAAGGCGTTCACTCTCGGCGTGTTTTTGGTCGGTGATATCGCGTGATATCCCGAAGGTGCCGATGATTTTTCCATCCGGGGCTCGCAAAGGTACCTTGCTGGTTGAAACCCAGGCTTCCAGACCATCCGGCCATGTCTCTTTTTCTTCTTTATTGAGAACGGGGCGCCCCGTCTGAAGTATAGCCTGCTCGTCCGCCAACGCCTGTAAAGCGTGTTCATCGGAAAAGAAATCATAATCGGTTTTCCCGATCACCTCCTGCATCTCATGAAGTCCCAATCGCCTTAATAGAGTCCGACTCAGGCGGATAAATCGGCTTTTCTCATCCTTGAAATATATATGATCCGGTGTCGCCTCCATCAAGGTATCCATAAGCCGCCGTTCTTCATTACGTGCGGCAATGGTTTCAATCCGGTCGAGGCTGCGGACACATACCTCCCCCACTATTTCAAGGACCGATATCAATTCATCATCAATCCGAAAAGGAAATGCTTCGACATTCCAGAGGAGTACGCATCCCGACTGTCCGTTGTCTGATGAAAACGGCAATACGATAAGATTGACCATGTCGGACATAACCGATCCGTCCAACGAAGGCACCACCCGTCTGATATGCACCATCTCACCCTGTTTTAAGCGATTGATAATGGTTGCATCCGACAGAACGGAATCAATCACGGCGGTTCCAAAGGTATCCCCCCTGCCCGACCATTGGTATGGTCCGGACAGGACGGGAGAAGGCAAGACCGTCAGGGAACGTATCATGGCCATGCCGTCAACGGCGATGGCATGTGCCATGGCCTCCATTTCATGGTTCATCACATCGGTGGCGACACTCGCCGTGGATTCACCAAGCCGAACCATCATGCGGGTGGTCTGGGTATATAAACGCAGGCGGGTTTGCATGCCGTCCCGAACTTCTCCATGTGACACCCATCCGGCGATAACCCGACCTGCCAGTGCCAATAATTCGACCAGTTCAGGTTCCCAGGCACAGGCCGTCCTGACCCGGTCGATACCCAGAAATCCCAAACACCCTTGTGGCGTCATAAGCGGGACTCCGAGAAAGGATTGCACGTTACAAGCGGCAAAAGACCTACCTTCCAGGCTGTCGGGATGAGCAAAGGTATCGATTCTTGCAAGCACCACGGAATGTCCCCGCTTGATATCGGTAACCACCTTGGGGAAAGCACCCGGTTCATCGGTGGGAAGATGAACGGACCTGCGACGGATCCCCGATGCGGTCCATTGGCAAAATATCCGGTGTCCACCCTCGGATTCTCCGAACCGGCAGAGAAACCCCCTGTCACCCCCGAAGAAACGTGCAAGCGATTCAAGATTGGAGCGGATGACCGCCGTTCCATCATCCGGCTGCACCGACACCAAACCGGCCGCCATGCGCGTGACAATCCGCTCCAGCTCCGTTTGCCGGGCCAGCTTACGTTCAACTTCTTTCTGGCGGGTAATATCTTCAACCGCCAATTCATAATGCTGGGTTCGTCCATCGGAATCTCGCAATACACGGGCACTCATCCGGGTCCATATGCCAGCCCCGTCCATGCGTTGAAGTCGAACCTCCGTACCACGGAGATAGCCATATCGCTCCAACCGTTCCATCAATTGAACCGAGGGTGTTAAATGATGAAACAAGCGGTCGGCGGGAACGCCTTGCAACTGCACTTCCGACACCATGCCCAGCATGCGGATAAAATGCCGGTTGGCGGATATCACGCATCCCTTGACGGACAAGCGACAGAGTCCGATCGGCGTGTTTTCATATAAATCCCGGTATTGCGTCTCGGAATGTTTCAACGTTTCGCTGATGGCCCGTTCTTCCGTCAAGTCCAGTCCGGAACTCAACACGTACCGCAATCGGCCTTCTTCATCCCGACATACCGTGCTTCGCCAGTGAATTAAACGGTCCCGTCCGGTCTTCGTGCGGATAAGATTCTCAGCGGAATTCATGGAGTCGGAAGTTGTGGTCAGCAGGGATTGAAACACCTTACGCACCTGGGCCCGTTGATCGGGAGGAATAAAAGATTCAAACCAATCCTGGCCGATGGTTTCCTCCGCTGAACATTCGAGAATTTCCGTCCCCTTGCGGTTGATCATCAGGACGTGGCCGGAATCATCCAGCGCCACCATGATAACAGCCGCAAGATCCAGGAATTGACGCATCTGATCCCGTTGATTCGCCAGATCTCGAAACATTTGTTTCTGCGCGGAAATGTCCGTAACCACGCCCAATACCGCAGGCTGTCCGCGAAAATCGATCAAGGATACGGCGATCACGGTATCGATCGGGCGACCCGCTTTTGTAATCACCCGGTATTCCTTGGGGGGAACAAATTCTCCCTGGGCATGGCTGGCTAATCCCTCCATCGCCAGTTGGCGAGAAGGTTCATCCAGCAGGCAGGTGAAGTCGAAATTGGTTGATAATACTTCAGAACGTTGATAACCGGTAACCAGTTCAACCTTCCGATTGCAATAGACCACCCGCCCCCCCTGATTGACGAACACCATGGAAGGCGATTCTTCCGCGAGACTATGAAACAAGGACAAATCCGGATCAATGAGTGGTTGATATTCAGGCGGCATAAAATTTAACTCAACGAAAGGTCAAGCATACGGAGCGGCATGAAGTAGTGTCAAAGGTAAATTGCTCAAACCTGCATAACTGCAAGACCTTCCCGTGTTCATTGAACGGCATGTATTCCAGGCCCGAATTGATAAGCACTTCATGATCGACTCCATGGGGATCATTTTATATCGATACGGGGCCTACCGTGGGTTTGGTGTATTTAAAAACTAAAAAGGTAACCGCCATGAAACTCGTTCGAATCTCAACCGTTGAAGGCAGGATTGCGTACGGTATTCCCCGGCCTGACGGGACCGCAATCATCTGTACCGGTGATTTTGAATCCGGATTCCAACCATCATCCAAGGCCATGCCGATCGCAACGTGCTTACCACCTTTGAGTCCACCCAATATCATTGGTATCGGATTAAATTACCGGCAACACGCACGGGAAACCAAGGCAACAATACCCGATAAACCGGTTGTATTCGCAAAACTTACCACAAGTGTAACCGGTCACAACCACCCCATCATCCTGCCGATGGTCACAGATCCGGATGGTGAAGTCGACTATGAATGCGAACTGGCCGTTATCATAGGAAAGACTGCACATAACACACCGGCATCGACCGCCCTGGACCATGTCTTTGGTTACACATGTGCAAATGATGTTTCTGCCCGTCAGTGGCAGAAGTTTGGCGGCAACGGACAATGGGTTCGGGGAAAGAGTTTTGATACGTTCTGCCCACTTGGCCCTTGGATCGTGACGGCGGATGAAATTCCGGACCCCCAGGCCTTACCCATCCGGACCCGTCTGAACGGCATGGTGATGCAGGAACACACCACGGCAGACATGATATTTACGGTTGCACAACTCATTCATTTCCTCAGCCAGGATACCACCCTGTTACCCGGAACAATAATCCTGACAGGAACACCGCAAGGTGTTGGTTTTGTGCGCCATCCACCGGTATGGCTGAAGGCCGGAGATTCGGTATCGGTGGAAATCGACGGCATCGGCACGTTGACAAACCCGGTGGTCAAATCATCTTAATCGAGTGCATTCCGGCTTTGTGCCCCGGACTCCGGTCGGGTGTTCGATTCCACAACCGGTAAACCTGCGGGGAGAAGACGATTCCGATACATCGGTTGCATGACGGCCCGTCGCTCAGGTTCCTGCGCGGCATAAACCGATGGTAAGACATGTCCTGGCACCGAACACGCGGGATCCGATCCGAGGGGATTCAAGGTGTAGATCCCGCCGTCCGGACACGTAATCTGCCCGATGTCACCGGCCACGTGGTCACGTAACCGTTCCGGGTTGATTTCAGAATTATTTGACAAACCTTGCAGCATGCCCGTCCACTCTTTTGCGGCATCAAGGAATCGGAGGTTGGCGATGCAGGTTTCTGCCGTTTCCTGGGTGGTTATATCCGTGCCGGGCGTAACGGGATTCTCGGGGGGGATACGACGGTATAGCGGAATGAAACGACATCCCGTCAACCGGGACCCATCGGAAAACCAGAGTCGAAATCCAGTCGGTGACTGATCCATGGTGGCCGTCACAGACTCTGCCGTTACCATCAGGATGTCCTGAAGTCGTATGCCGGCATACCGACGCAAATGTCCGGAGAGTACTGCCTGCACTCGGTATTGACGGTACAAACCCCATAACTGGCTGCGATGCGCCGTGGGTATATTCAACCAGCTTTCAGGCTCATCAAGCCGCTCAACAAACAGCGGGTGATGACTCACCATAACCGGCTTGCAGGCATCCCAGCGAGTCTGCAGCAATTCCTTTTCAATCCATGCCAGATGGTTATCCGTTTCAACGGGAATTGGCATCTTGAATAAATCGCTGTGGATTCCAATGAACCGGAATCCGTTGTGGGTGAACGAAAAGGTTTCACTGCCGATCAGACTGCGGAATTGATCCATGGCATCATTGCGCAATTTAAGCGTGACGTCGCGCTCACCCGGAACCGCATACAGGCGGACCCGGCAGGTTGCACGTACGGCGTTGAAGGATGCAAATGACACATCATCGGGACGATGTACGAGGTCGCCACATACGATGGCAAAAGCCGGCGCCAGCAGGTTGACTTGTTTCACCGCCTGGAAAAAGGAAGCCATGTCGGCGGAAATCGACGTCATGCCGATCTGTGGATCCGACAGTTGCGCCCAGCAAAACGGGTCGTGGCTTTCCGCCCGGCCTATCAATGTGACCGCAAGAACCCATGCCTGCCATAGTCGGGGTTTCCATGATGCAGCACGTATTTTCATAAACGTCACCACCTATACCGAAAGCAAACCTCATACGCCAACTCGATTTCGACAGGATAATCCATTCATCGACGGCAAAATTGGCGGATAATGGGCGGCAATTTCCACGCAACATGGTCATTTAATGCTGTACTTTTCACGTTTTAAGCACATAATACTGGTATATTTTATGAAAGTTTTTGCTGCCGGTGGAGGTGTTCTGCAGGGGAGCAGTACACGGTATTAAAGAACGACAGCATGAAATCATGAATCGGGAATCATAGGATTCCCGGTCGGGTAATTTTTCCCTACTGATGGTTCTGATTCGGACCTTTAGGTCCAAGATGGAGTCGCAAGCAACATGAAGAAAACCAGTCCAAAATCGCCAAAACGTACTGCCACCGCTTCTCGTAAAGCACCGGTTGCCGCCGTTAATTGGTTTGAGAATACGGTTGAGCGTTGTGTGGTATATGCCGAATCGGCCAAGAAACTGGGACGACGAATCGTGGGTTTAATGTGTTCCTATACCCCGCGTGAAATCATCACGGCCTCTGGCGCCATACCGATTTGTTTATGTGGAGGCACGGAAAACGCAGTCCCACGTAAAACCGCTTCACTCCCCACATCGTTGTGTCCCCTGGTGAAGGCTACCTACACCTTCTGTGTCGATCCTTCCAATATCCTGATGGAACTATCGGATGTCATTGTTGCCGAGACTACACTGGATGCAAAAAAGGATGTTTACGATCTGATGGGACATCAATACCCGGTCTATCTCCTGGAACTCCCCCATCAGTCGGATCATGCGGAAGCCTTCCAACATTGGGTCATGGAATTGCGCAAGCTGAAAACCGTGCTGGAACAACGTTTTCACACCACCATAACCCGCCAGAGACTTCGCTGGGCGCTTCGGGAAATGAACCGGGAACGCGAACTCATACGAACCATGCGGACCTTGATGAAGAACAAGACCCCCCCCATGACCGGGCGTGAATTAATCAACATGCAACATCTTATCGCCTGCATGCCGGGCGATTGGGACCGGTATGAAGCCGCTATACGCACCTTGCGAAAACGGACACCCCACCCCTCCCTCGCTGGCCGGGTTCGGGTTCTGCTGATTGGCGCTCCGCTTCCCCGCGTCACAATCCGTATGATCGATATCGTCGAATCACGGGGGGGAGTGGTTGTATGCCACGAAAATTGCACCGACTTACGCCCGCTCACCAACGACATTGATGCGTCTGCGGATGACCCCATCGTTGTCATTGCGCAACAGTATTTTCATCGTCCCTGTTCCGGTATGACTCCAACCGATCCGGATCCTGCACGCATTGACGCTCTCGCGCGTGAATATGCCGCGGATTGTGTCATTGACTATGTCTGGACCGAATGCAAGTCATGCTGCACAACGGGATCCACGATGAAAACCCTGGTTGAAAAAGATATGGGTCTGCCCTATTTACGGATTGAAACGGATTTCTCCATCAAGGATATCGCACATGTCCGGGACACGATGGATGCCTTTCTGAAGGGGGTCTCGCCTCGACGCGCCAAACGTTCCTGATGGCATTCTCGGTGAAAAGAGAATCACGAATTGACAGGGATGCCTCCCGGATGTTATGAGTTTCGGCGTTTTGCAGGCCGTGCATCCCGTGGGGGTATAGCTCAGTTGGTAGAGCGTCTGAATGGCATTCAGAAGGTCAGGGGTTCAACTCCCCTTACCTCCACCAAATAAAACCGACCCATCCCGTCCATTACCCCACATTCTCACCGTTTTGGATCAGATTCATGAATTCTGCCCGTGTACGGGCATCATCATGAAAACTCCCCAGCACCGAGGACGTTGTCATGATCGAATTCTGCTTCTCCACACCGCGCATCATCATGCACAAATGGCGGCACTCCATAACAACCCCCACGCCTTCTGCGTTCACGGCACGACGGATCTCATCCGCCAACTGGGCTGTCAAACGCTCCTGGATTTGCAAACGTCGCGCAAAACAATCGACCAGTCGCGCAATCTTGCTGACACCCAGAACTTTCTTGCTGGCAATATACCCGACATGGCATCGACCATAAAACGGTAACAGATGATGCTCACATAAACTGTAGACTTCAATGTTACGCACAATGATCATGTTATTGGCGTGCGAACGGAACACGGCCCCGTTAATCACCCGCCGTGGGTTCTGGTTTACGCCACCGGTCAGGAATAAGAGCGATTCCGCCACCCGTTGAGGGGTTTTATGGAGTCCTTCGCGCGTTATATCCTCCCCCAACGCCTGCAATAATTGGCGGACCAATAACGCCACCCGTCTTTTTTGATTTTCGGGACGCATGATCACCCTCCCCATATCTACACCCGAACCACTCTACGGGGTGTTGCGTTCCATCTCAACTACAACCTGCTTGGAAACCAGAGGATTCATTGCTAGGGTGGTAGCAGGAGGATGTTCAATGATACGCAAAGCATTCGTCATGCAGGTATACGCGGGACAGGAATCTGATTACGAAAAGCGGCACAACCCGATCTGGCAGGAATTGGAATCAACCTTGAAAGCCCATGGCGCACACCGGTATTCCATTTTTCTTCATCCGGAAACCCGGCAACTCTTCGGGTACGTTGAGATCGAGGATGAGAACCGCTGGAACGCCATCGCGTCGACAGCAATCTGCCGGAAATGGTGGATACACATGAAACCACTGATGGAAACCCATGCAGATGCCAGTCCGGTTTCCCTTGCGTTGCGTGAAGTGTTCCACATGGATTAAACGCCGTCAGGTCCACACGACCGGTCCGGTGAGGGTTGCACATGGCGGCCACGAAGCTCCTGCCAGACATCCCGGCAAAGCAAAATACTGGCTAAAACGTAAACGGTGATTCCCGCCCCGATCGTAACGGACAGGCTGAACAACTGCCAGGCCTTGTCACCCCATGGCCACAAGGAGGCAGGGTGCTGTAACCCGTCCCCGACAAGGGCAATAACCACCCCCATGATAATACCCGCCACCAACATACGGGACAGGCTCCGTCCGACCAACCCAAACCCATCATGCCCGACACGACGCAGGACGATAACGGCCAGCAGGACTGATTCGATTCCGGCGGTTAAAGTCGTAGCGGCAGCCAGTCCGGCATGACGATAACCATCCGGCCACGTGATGATAAACAACAGGTTCAACACGAAGTTCAACCCGACCATGCGCAAACCGATCCGGATCGGGGTGACCGGGTCTTTCATGGCGTAAAAAACCGGATGCCACAATTTATTCATGCCGAAACACACAATACCGGGAGCGTACCACAGCAGGGCCCGGGCGGATTGAATGGTGGATTCAGCATCAAACCGGGCACCCTTCCATTCATACAGCAACCGGATAACCGGTTCTGCCAGGACCGTGAGACCGATGGACGCCGGGAGTGCAAAAAAGACCATGACCCGAATGGCTTGTTGGAGCGTGATCCGCAGTGCCGGCAGATCGGAACGGGCAACATGGTGTGAAAAGGCCGGCAGCAGGACCGTTCCCATTGACGTTCCAAACAAACCGAGCGGCAGATAGACGATCAATTCGGCAAAGGATAATGCTGCCGGAGCCCAGGGTGCCACCCAAAGAGCCAGAACCCCATCAATCAGGACGTTGAGTTGGTAAGCACCCATACCCACGGCAACAGGCCCCATGAGCATCAGCACCTTGTGCAACCGCGCATCCCCCCACAAGGGGCGAGGCCAGGACAGATTGAAACCCACGGCTTTCAAGGCAGGATATTGGATCATCAATTGTATGATCCCTGCCGACAGGATTCCCCAAGCAACCGCTCGGATCCGTATTTCGGGTGCAGGGTCAATCCAGGGACAAATACCGATCAATACGGCAATCCAAATCAGATTCAGGAGAACCGGCGTAAAAGCGGGAACGCCAAATCGATGGTTTGAATTTAGAACTGCCATGCACAGGGCCACCAGGCAGATAAACACCCCATAGGGCAACATGATCTGCAGGAGTGGAATAACAGCCGCTGTCCGGATTCCAGGCTGTCCGTGACGCATATACAACTCACAGACCCCCATCCCCACCCCGGTGATCAAAAGCAGCACTCCCGTCACGAGAATCATGACCCGTGCCGCCAAAACGTTAGCCTCCCGGCTTCCCTCCTTGTGAAGCACTTCGGCATAAACGGGTATCAAGGCGGCGGATAAAGCACCCTCCCCAAACAAACGTCTGAAAAGGTTGGGTATGCGAAAGGCAACGACAAAAGCCGAATGAAACAGGCTCGTCCCAAAAAGCGCACCCATAAGGATCTGGCGTACCACGCCCAGAATACGGCTTAGCAGTGTCAAACCGCCAACCAGGGCGGCGAAACGAACCGTACCATTTGACTTCATGTGATCCCTGTCTTCAACGCTATCCAAGGAAATTCGCATCTCGGGATTGAAGGTGCGCAAGAACGGCACCCACCACCTGATCGGGATGAATGCGATGCAGCACATCCCGTGCTTGAACCGATTGACGTGCGATTTTCCGGTCCACCTGGACCCCCGGAGGTTGTATCACCACATGGCCATTACCGAGGGGACCGGTCCGGACAGGATCCGTTATGCCGAACAGGGCAACCAACCGGCACCCGACAGCAGCTGCCAGATGCATGCCGCCACTGTCGTTGGCAACAACAACCCGGCACCGTCCCAACACAGCGGCCAGATCAATCAGTGTGGTTTTACCGGCCAGATTCAATGCCCGCGGTCCGATACCCGTGGCAATCTGGCCGCATAACATGGATTCTGCAACGGTTCCCAGCAGTAGCAGGGAGGCGTTCGTCCGATGAATGAGTTGCCGTCCGGCATCGATGAAAGATTCCGCCGGCCAACGCTTGGAGGGTCCACGCGCGGCTCCGGGAATCATGCCGATCCAATGATTGCTCCCCCGCATCCATTCAGACGCCCGCGTAACGGCATGCGCTGGAATATGCAAACGCGGAAGCAATAAAGGGTCTCGGGGCATATCGAGTCCCATAATGTGAAAATATTCGTACGCCTGATGCATGCGAACCGGTGGCAAATCCACCACGTGGGTAAACATGATGCTCCTGAAATGACCACGAACACCACGTCGGAGCGGAATCCCGGCCAAAAACGGTATCCAGGCAGAACGAAATGAATTGGGAAGAATAAACGCCCGGACATAACGACGTTGACGCAACCGTAGGGCACTTCGAACCTGCCCGATCAGACCCGCTTCCATCACAACCTGATCCAGCCCGGGATCCACCAGGGACCAGAACGACGTCATGGCCGGTTTGATCAACAGGGTTACCGGTGAATCCGGATAGGACGTTCGATAGGCGGTCAATGCCGGAAGTGTCATGACGGCATCACCCAGCCAATTTACCGAACTGATAAGCAGCGGGCCGTTCATGGTTGATCAACCTCTCATAACGCCGGCTTCAAACCCGGGAGAACCGTATCGGTACGAAAACAAATCCGGTTGATGCAGGCCCTGAAATCCTCTGCTCCACTCAATAATTCGATATCAACGCGCAAATAATAAACCCGGACATCCAGCCGGTCCAGCTTCGGGAAACGGACCGCATCCTTTTCCGTCGTTACGATGGCATCCGCCCCGCGTTGACGCGCATAGTTAATCAGGTCGATCACTTCCTGCTGACTGTAGCGATGATGATCGGCGAATCGGATGCGGGATAACAATCGTCCACCCATGCGTTGGATTTCACGCTCAAAGCCGGTTGGAACGGCAATTCCCGAAACCGCAACGACGCGCTTGCCTTTCAGCCACTCCAATTCACGACGCCCCTGTCCGAACACATCCTGAAGGTGATTCGGTTTATGACGGCATTCGATCAATTCGGCACGGGGATTCATATGGCGCAAACGCACCTTGAGGGCCTCGTTCCCACCGCGTTCGGATTTGGTTATCAATATTACATCGGCACGGCGGATATTGGAAACCGGTTCGCGAAGCAACCCCCGGGGAAGAACCCGTTCGTTACCAAACGGATTGGTGCGGTCCACCAGCACCACCTGGACGCGAGGGCGCAGCGCCAGGTATTGGAACCCATCATCGAGAATCAAAGTGTCTGATCCAAAGCGGTTAATGGCATAGCGACCGCTTTTGACACGGTCTTTGTCAACCAAAACGGCAACCTCCGGAAGATTGGATGCCAGCATGTACGGTTCATCCCCGCTCATGGCGGAATCCAGCAGCAACTGCCTTCCATCCGAAACCACACGGGGGGGCCGACGCCATTCACGGAACAAGAGACGGTCCAGCATGCGCTGACTCCAGACCGGTTCAGCTTTCTTGTAACCCCGGCTTAAAATGGCTACCTTGCGGCCCGCAAACTGAAGTTCACGGGCAAACAACTCAACCACCGGCGTCTTGCCCGTGCCCCCTACCGTAAGGTTCCCGACACTGATCACCTGGCAGCCAAGTGTGTGATGACGTAAGATACCCCGATTATAGAGATAATGCCGTGCCTGGATGATCAGCCGATATAGATGGGAAAGCTGGCTGAGACATAGCAAAAGCACCCGAACCCTGAACGCACGGTTCCGGGACGAACCTTTCCGTTGAATCAATACCACCAGGTACCGTTCAATACGTTCCAATTGTTGTTGCCACATGATTCCTGCTTCGCCTTCTTCACGGTTACAAACCGAACGTCAGAAACATACACATGCCGGTATCCTAGATGGCACCCGTCAGCTTGTCGAGCGGCGGCTTCCTCGACTGCGGTTTTGACAGTACCCCGGCCGGAGGCTATCATCACGGGGTTCAATCGGATGAAGGATTCGCACCACGTTCTCCGCATGTGCCAAACCTGAAGTTTCGAGGGATGAATCGTTATGGTTCCAGATTGCCATATTCACACTTATTTATGCCACCATGCCATCGGGCATCCACGGGATTACCGCGAAACTGCCCGCCGCAACGGCATCCCGGAAATCTGCCTGGCCGATCATATGCCGGCCCCGGACGGTTACGATCCTGATAATCGCATGAGCCCCGACGACTACCCCACCTACCGGGCCATGTTCAACGAACTGATGGCAACATCACATTCCGTACCGGTCCGCTTCGGCATTGAAGCGGATTACTATCCGGGATGCGAATCCCACCTCCGGGAATGGCTTCCCCGACAAAATTTTGACCTGATCATCGGCTCGGTTCATTACCTCGGCGCCTGGGGTTTTGACAATCCCCTGTATGCGGGGCAATGGGACCAGGTAAACCTGGTCGACACCTGGCGGCATTACTTCAAATTGATAGCCGGCATGGCCGACACCCGCTTATACGACATCGTCGGTCATCTGGATGTGACCAAGAAATTCGGCCATCAACCCGCACCCGATCAAACGGTTGCATTAGCGGAACCGGCGCTGGACCGTATTGCAGCGGCCGGTATGGCCATCGAGATCAACACCTCCGGGCTGCGCAAACCGGTTGGCGAAATGTACCCCGCGCTGCCCATACTCCACCGGGCCTATCAACGGGAGATTCCCATTGTCTTCGGATCCGACTCCCATGCACCAGAGGAGGTTGGTTTCGCCTTCAACCAGGCGGTGGCGTGTGCACGACAGGCCGGCTACCGGCACTATGTCCGTTACCAAAACCGTATCGCCACCCGCCATCCATTACCCGGCTGATTGTCGATTTACGGTACAAGATGCTGTGACACCGATAGCATCGGCAGCAAAACGGCGATGGCGATACCCAGCACAAAAATACCGACCATGAGGATCAGCAAGGGGGCGACAAGCCCCAGTCGGCGGGTTACATACCGGTCCCAGTCGGACGAACAACGGTCCGCCGCTGCATGAAGGCGTTCAGCAAGGCTGCCGGAGGCCTCCCCAATGGCAACGTACCCGACCACCAGGCCGCTCAACCCGGGAATCAATCGCAAGGATTCCGACAGGCGCAGTCCCTGTCGGACGGCCTGGGCGGCTACTTCCGATTTTTTCCCAACCCAGGTGTTACCGGTTGACTGCCCGGCCAGTGTCATGGCTTCTTCAACGGGGATGCCACCATGCAACAAAACACCCAGGGTACGGGCAAAACGGGTATTGACCAACAACCGCACCCCCCGTCGCGTCAACCAACCATCCAACCAGAAACGATCAAGCCGTAACCGCAGATCCGACGATTGGCGTACCATGCGGTATGCAGCGGTTCCCGCCACAACCGTTATCACCAAACCGATCCATCCCCAGTTACGTAATGCAGATCCGATCGCCATGACCCAGGCGGTATAGGTTGGAAGCGGTTGTCCGGACGGCAGGAGCATCCGGGTCCGCGGCAGGAGATATCCCAACTGAAGGACGGCCACGGCAATCCCCGCTACCAAGACCACGGCGGGGTAAAGCAGAGCCGATTTTACACGTTCCTGCAGGGATTCCTGCTGTTCAAGAAACCCGGCAAGTTCATGCAACATGCGGGGGAGATGGCCGGATTGTTCGGCAGCCTTCAAGGCGGTTTGTTCGTCCAGCCTGTCGAGTATGTGCCCGCGCACCAGGGCTGCGGAAAGCGGCACCCCTTCCCGCACCAGATCGGCAACGGCAATAATCCGTGACCGAACCGGTATAAAATCCGGCATTTCCTGCAGCACGTCAAAAGCCTTCAGCATCGGGAAACCACCGTTGAGCAGATCCGCAAGCGCCCGATACCAGTTTGCCCTTTGAAGCCTTGTCAGTCTTACCATGCGGCCGGTATATCCCAAGCGCTCAACCAGGATACCATCCTGGGCCAGTGATGACCGTGCCTGCTTGGGATTTTCCGCCTCAACAAAACCATGACAGGAACGCCCGGTCGCATCCAACCCCGCATATTCAAACGTACGCATAACGTTCCGGGGTTGCCCCGGTTCACCCGGCCAACACCGCCAGCAACTCCGCCGGCGAGGTCAGCCCAAGCGATACCTTTCGTAGTCCATCCTCCCGCAAGGTCATGTCCCGGTAGGAGGTTGAACCATCCCGCACACCGGCAACGGTTATGGATTCACGGCGGATGTATTCCTGCATGGCAGGATCCACCAGGAGCAGTTCAAAAATCCCCGTTCGCCCACGATATCCCTCCAGGCAACGATCACACCCTGATGCGTTCCATACCGAACGATCAACCGGCATTGATCCGGCATAGCGTGCGCGGAACCTCCGCCATTCGTCAGAAGGTTCAGACTCGTGGCGGCATGCCGGACACAGGCAACGCACCAACCGTTGCGCCAGTACGGCGCGAACCGAAGAAGCCAGCAAATACCGTTCGATCCCCATATCGACCAGTCGTACGAAGGCACCGGGAGCGTCTTGCGTGTGGAGTGTGGTCAGTACCAAATGCCCGGTCAGGGATGCCCGAATGGCGATTTCAGCGGTCTCGGAATCACGGATTTCACCAACCAGTATGACATCCGGATCCTGCCGCAGCAAATGGCGCAAGCCTGCGGCAAAGGTTAACCCGATTTTCGGCTTGACCTGCATTTGCCCGATATCCGGCAACTGATATTCAACGGGATCCTCAATGGTCAGGATATTCCGGCGCATGGCATCCATCCCGTCAAGAGCGGCATACAACGTGGTCGTTTTACCCGAACCCGTGGGACCACACACGATGACCACGCCGTGGGGGGCCCGCACCGCCGATTTAAACTGCTGGCAGAGTCCCTCATCCATGCCCAGGGAGGTCAAGGGCATCCACGCCGCATCACGGTTCAACAAACGAAGGACCACACGTTCCCCTTCGGCCACGGGAATAGTCGAGACCCGGATATCGATCTCCCGATCCCCCACCCTAACCCGTGCCATGCCATCCTGGGGCAGGCGCGTCTCGGCAATGTCCATGTGAGCCATGACCTTCAGCCGGGAAACCAAAGCCAATTCCATGGATTTCGGCGGGGATGCTTTCTCATACAATATGCCATCGATACGATAACGGATGCGAAGCCGTGTTTCAAACGGTTCAACATGCACATCAGAAGCTCCACCCTTGACCGCTTCGAGTAGAACCAGGTTGATGAATTGTGTCACCGGTGCCTGGTCGGTCAATTCCAACAAATCACTGGCACGTGATACCGGCAACAGAACCGGTTCGGAGGGTGAAGGAGACAGGCCATCAGCGAAACGAGCAGCCGAATGATCACCTTGATAATAACAGCGTTCGATGGCCTGGCGCACCATTTCCATTGGAGCGGCCAACGGTGTCAACCGCTGACCGAGCAAGATGGCCATGTCATCCTGGGCGTGTACGGCTGACGGATCGGCCAGGAGCAGATACAAGCGATTCGTCCGACGCACGGGAAGTGCCAGATTCCGCCTGGCCCATTCGACGGGAACCGATTGTACCAGAGCCGGATCCAACCAGGAATCATCCACCTGGTCCGACCATTCCACCCCGTACCGCTCTGCATCCGCTTGCGGATGAATCCTGGTCGATGCTTCACGGATCATGTGACACCGGTATTTCAGTCTTTTGCTGCCATTCTTTCATTACCGCATCAGACTGGGTGGGGTTGCTCACAATGCGCGGCGTGACAAAAATAAGCAGATTGGTCTTGTCCACGGACTCCTGACGATGGCGGAATAACCACCCAATGATGGGAATCGATCCGAGGATCGGCACACGACGCTCATCCATTTTCCGGTCGGTCCGGGTCAAACCGGCAATTATGATCATTTTTCCGTTTGGCACCGTGACCGTCGTGGAGACTTCACGACGCGCAATGGTCGGGGTCAGGGTATCCCCGGTCAAACCGGTGTCGATCACGGCCTCAATCACCGGATTCAGAACCATCCGGATTTCATCACCCGGAGGAATAACGTGCGGGGTTAATTTCAACTTAATCCCCACACTGGTACGTTCAATATTCTGGATCACATCACGTGATGCACCGGAACCACCCTCAATGGTTGACTTCAAAATCGGAATGTCGTTTACGATGCTCAAACTGGCGTCCAGATTATTTTGTGCTTCCAGGGCGGTTTCCGACAGAATGTGAAACCGTGTATCGCGCCGCACGGCATCCAAATTGATGATGGCGGGAAACGCAAGGGTGAGCTTGCCTTCAGCATCCAGCCGCGTGCCTTCCGCCACACCTACCGTGATTCCTGAGGGGAAGATTCCGTTTTGAATCTGGTTTAAAAGCCCTTCGGCATTGTCATTAAGCCGGTAACTCCCCTGGATGGCGGTATCCGACACGCGGGATGGCTGATTGACGGAAGCGGCCTCAATTCCAAAACGGAACCCGTCACTCGCGCTGATTTCAGCTATTACCACTTCGATATGAACCTGTTGTGGCGTCATATCCAATTGCTCGACGAGTCTTCGGACCACTTCATAATCACCCGGAAAGGCGCTGATCAGGAGCGCGTTGTTGGCAGGACTTGGCTCAATGATCACCCGTCTCCCCAACTCATTGGCTCCGGTAACCGTACCGGCCGGTACGGCCTGTCCAGCACCCGTCTGCACCCTGCCAAACAGGGCATTCAACTGCTTGGCGGCATCATCCGCAGAGAGATGCTTGAGAAAAATGGCATTCAGGCGACCTTGTCCGGCTGGAGCATCAACATCCATGTTCGCAATCAGACGACGCAATTCCGCCACTTCGGCACTCGAACCAACCAGCAACAGGCAGTTGGCATGCGGACTTGCCACCACCAGGGGACGACGGGATGTTTCATTTCCAACACCGGGAATCGCCGGCATGCGGTTGCGGGTTCGATCCGCCTCACCCGGTAACGCCGTCAGGGTCTGGTTCAGCACATCCGCAAGTTCAGCGGATCCGGCATATTGCAACGGCACCACTTCCGTCACACGCGATAAGCCGGCCCGATCCACCTCGGCGACAATCTGCTCAACCGCACGAAGACGATCCGCCGTGTCGGTAACGATCAAATGATTGGTTTCTTCGACGACGCCGATGGACGATGATTTTCCGCCGAACTGGGCATCGAGGGCCTTGCGCAACTGGGCAACCGGAACATGCTTCAGTTGAAAGATCTTGGTAACCAGTCCACCGGAGGGAAGCACCCCATCGGCACCGATTACCGTGCTTAACACACCGGCACGGTCCGGCAGCGGGACAATGCGGGCAATGGCGCCATCGTCGGCGATGGCGCATCCAGCCGACTCCAGAATACGGACAAACAGCGGATAGACCTCCTCGACGGTTACCCGGGGAGAAATCACGGTGATCCGACCCTTGACGGATTCATCCACAACAAACTTTCGGCCGGTTACATCCCCCACCAGTTTCACAAAGGTACGGACATCCACTTCATCGAAACTGAAATTAATGATCGTTCCATCGGATTGCGCATGCAAGCGGTCCGCATGCATGAACAGCAGGACGAAAAGTATTTTGTATATGGTCAGGCGCATGCGACTCCTGCCGGACACGCCGTCCGGCCTTATCGTATGATTCCACGTTCAGACGCCCGGACAAACTGGACCAGATGATCCACTTCCGGGCCTGTCAAATCCGACTGCTCAATGCCGGCCAGGGCTTCCGAAACTCCCAATGACTTCCGGTAAATCCAACGATAGGCTTCCTTGATGGCCCGTTGTGACGCTGCCGACACCCCGCGTCGTTGCAAGCCAACCGTATTGGGTCCGCGGACCTCCGCCGGATTCCCGTCCACCAGCATAAAGGGTGGGCAGTCCTGGGCAATTTTGGAACAACCGCCGATCATGCACATGCGTCCGATTCGTACAAACTGATGCACGGCGGCCAACCCCCCGACCACGGCCTGGTCTTCCACCACGACATGTCCGGCCAGCGTGGCGCAATTGGCCATGATCACCTGATCACCGACGAGCGATCCGTGCGCCACATGTGCATAGGCCATGAGTAGACATCCGGAGCCAATCCGCGTCACCTCGTTTTCAGCCGTTCCCGAGTTAATCGTCACATACTCACGGATCGTGGTTCCAGACCCAATTTCAACACTTGTTTTGGCGCCCCTATATTTCAAATCCTGCGTCTCGGTACCCAGACAGGCAAAGGGAAATATCCGGCAGCCGTCTCCCACGCGTGTCCATCCGTCCACCACGACATGCGACATCAGGCGTGCACCGCAGCCAATGGAAACATGGGGACCAATCACACAAAATGGACCGATCTCAACCGCATCGGCCAAAACGGCATCCGGATGCACAACGGCCGTTGGATGTATACTCATGAAGGACTTTGCTCCACCGCCAGCATGCACATCATCTCGGCCTCGGACGCAACCGAACCGTCCACCATGACCTTTGCCTTGAACCGGGCAACCTTGGAACGTAACTGTGTTATCTCGACTTCAATCCGCATCTGGTCACCGGGTTTCACGACCTTACGGAAACGGGCACCGTCAATGGCCATGAAATAGGGAACCCCGTGGCCTTCACCGGCCATACGGTTCAATAAAACGCCTGCAGTCTGAGCCATCGCCTCCAACTGAAGAACGCCCGGCATAACCGGTCGTTCAGGGAAATGTCCTTGAAAAAAAGGTTCATTAAACGTCACATTTTTCAAACCGACAATGCGCTTCGCGTCGTCACATTCCACGATGCGGTCAACCAGAAGCATGGGATAACGATGCGGCAACAACGCCATAATGGCTTCTATCTCAAGTGCAGGCATAACAGCAGACTCCTTAATTAAACGGGTGAACCCCATCTTCAGCAGAAGCGCATCCGTTATTCACGGTGCCGGATGTCGGTCGCAAACAAGAACCAGACATCCATCACCGGCATCGGGACAGGGAACAACCACTTAATCTGCGGATTCAGTGTCCACAAATCCCGGCGTCTTACGAATATACACATCCACCCGTCGATTCGCCGGATTCCCGTCCGGGCCATTGACCTCCTTCGGGCGGCTGAAACCGTATCCAATGGATGTCATTCGAGCCCGGTCAATGTTCTTGCCCGCAAAATAACCCAAGACAGCCTCCGCACGACGAGCTGACAAACGCTTGTTGTAATCCTCCTTGGACTTCCGGTTCCGGTCGGCATGTCCTTCAATGCGCGCGGTGGCTCCCGGATCACGGGTAAGGACTTTGACAATTATGTCCAACTGCGGATAGAAGCCTGGTATTATATCTGCTTTATCCAGATCAAAATTCAAGTACAACTCGTACAACTGAAGATCATCCGTGCCATCCTTGGGATTGGTCATGTCTTCAATTACTTCATGACCGTCGGCAACACCGCCATTATCGGTATCACGCAACACGGGACTGGTCCCGTGCAGGTGAACCTCGGCCCCATCGCTCAATCCGTCAAGATCGGTGTCCGGATGCAACGGATTGGTCTTGTAGATCTTGACTTCTTCACCATCGGTTAACCCATCCCCATCCGTATCCGGGTTGTAGGGATCGGTCCCGTAAACCGCTTCTTCATCGTCCAGGAGGTCATCTCCATCGCTGTCCAACAAGCCGCCACTGGCTATGATCCGGGGTGGGACCCGTGCCCCCCAATTCCACACAACACCGGCATCCGCCAGGATGTTGGCCTCCGTATCACTTCCAGCCAGAAAGGTGCGCACATCGCCACGAACCGCCCATTCATCGTTGAAATGCCACATGACACCCGCACCGGCACGGATTGCGGGTTCCATTTTGCCGTTGCCCAGATCGACACCGTAATTGATGAATCCACCGCCAACCGAAATGTAGGGATCCAATCGTTCCCAGCGGCTGGCATGCAGGAGGGCATCAACGGAAGTCCATAAGCCCCAGGTGTCGCGAACCCCGGTTCCGGCAACTTCCTGCAGGCGGGAAATCACCGTATCTTCCGGATAATCATACCGGGCGGCCTCGGCAAGTTTCGGTGCGTAGGACGCAGCGAACTCGAAACTCCACCAGGCTGAATAATCATACCCCAGACGGGCCGTAAACAAGGGGGAGTCAACAATTACCTGGTCACCTTCAAATCCGATGCTGCCAACGCCGAATGAGGCATACCAGCGGGACTGTTCGATCGCTTCCTGAGCGCTGACCAACCCCATCGTCAAAGCAAGGGTCAATCCAACCAGCACCGACAGCCTTTGTTTCATCGTCAACATCCTCATAACAGCCCCTCCTTCAAAACAACCATCCATACCATTCAAAACGGAACATAAAACGTTAGCACCTTATATGTTCCATAAACTCCGGCAATTCACAATCAATATCGGTAGCTGTCAGGCTTGTAGGGACCCTTTCGTGAAATCCCTAGGTAACGGGCCTGGCGTGGCGTCAAGGTGTCGAGTTGGGCCCCCAGCTTCTCCATGTGCAGGCGGGCCACCGACTCATCCAGCGTTTTCGGCAGGAGATAGACCCCGGTTTCGCGTTTCGTTAAATCATATAAGGCCAGTTGGGCCAACACCTGGCATGAAAAGCTGTTGGACATTACAAAACTGGGATGGCCGGTTGCACATCCCAGATTCACGAGCCGCCCACGGGCCAGTAAAATAATCCTGCGACCACCCGGAAACGTCACCAGGTCAACCTGCGGCTTGATCTCCTTCCACGGATACCGCTCGATTTTTTCAACCTGTATTTCACTATCGAAATGACCAATATTACAGACGATCGCCAGGTCTTTCATGCGACGCATGTACCGTTCGGTTATCACATCGCAACATCCCGTGGCGGTGACAAAGAGATCACCGATACGGCAGGCGGCCTCCATGGTCATCACTTCATACCCTTCCATCAAAGCCTGAAGGGCACAGATGGGGTCAATTTCCGTCACCACAACCCGGGCACCCTGCCCGCGTAGGGATTGACAGCATCCCTTGCCGACATCCCCATATCCAGCCACCACGGCCACTTTACCAGCCAGCATGATGTCGGTGGCACGGCATATTCCGTCAACCAGGGAATGACGGCACCCGTACAGGTTATCAAATTTCGACTTGGTAACCGCATCATTGACGTTGTAGGCCGGGAACAACAAGGTGCCATCCGCATGCATGCGATACAACCGGTGTACACCCGTGGTGGTCTCTTCGGAAACCCCCCGGATGGATGGAACGATCCGGTGGAAACGCCGGGGATCACGTCGCAGGGATTTTGCAACCTGGGCAAGCAGGACACGCTCTTCATGACTGTCGGGTTTTCGCTTCAAGATCGACGCATCCGCTTCGGCCTGATACCCCAGATGCACCAGCAGCGTGGCATCGCCGCCATCATCAACGATAGAAGTCGGTCCGCGGCCGTTTCCCCAATCCAGGATACGATCCGTAAAGTCCCAGTAGGATTCAAGACTCTCCCCTTTATGCGCAAAAACCGGGGTCCCCCCGGCAACCACACCGGCGGCGGCATGGTCCTGGGTGGAGTAAATATTGCAACTCGCCCAGCGCACCTGGGCACCCAGTGCGCGTAACGTCTCAATCAAGACGGCTGTCTGGATCGTCATGTGCAGGGACCCGCTGATTCGGGTTCCTGCCAGGGGCTTTGAACGGCCGTACTGTTCACGAAGGGCCATCAGACCGGGCATTTCCTGTTCGGCCAATTCGATCTCCCGCCGTCCAAAGTCCGCCAATTTCAGGTCCGCAACTGAAAATTCCGCCGGGAGTTTCCCCGCTCGTTTCACCTTCATATAGTCAACCTTCCTTGACACGATACAACCTGGTCATATCGCCCGCTTGAGCGCAGCGGCCATGTCCGTCTTTTCCCAGGTGAAAATATCCAGTTCATCAGTCCGTCCAAAATGCCCGTACGCGGATGTTGCTTCATAGATCGGCCGCAACAGCTTGAGATGCTGGATGATCGCACCGGGCTTGAGGGCAAAGACACGTTTCACCGCGGACTCAATCCGGACATCCGGGATCGCGCCTGTCCCGAATGAATCAACCAGGACCGAAACCGGTTCGGGATACCCAATGGCATACGCCAACTGGACTTCACACCGCCGGGCCAGGCCGGCAGCAACAACATTCTTGGCGATGTATCGCGCCATATAGGCGGCACTCCGATCCACCTTCGATGGATCCTTGCCGGAAAAGGCGCCGCCGCCATGACGGCCCATACCGCCATACGTGTCCACGATGATCTTCCGCCCGGTCAATCCTGAATCGCCGTGCGGTCCCCCGACTACAAACCGTCCGGTCGGGTTGATTAAATATCGCGTTTTGGATGTCAACAGGCGGCGTGGAATCTGCTTCTTGATCACGGCTTCCATGATGCCCAGGGACAATTGCTTGTGCGTGACATCATCGGTATGCTGGGTTGATACAACCACGGTATCCACCGCTACCGGACGCCCTTTTTCGTACACCACGGAAACCTGGGATTTACCATCCGGCCGGACAAACGGCAACCGCCCCGTACGGCGCACCTTGGCCAGTGCGCGGGTCAGGCGGTGGGCCAACATGATGGGCATCGGCATCATTTCCGCCGTCTCATCACAGGCGTAACCGAACATCATGCCCTGGTCACCCGCCCCTTGTTCACGATTGTACATCCCCTTCCCCGCCGTCACACCTTGATCAATATCAGGGGATTGCCGGTCCAGCGCCACCAAAACCGCACAGGTGTCATGACTGAAACCGGTGGTCGCGTCGTCGTATCCGATTCGCCGGATCTTGTCGCGAACCACATCGGCATACCGGACCTGACCATGGGCAGTTATCTCACCGGCAATCACGGCCATTCCGGTGCTGACCAGCGTTTCACAGGCAACCCTTGCATGCTTGTCGAGTCGAAGATGCGCATCAAGAATTGCATCGGATATGCCATCCGCCACCTTGTCGGGATGTCCTTCCGTCACGGATTCCGATGTAAAAATCATTCGTCTGTCAGTCATCTTACTCATCCCTTTCGTTTCGGTTTCTGCCGCCGCAGGGATCCTCGTGGATGGGTTCCCTGATGGTTCTTACGTCCTGATCATTACATCAATTCCAGCAATTCGGGAGCGGCCTCGCGTGTCAGCTTACGGCACAATTCCAACACTTCAACCGCAGTCTCACAGCGCAGGGATTCGTCGGCCAGCTGTCGTGCCTGTTGGAAGGTTACACTCCGGATGGCATCCTTCACCGGGGGAACCGCGGATGGTGCAACGCTCAATTCATCCACCCCCAATCCGATCAGCAGGGGTGCCAGCAGGGGATCCGCCCCCATTTCACCACACAAACCAACCCATATCCGATTACGCTGCGCCGCCTCAACGGTGGTTCGTATAAGATTCAACACGGCCGGGTGCGTGGGCTCATACAAGTAGGCCACCCGCTCGTTCACCCGGTCAACCGCCAGGGTATACTGGATCAAATCATTGGTTCCGATACTAAAGAAACTGACATGCCGGGCCAGTACATCCGCCATGAGTGCCGCAGCCGGTATTTCAATCATGACCCCGACCTTGATGCCGGGATCATACGGCACTTTGGCCGCATCGAGTTCGCGTTTGGCTTCAGCCAGGAGTTCGTTGGCCCGAATCACCTCGGCCGCACTGCTGATCATCGGATACATGATCTTGATGTTTTTGGTCACACTGGCCCGCAGAATGGCCCGTAGCTGCCGCTTAAAATCTTCGGGATGCATCAACGACAAACGAATCGAACGGCATCCAAGGAACGGGTTGGATTCCAACGGCATATGACTTTCAACCCGGAACTTATCCCCCCCGATATCCAGCGTGCGAATGATCACCGAATGAGGGGCCAAACCTTCGGCAACCCGCTGATAGGCAGCCGCCTCATCCAGTTCAGAGATGGTGTCTTCACGCGAAAGATAGAGATATTCGGAGCGGAAAAGACCGACCCCTTCGGCGCCATACTGCAACACCGCATCCAGTTCATCCGGTGTCTCAATATTGGCGGCCAGGGTAATGCGCCTGCCATCCTTGGTCTCGGCCGGCTGGGCACGCAACCCTTTCAACTCGCGCTCAATGTTACGGCGCAATTCCGCCACCTTGCCATATTTGCGCAAGGTTGACGCACCCGGACGGATCACCAGCACCCCGCGGTTTCCATCCATCAGCACATCATCGCCATCCTGGACTTGCCGGGTGACATCCCGTAAACCCACGATGCCGGGAATTTCCAGGGCACGCGCCAGAACGGCCGTGTGACAGGTTGGGCTGCCCATATCGATGGCAAATCCACCGGCGAGTTCCTTCCGGAGCGAAGCCGTTTCCGATGGCGCCAAATCACGGGTCACAATAATCGCACCCTTGGGCAGACGATCCAGACGGGATTCGTGGTCGCCTTGCAGATTGCGCAGAATCCGCCGCGAAACATCCTTCACATCCGCCACACGTTCCCGCAGATACTCATCCGAAACGGAATCCAGCATGCTGGCATATTTCTCGGAAACATCCGCCACAATGGCTTCGACATTCAGTTTCTTTTCACGCAATTCGCGCATGACCTGCTCGACAAAACTGCGGTCATCCAGAACCAGGAGATGGGCATCCAGGATGCTCGCATCCTCCGGGCCGGTATGTTGTTCCATGTCCTTCTGGATCTGCTTGATCTGGCGCCGGGTCTCGGTGATGGCGTCCTCGAATCGCGAGAGTTCGTGGTCGAGCTGATGTACCTTGACCGGACGCCGGGGAACCCGTAGCGCACTGCTGGTAAGCAGGAACACCTTGCCGGTCACGACACCGGGGGAAACCCCAATCCCCTGCAAGGTAAGCTCACTTTCGGATTGTCGGCGGCGGGGCATGCGTTTTATTCCTCGTCAAACTTATTCTCGATCAGACGCTGCAACTCGTTCAGCACCTGTTCGGCATCCGCACCATCAGCGGTCACAACAATCACAGACGAACAGGAGGCCTCCAGCGTCATCATCCCCATGATGCTCTTGCCGGAAACCCGGTTCCCGTCCTTCTCCACCACGACATCCGACTCGAATCGTGAACAGGTTTTCACAAATAACGCGGCCGGACGGGCATGGATACCGTACTGGTTGCGAATCGTAAATTCACGCGTGATTCCCATGGATGCTCCCGGTTATTCGCTGCCCGCACTCGTTCCCGTCATCAGGGCCATGAGCTTTTCATCAAGTTCCTTGGCTGCATCATGCCCCAACCGGCGCAAACGCTGGTCCAAAGCCGCCGTTTCGATCACATTGGCCAGATCACGGCCCGGTGCCACCGGGATCAGGACCTGTGGGACACGAACTCCCAGTAATTCCTTGGTTCGGCCCAGCGTGTTACTGCGATCTTCATCCGCACGGGGACCCGGCTCACAGAGCGTGGCCACCAGGTCCAGTTTCTTCTCTTCCCGAACCGAGGCGACACCGAACAGACTGGGCACATGGATGATTCCAATCCCCCGGATTTCCATGTGATATCGGGTCACATTGACCGGTGAACCGATTAACGACCCCGCACTGTCTACCCGCAATACCGTTACATCATCCGAAACCAGTGCCGCACCCTTCCGGATCAGGCCCAGAGCGGTTTCACTTTTGCCCATGCCCGGTTTGCCTTCTATCAAAACACCAATCCCCATGAACTCAATCATCGTTCCCTGCGCCTTGACTCGGGGCGCCGTGAGGTTCTCGAGGAGAATCGTTGCCGCATTGACAAAATCCTTGGTCACCATGCGCGTGCGGAACACCGGAACCGCATGCGCCTGTGCCAGTTTCAGAATTTCCGGGAAGGCCCGTTTGTTTCGCGCAATCACCACGCACGGAATCTTGCCGCCGAAAAACGATTCCAAACGCATCACCCGCTCATCCGGTGACAAGGATAAGAGATAGGAATATTCGGCAAGCCCCATCACCTGGATTCGCCGGAATGCGAAATAGTTGAAGAAACCGGCCAACGCAAGCCCTGGCCGGTTGATGGCTATTTCCTGAATCCGGACAGAAAGACTCTGTTCGCCGGCCAGAAGCTCAAGCCCAAGCAGATCACGGCCTTTTTCGTAAAAATCTCGAACCGTAACCGGTTGATGATATTTACTGATTAACATGCGTCCTCGTCATTTCGGCGTCGGTCCTTTTTCACGCATGGCAGCCTTGTGATCATGACGTTTATCCAATTCCCGTCTAAGCTGACGTTCAACTTTCACGAAAACGGAATCCAGACACCCCTGCATACTGGCACCCTCATCCTTGGATTCCACCCGGATATGTCCCTTGGCCTGTATCACCACTTCGGCTACCCCCTGATGCCGCACATGATCCAGAATCACGTGAATATGCTCAACCTGCGGAAATTCCTCAATGATAAACTGCGCCTTGCCCTGGGCCGAATCCTGTATTTCTTTTGTGGCATGCATGTGGCGGGCTGTAATTTCAATCGACATCCGTTCCTCCCCTTTTACGCTACAGTTTGAATCCTTCACCCAAATACAATTTGCGGCTCATCGCATCCTGAATCAGGAAATCGCTCGCGCCTTCCCGTAACACGCGTCCTTCATACAATAAATAGGCCCGATCGACAACTGCCAACGTTTCCCGCACGTTATGATCGGTAATAACAATCCCGAGATTGCGATTTCTTAATCCCACCAGAATTCGTTGAATATCCTGCACGGCAAGGGGATCCACACCGCTGAATGGTTCATCAAGCATCAGAACCGCAGGATTCATCACCAGGGCACGCCCGATTTCCAGCTTGCGGCGTTCTCCGCCGCTTAAGGTGAACGCTTTCTGCCGTGATACTTTTACCAGGCCGAGATCCTCCATCACCGTCTGAAGGCGGGTTCGCGCTTCGGATGCCGGAAGGTCCAGTATTTCCAGAACGGCCTGGATATTCTGCTCAACGGTCAACTTTCGGAAAACCGATGGTTCCTGGGCCAGATACCCCATTCCCAGGCGGGCACGGCGGAAAACCGGCTGTGACGTTACATCGGTTCCGTCAAAGCGAATTTCACCGGCATCCGGGCGTACCAGGCCGACCACCATGTAGAAGGTGGTGGTTTTTCCGGCCCCGTTTGGCCCCAACAATCCCACAATTTCACCTCGACGGACATGCAACGCCACCCCGTTGACCACCGGGCGGCCCCGGTAGGATTTCTTCAGGTCTCGGACCGTCAGGATGGAATCGCCGTTTGTCACAGTCCCTCCACGCTGTTTACCCCCTCAGGGGCCACCGTCGTTCCCGTATGCTCCATACGCACACGGCCGGTTGCTTTGACATCATGAATATCACCGTTCGCAAGCTGGAAGACAATCGAATCGGCATGAACCGTATCGCCCGGTCGCCGAAGCGACGCATTGCCGTTCATGTGGGCTTCACTTTTTCCCAGTCGATACCGGGCTGATTCGCAGGTGCCGACCCGGTCGCCGTTTCGCAATACCACATCCCCCATCAAAACCACTTCACCATCCTGCACCAGGTAAACCGCCTTGCGGCAAACCGCACGGCTCCCTTCATGCCAAAGGTTGACATTCCCCGTGGCCGTCACGGACTTTACCTCATTGCTGCTCGAAAACAGAATCTGCAACCGGTCCGATTTAAGACGGATCACCGGATCGATTACTTCCACATTGGTTTCAAAAATCGCCACGTGGCGCTGGTAATCGAATTCCAGGGTTTTCGAGGTGACCACGGTCTGTCCAGTCCCCGGTGCTTTCGGTTCCCCCTGCACCATACCGGCCAGACATCCTGCCAGCACCATCACCCGCCATGTTTGCCGTCGAATCAGCACGTCATTAATCCTTCCCCGGTTCCACACGTTTTCCCATTGATTGGGATGGTGCCAGTCCCAGCCCCGGCAAACTGCGCTTCACATCGCCGTCATCACGGGACAAGGTTACCTTCACCTGGTCATGGATACGGATGATCTTGTCGGCTGCCAGCATCTCACAACCCTGCCCCGTAATCAACAAACCTGGCCGGGAAAACCGGACCGGACTGGTTGACCGGACCGATGAGTCCTGCCGGGAAAATTCACACTGGTCCAACGACAGGACGGATTCAAGGTCACCGGACCGGTTGTAGAACTCCAACCGGACCTCGGACGCCCGGACCGGACCATCGGCAGGAATTACCGCCACGCCCGCCATCAATTGCAACCGGATACGCCCGTCCTCGTAATGTTCAAAAGGCAGACGAAGATCCTCCACCGTCGTCATGCCGGAAACGAGGTTATCCTCCGGGACGTCAGCCCCCCGGACTAGTCCCCCCAACAGGCAGCAGACGGCAACAAGACCGCTATTAACAAACGATTTCATGCAACTGTTTCAATACCTTCCATAACGATCCGACGTGCGCCAGCGGAATCAGGTTATCCTTGTCCGACAAGGCCTTTGCCGGATCCACATGCGTCTCGATAAAGACCCCGTCACAACCGGTTGCAACGGCAGCCCGGGCCAGGGCGGGCGCCCATCGCCCGTCACCAGATGATGCCGTACCGGCGCCACCCGGCCGCTGCACACTGTGCGTGGCATCAAAAATAACCGGATAGCCGGTCTCTCGCATGACCAGCAGGCTGCGCATGTCCGCCACCAGGTTGTTATAACCGAAACTCGCCCCTCGTTCGGTCAGAAGGATACGCCGATTGCCGGTCTGTTCAATCTTGCCGATGACGTTCACCATGTCCCAGGGCGCCAGGAACTGTCCCTTCTTGACGTTTACCGGACACCCGGTTTCCCCGGCCGCCAGCAGCAGATCCGTTTGGCGGCATAAAAAAGCCGGAATCTGTATCACATCCACCACCCGTCCCGCCCGTTCAGCCTGTTCCGGACTATGCACATCCGTGAGAACCGGTAATCCATACCGTTCCTTGACCTCGCGTAATATATCCAGGCCGGCATCCATGCCGGGGCCTCGGAATGAATGGCCGGCAGACCGGTTGGCCTTGTCATAGGAAGCTTTGAAAATCAAAGGGATTTTCTGCCGGCGGGAAAGGTCAGCCAGTCGGGCGGCTATCTTCAGGCAAATCGCCTTGTTTTCAATGACACAGGGGCCGGCAATCAGGAACAACGGCTTGCCCGGCCCTGCCGCAATCGACCCAATCCGAACCGTTCGTGCCGGCTTCATGGTGTTCCTCCTCCATGCCCCATCCGACGGAGCCAGGCTTCTACACGCGGCACATCATCCGGCAGGTCCACACCGGCCCCGCCGTGTGACTCCGTACGGATCACCGCAATACGCGCCCCGATATGCAACGCTCGCAACTGTTCGAGTTTCTCCAACTGTTCCAAGTCACACGGCGGCTCCTGCACCAGCCGGTCCAGAAAGGTTCGCCGGTAGGCGTATATCCCGATATGCCGCCACCGGGTTACCCCGGCAGGCCCACGGTCCCGTTCATGGGGAATCACGGCCCGGGAAAAATACAGTGCCCGGCCATCCCGGTCCATCACCACTTTCACCACCGCGGAAGATTCGGTCGCAACCGGATCGGTCAGGGGCTCCACCGCCGTGGCCATATCCCAGGAAGGATCCCGGATCAAGGCGTCAGCCAGGCTGTCAATCAAGACAGGATTCACGAGGGGTTCGTCCCCCTGGATATTCACGACCACGTCCGCGGCCTGCCCGGAAACAGCCTCTGCCACCCGGTCCGTACCGGATGGATGATCAGGCCGGGTCATCACGGCCAGACCCCCGGCCGAACGGACTGCCTCGGCGATGCGCACATCATCCGTTGCCACCACGACACACGACAGGTTTTTTGCCTGCCGGACCCGGTCCAGAACCCAGTGTATCAGGGGGCGACCCAGCAAGGGGGTCAGGATTTTACCCGGAAAACGGGTCGACGCCCACCGTGCAGGAATAACCCCTACAACAACCGGCTTCATGCGGACGGCCCGCCTTTCCCGTTGTGATCACGGGTCATGCAATCGACCAGTTCATCCTGTGAACAGGTGGCCGTACCCAGTTTGCCCACCACCACACCCGCGGCAAAATTCGCAAGACTGGCGGCTTCATCATCCGATGCGCCCGCCACCAGGCTCAGCAAGGCGGTTGCAATCACCGTATCCCCGGCACCCGACACATCGAACACTTCACGGGCACGGGTGGGGATAACCTGCGTGCGTCCGCCGGCTCCCACGCTGTACATCCCATGCGGTCCGAGCGTGATCAGCAGCAATTCGGTCTCCCACCGTGCCATCAGGATCTCCGCAATACGGTCCAACTCACCGTCCTCCAGCGGATTTTCGGGCAGACGTCGCATGGGCAACCCGGCCGCCAGCCTGGCCTCGGCATAGTTGGGTGTGGCCAGGCGCAAGCCACGTATCGTCAATCCATCATTGTCCTTCGGGTCCAGTGCAACCGGGATACCCCGTGCCCGGCAATCCCGCATGATACAGTCAATGGCAACCTGCGTGATAACTCCCTTGCTGTAGTCTTCCACAATGACACCATCGACATGGTTCAATACCCGTTGCAAAACCGGCTCCATCTCGACGGCTGCCCGTTCCGCACGCTCCCGTGCATCCTCCCGGTCAACCCGTACAATCTGCTGGCGGCCCGCCATGACCCGCGTTTTGACGGTGGTCTGAACCCGGTCCGTAACCAGTATGCCCCCGGTCCCGATTCCCGCCTCACCCAGGAGACGGATCAATTCATTGCCCGGCACATCGCGCCCGGCAATTCCAGCCGCCAGGGCCTCCCCGCCAAGCGACCGGACATTCAAGGCAACGTTGGCGGCTCCTCCCGGCCGTGCATATTCATGATTGACCAGCACCACGGGAACCGGCGCTTCCGGAGAAATACGGCTGACTGAACCGGTCACATAACGGTCCAGCATCAAATCACCCACCACCAGTATCCGTTTGCCTGAAAACTTATGGAGCAGGTCCCGAATCCGTTCCAGCCTGATCATGATCACCTTTCCTCCGTGGTCAACCAGGGTGACGGCGCCCCATCCAGGTCAACCATCTGCCCACCGGCTTCCGCAAGCCATTCACCGGTGACATCACGCAACCCGTCAAGCCCAATACGGTCAAGTTGACCCAACACCAGCCGGAAATGTCGATAGGCATGACCTTCAATGCGGGCCGAAGATACCAGAAGATCAACATCATGGGCGGTGGCAATCACCTGCCCCTCGGTGTCCATCCACAGCACCGTGCCACCATCAATCCGCCAGGCAACCCGGGATGCCCGCCCTTCAAACAACCGGGTGATGGCCGGTTCACCCGCATCCCAGACCGTTCCCAGGCGATTCAATCCGGACGGTTCCCACCGCCCGCCTTTTGCACGAACCAGATGTACAACCGGGCGACGCACGGCAATTTGACATATTCCGCGGCGACCGGGACCAATCCGTACCTCGGGCACATAAAAACCCGGTCCATCGGTCAAGCCGTCATCGGATTGCACTTTTTCCAGCACCAGGACATAGGGGAACCCGATCCGGCTGCTGCCGACTGACACGTCAAGCCCCGACGCCAGTGACAACCAACGTTCGAAAGACTGTCGGGCACCTTCCGTCTGAACCACCCAGACACCTGCCACCAGGACCAGCACGACCACCAAAAGGAGCGCCAGCCAGCCCCGCCCTCGGCCATGACCTGCTTCCGATGTAACGACTTTCATGTTTCCCCGCCTTCCAGTCCCGGCACCTGCGCGCGGTCCGGCTTCACCTTGCGTGGACGATCACCGAATATGCCCCGGCCGATCCGTATCCACCGGGCGCCTTCTTCCACCGCCACCTCGAAATCACCGGACATCCCCATGGACAATCCCAACCCCCCGATCCCCATGGAATCCCGCAACGCGCGCAGGGCACGGAAAAAGGGCCGCGACGCCTCGGGGTCCGGATCGAACGGCGGTACGGTCATCAATCCGCAAACCTCCAGGTTGGAGCATCCCGACGCCCGCGCCATGACCGGTTCCATATCCGCCGGTTTCATCCCGAATTTACTCCGTTCCCCGGAAACATTAACCTGCAACAGGATCTGAAACCTCCGCCCGGCCTCGCCGCTCTCGCGGTCAAGTCGCTCCATCAATTCCGCCGAATCGACCGAATGGATCATGGAAAAGAGCCGTACGGCATCGCGCGCCTTGTTCGACTGCAAATGCCCGATAAAATGCCATTCCAGCTCCGTGCTGCAAACCGCCTGCTTCTGGCGGGCTTCCTGTACCCGGTTCTCGCCAATCACACGGATTCCACAACGGGCCGCCTGTTCCACCGCTTCAGGACCAAACCCCTTCGCAACCGCGACCACCGTCACCTCAGCGGGATCCCGGTCGGCACGTTTACAGGCTGCGGCAATCCGTGCCTGGACAGTCGCCCACCGTTGCAACATGCCATCGGTATCGTTGTCCGTCATTCCCCACCCCTGCCATTCATCCTGGAACCCGTCCCCGAAACGCGCGCGCCAGCGTTACCGGGTCCGAATAGGCAACCCCGCTGCCAGCCGGCAACCCGGTAGCCAGCCGGGTTATACGGACCGGCATACCCTGCAACTGCTCGGTAATCCAGGCCGCCGTCGAATCCCCTTCCACATCCGTACTCAGGGCGAGAATCACCTCGTTAACATCCCCGGAACGTATCCGCTCGGTCAGCGCCTTTAAACGCAATTCACGGGGACCATCCCCCTTCATGGGCGACAAACGGCCCATCAGGGCATGATACCGGCCACGGAAGCCTCCCGATCGTTCCAAGGCCAGGATATCGGAAGGATCCTCCACCACACATAAAACCCGCGTATCCCGGTCCGGATCCGTACACAGTCTACAGGGGTTGGCTTCCACCGGCGTTACACTGCCGCAGGCCGAACAACAACAAATGGCCCGCTGGGCATCCTGCAAGGCATCCACCAGTTCCTGCATCAGGCGGTTCTCCTGGCGAACCAGGCGAAGGGCCATACGTTCCGCCGACCGCCGGCCAATACCCGGCAGCCGGGATAAACAGACCGTGAGCCGGTCCAGCGCTGGAAAACCTGATCCCCGTTCCGCCATCGTGGTCATCGGGGCATCACCCTCCCAGCATGTCCGTCAACCCCTTTAACCCGCCGCTTCCCGCCAGTTGCGACATCTGCTCGCCGGCAACCTTCTTGGCCTCAGCGAGGGCTCCGTTCACGGCGTTTACCAGCAAATCCTCCAATTTGGAAACACGCGAAGGATCAAGCAGCGCCGGATCAATCCGAAGTTTCTTGATCGTCATATCCCCGCAGGCCGAAGCCGTTATGGCGCCGCCCCCAACGGTGTGATCCACGGTCTGGCGGGATAATTCCTTTTGTATCTGTTTCATCTGCCGCTGCATCGTGGCGGCTTGTTTCATCATCTGGAACATGTTTGCCATGGCGTATCCTTCTCCTTGAAAATGCCCGGGACTACTCGCGTACTTCCATCACACTGCCGCCAAACATTTCGGTAATCGCACGAACCGCCGGATCCTGGGCGACATCGCCCGGCGTCCGACCCTTTAATCCCCCGGCCCGGCCTTCCGGCGTAACGACGGGCGCCGGATCCGCCGGTTTCTCGGGCGGTAATGGTTTAACCGGCGGGACGGTGCCCCAGGGCATCAGCCTGAATTCAACCTCGCACGGAACCCCCAGCACGGATTGGATGGCTTGTGCCATCCCCTTGCGGTTGCGCGGCTGCTCCAAAACCGACAATGCCTCGCGGAACTCCTCATCCAACCCGATCACCGCACGATGGCCATCCCAGGATACCGGACGCGCATCTTTCAGGGCGGCCTTGATCCGCAACGACAAACGACCGGCACGGTCAGCGACCTGTTCCCACTGGTCCATCAAGACCGATGCATCACCACCGCCAACGGATGCCGGCAGTTCCATCTTGGCAGTTGGCGTCGGCTCTTGCCGCATGGTGATCGGTGCCGGCACAACCGACGGTGCCTTAGGGGGCTGGGAAGATAGCGGTTCATCGGCCGTTGTCTCACCGCCTCCAACCGCCCAGGCCTGTTTCAAGGCGACCACCTGTGCCAGGATCGACTCCAGCGTCACCACCGAAGCAGCCCGGGCGGCACGGATCAGGGACAACTCCAGCAAAGCCCGCCGGGACAAGGCATGCCGCATCCTGTCTTCCGCCTCCATCATCACCGACACCGCCCGGACCACCCGGGGCGTATCGGTCAAGGCCGCCAGCTCACGCAGGCGTTCAGGCCGGCCCGCCACGAACTCAACCGCCCCCGATTCGGCCCCCAGGTTCAGGCAGACCAGCAGGTCGCGGAACAGGTACAACACATCCACCAATAAACGTTGAAAATCCTTGCCGGCTGCATCCAGCTCAGCCACCAGCCGCATCAAGGTCGGGATGTCACCGCGCAGCACCCCTTCCACCAGTCGCTCCAGAAGATCGCGGGATACCAGGCCGAAAACGGACAGGACATCCGCTTCGCCGATGCGTTCCCCTTTGAAGGCAATCAACTGGTCAAGCGCCGACTCGGCATCGCGCAACCCGCCTTCGCTGCCGCGCGCAATGGCCGAGAGCGCATCCTCGTCCACGACCACCTTCTCGGCCGAGGCAATGTGCCGCAAACGGTCCATGATTCCGGCCAGCGGAATCCGCCGCAGATCAAACCGCTGGCACCGTGAAATAATGGTCGCCAGGATCTTATCCACTTCCGTCGTGGCAAACAGGAATTTGACGTGGGGCGGCGGTTCTTCCAGGGTCTTCAGGAGCGCGTTGAACGCCGCCGCGCTTAACATGTGCACTTCATCGATGATGTAGATTTTGAAACGACTGTGGGCCGGCGCATATTTGACCGTTTCCCGGAGGTCCCGGACCTGGTCAACACCGTTGTTCGATGCCCCGTCGATTTCCAGCACGTCCAGACCGGTTCCCGCTGTGATTTCACGGCAGGAATCACACTGGTCGCAGGGGGTCGGCGTCATGCCCGTCTGGCAATTCAATGCCTTGGCAAAAATGCGCGCCAGCGACGTCTTGCCGATGCCGCGCGGGCCCACGAACAGGTAGGCATGCGCGATCCGGTTGGCCTCGATCGCGTTGCGCAGGGTCCGGGTCACATGCTCCTGACCCACGACATCATCAAACTGTTGAGGGCGCCATTTCCGCGCCAACACTTCGTATCCCATACCCGTACTCCCCATGCCCATGGCCCGGACTGTCCGGATTGCAACAGGTGGTTTCGAATGATTGCATGCACAGCGGGGTTTGACAAGCGGTTTAGCGACAGGCATGGTGGTGGACGTCATGGCTACGGAACATCATGAGCGCTTCATGCAGGCGGCAATCCGCGAAGCCCTCGCCGCCCGGGAGGAAGGCGAAGTGCCAACCGGATGCATCATCATCCATCAGCCGCCCGGTTCATCCACCGCCCGCCTGATCGCCCGGGCCCACAACCAGGTGGAATGCCTGAAGGACCCGACCGCCCATGCGGAGATGATCGCCATAACCCAGGCGGCCAACGCCCTCGGGGATTGGCGGCTTGAACACACCACCCTGTACGTGACCAAGGAACCCTGCTCAATGTGCGCCGGGGCCATCGTACTGGCCCGCATTCCCCTTGTGGTGTTCGGCGTTCCCGATCCACGCAGGGGGGGGGCGGTATCGGTCTTCAACATACTCAACAACGACCAGCTCAATCACCGGGCCCAGGTAATCGCCGGGGTACGGGCCGATGAATGCCGGGACCTGCTCCAGTCGTTTTTCAAGGAACGACGCAGCGGCATCCACCCGTCCCCCTCATGAACCCGGTTCGCGGCGGACCCCGTACTGGCCGGCCCGTTCCAGAATCCGCCGGTCCTGCCGGCTGAGCCTGCCCATTCCAACCGTGCGGATCTTCTCCAGTACACGGTTGACGTCGGCTTCAGGCGGTGGTCCATCGGCCGGCTGCATCATCCGGTGCCACGTGGTACGCCAGGAATCCTGCAGGGGGGGTAACGGCGACCAGCCAATCCCCAGCCGCCTCAACCACCACCCGTATCCCCATCCGTAAACGACACCGGCCAGGTGGGCGGAATGGGCCACCCCACCCCCTCCCGTCGTCATCATCAGCACGGACAACACCACCACCCCGAGTGCCAGGGTACGGGCGGTCAGGGTCACCGGCACAACGAAAAACAGCAGGAGATTGATCACCCGGTTCGGATACAACGCCGCAAAGGCACCCGTGACACCGAAGACGGCACCGGAAGCGCCGATGCAAACACCTCCTGAAAAGCCTCCCAGCAACAACCAACCGATTCCAGCCAGTATGCCGCTGAGCAGGTACAGCACCAGGAAACGGGCACGTCCCAGGAGGGATTCCATCTCACGCCCGAAGAACACCAGCATGAACAGGTTCATCAGCAGGTGCAGAAGATCGCCATGCAGAAAGGTATAGGTGACGAACTGCCACCACCAGCCCCTGCGGATGCCCGGCCCATGAAGCCCCAGCAACCCGACCATGTCCGGGTTGCCAACAGCCGTGGAAATGGCCTGCAGCAGGAAGACAATCACCGCGACAACCACCAGTACCTGGACAACCGTCCATCGCCCGGCCGGTTTCCAGTCACCATACCCGTTGATGGGCGCTTGCATGCTATTGCTTGACGGGAACCACACGCCCTTGCATCCGGGCTTTCTCCGCTGCAAAAACCATCAGGTGCGATTCCAGGGTTTCATCAGGACCGGAACGTATCCCGCTGCGGTCGCCGGTCGCCACGGCACGCACAAACGCGTCCTTGATCCAGTAGTCACCCCCGCCATGGCCGCCGGTCAGGGAACCATCCGCTTGATTGGCTTCCACGACTTCGGTTTTGTCGGTCAGGAAATCGAACACGGCAAGGGTCTTGCCGTCCCCCCGGATCTCGCCACGCGTACCGAAAATGGTGGTTCGCCGGTTCCCATGTTCGGTGAAGGCCGTCATGGTGAACGATGCGGTCCGGCCACCCTCAAACTCGAAATTCACCACCTGATGGTCCACCACATCATTGTCGCAGGCGTACACGCAACGGCCGTAGGGACCTTCACGCAGGGCCTTGGTGATCCCCTCCCGTGTCAGGTCCGGCGTCACCACGTCCAGCGGCCAGCAGGTACGCCCGTTGGTCAGCATGCCCAGATACAATTTGCGTGCGGAATACGGACAGGTCGCCTCCACCCGGCAGTCGAGGCAGCGGTCCGCCGCCCCGGCAGGTTGTTCCTCGGGTCGGAAATGCGTGAGCGATCCGAAGGATGAAACCCGCTCACACGGTACCCCCATGAGGTAACGCAACCAGTCCAAATCATGGCAGCTCTTGGCCAGCAGCATGGGTGAAGAGGTGGCTTCATTCCGCCAGTTCCCCCGGACAAATGAATGCGCCTGATGCCAGTATCCAACCGGTTCAAGGTGCTGGATGCACACCACGTCCCCGATCCGTCCCTCCTGGATCAGCCGTTTAAGGGTACGCGTGTATTCCGTGTAGCGCAGCACATGGCATACCGAGAAGATCACGTCATGACGCTTGACCGCACGGACAATCTTGCGGCAACCCGACTCATCCGGGGCCATGGGTTTTTCCAGCAGCAGATGATACCCCAGGCGGGCAAACGCCAGGGACGGCTCCACATGCATGGAATCCTGGGTGGAGATGATCACCGCATCGGCAAAACGCTTACGCTCAGCCAGTTCCGTCCAATCGGAAACCACATAATCCCGCGGAATATCATGCTTGGCCGCCATGGCATTGCGGTAAAAATCACGTGGCTCCGCCACGCCCACCACTTTCATGCGATCGGGGTGCTGGGTGGCAAACTCCGCATGACACATCCCGCGCGACCCGGCCCCGACAATCAACACCTTCACAGGTTTCATGTACCATATTCCCCGGTGAACCCTGTCCGGAACCATCGCCCGGAATCATGATCCACGTGCCGGGGAAGAGTGTTTCCCAACATTCCACGCACGTCAACCCGTAATCAAGGGTTGACGGATGGCGTTTCCTGGTTGCTCCCCATCAAACGGCGTTCAATATGCCGGTTGATCAGGTACAGGGTGGGAACAAAGACCAGCGTCAGGAGGGTGGAAACCGCAAGTCCGAAAATCACCACCACCGCCATCGGCGCCCACCAGTCACTGGTCTCGGAACCCGCCACCAGGCGCGGCGGCCAGGTATGGACCTCCAAGCTATAGCCGATGGCCATCGGAATGAGGCCCAGAATGGTGGTGGCGGCGGTCAGCAGCACCGGCCGTAACCGGAGCCGGCCGGCCTGGATAACCGCCGTCACCTCATCCACGCCGGAAAGGATGCGCTGCGTGATACAATCGATCAGCACAATCGCATTGTTCACCACCACGCCGGCCAGACTGATCACCCCCACCCCCGTCATGATGATACCGAATTTCATCCGGCATATATTCAGGCCGAGCAACACACCCATCAGCGACATCACCACCGACGTCATCACGATCCCGGGCAGCAGAATCGAATTGAACTCCATGACCAGGATCACAAAGATCAGCCCCAACGCCACGAAAAACGCCTTGCCGAGAAAGGCCATCGATTCGCGCTTTTCCTTGTCCTCACCGGTAAAGGCAATCCGGTATCCACGCGGCAGGGACATGCCGGCCAGGCGCCGGGCAGCCTCCTTCTGTATGACATCGACTCCGACATCCTTGCGGTTGTTCCCGGTGATGGTCACCATACGCTTCTGGTCCTTGCGATGAATGGCGCCACGGCCTCCCGCATAGATCACCGAACCCAGGGACGACATCGCGATCCGCCGCCCGTCAGCCAGCGGAATCCATAGCCGGTCCATGAGTCCCGCCGTATCGCGCTGCGCGACCGGCAAACGCACCGAAATGTCATACTCATCCTGTCCCACCCGGTAGCGGCTGACCTCGCTGCCGAAAATTGCCGTCCGAAGGAAGGCCCCGATGGCATCCGTATTCAAGCCGACCAGTGCGGCACGCTGGCGATCAACATGAAACTGGAGTTCCGGCAGAGCGTCATCGATATCGTCCTGCAGGTCAACCAGTCCATCGATGGTTTCCACGAGCCGCATGGCGTCCCGGGCCAGCCCGCTCAAGGTGTCGAAATCATCCCCTGCAAGCTCAATGGCGATCGGTGCGGCAACCGGAGGACCCTCTTTCTGCCGTTCCACCGTGACGTCCGCACCGGGAATCCGCCCCACCATGTCCCGTATCCGGTCCACCAGCTCTCGCGAACTGCCCTGCCGCAACGACTGGTCCGCAAACTCAATGTGGATCCGGCCTTCATGGGCGGCGCCACCGCCGATGGAAATATCCCCCACAGCCGACCCCTGCCCCACCGTGGTCAGGAAAAAAGCGATGTCCTGAAAGGCTGTCAAACCGGCTTCGATCCTGCGCATGGCTGCATCCGTATGGTCAATGCGGGTCCCCTGCGGGAAGCGGACGGAGACCGTGGCATTCTTTGGTTCCGTATCCGGAAAGAGTTCCACGCCCGGACTGAACCGCGCATACAAGACAACGGACGCAACCAGCATCACGATGCCCGTCATAATCGTCCGACCCGGGTACCGGATCGCCAGGTGCAGGAACCGCTCATAATAATCCATGATCGGGTGATCCGGTTCCCCCAGCGCACCCGTCCGCAGGTGCCGTTTGGCCGGCCGTATCAGCACGGAACAGACGGCCGGGTTCACGACCAGGGCCACAAATAAGGATGATGTCAGGACCACGATCAGGGTCTCGGGCAGGATGCCCATGAACTGGCCCATAATGCCGGGCCAGAACAGGAGCGGGCCGAACGCCGCCAGGGTCGTCGCGGTCGAAGTCAGGACCGGCCACGCCACCTCCGCGGCTCCCGTCCGGGCGGCATCCACCCGGGACATGCCCAAGGCCTGGTTCCGATAGATGTTTTCGACAATGACGATCCCGTTATCCACCAGCATGCCGACAGCCAGTACCAGGCTGAACAGGACGATCATGTTCAGGGTCTGGTCCATGACGGCCAACACCACGAACCCGATCATCAGCGAAAGCGGAATGGCAATGGCCACCAGCAGGCTGTTACGAAAGCCCATGAACAGGCAAAGCACCAGGACAACCAGGATGAATCCGCTGGCAACATTGTTCTCAAGTTCAGACACCATCATGCGGACGTAACGCGATTCGTCGAAAACGGTGGTCAATCGCACACCCGGCGGCAGGGGAAACGCCGACAGGCTGGCCTGCACGGCATCCGCCAGACGCACGGTATTGATGCCCGTCCGTTTCCGTAACGTAAGGGAAAGCGCGGTTTCACCATTCAGACGGGCGATGGAATCGATATCCTTGGTGGTATCGATCACCGCGGCCACATCGGACAGGTAGACCGGCCCGGCGGGCCGGTCGATCAACAGCAGGTCCCGCAGGTCCCGCGCCAGGGCAAATTCACCGGGAACCCGCACCTGGAACTTGGAAACCCCCGCCTCCAGGTTGCCGGCTGAAACCGTGCGGTTCTCAGCGGCCACCCGCTGCATGATCAGGCCCAGGGGGATCTCGTAGGTCGCCAGCTTGAAAAGGTCAACCTCGATCCGGATTTCACGTTCCTGCACCCCGGAAATCGTAACATCCTTCACACCGGGCAATGACTCGATCTCATCCTCCAACGCCTCGGCCAGGAAGCGCAGACGGGCCAGGTCCGCCTGTCCTGACAGGGCCAGGATCATGATGGGCACATCCGAACTGAAATTGATGGCCTGCACCATCGGCTCATCCAAGTCATCCGGAAGGTCCGGGCGGGCCAGGTCAACCTTGTCCTTGACCTGCTGCTTGGCACGGTCAATGTCGTTGCCGGCATCGAATTCAATCTGGACCAGGGTCATTCCCTCGCGGGTGGTGGATCGCATCTCCTTGATATGCTCCACATCCTTGAGCTGTTTCTCAATGGGAATGGTGACGATTTTCTCCATTTCCTCGGGAGCCGTCCCCTCGTATATCGCCGTGACAAACACGAACGGGATGGTGATGGCCGGGGCACCCTCACGAGGCAGGGTGAGATAGGCGATTGTCCCGGCGACCGACAAGACGCCGACCAGGACAAACACCGCAACCCGGAACCGGATGGAATAATTGGAAAGCAACATGGGCGCACCATCATTCGGAACGTTCAACCGGCGGGTCATCATCCATCACGTCAACCGGAACCCCGTCTTCCAGGCTGCGTTGACCTTCAATCACCAGGCGGTCGCCGGGCTCAAGCCCCCGTTCGATCACCACCCGGGTATCCAGTAGAACACCGAGTTCCACCCGCCGCCGGACAGCCCGGTTTTCCTGCACCACATACACCACATGCTCCCCGGCCAGCGGCAACACCGCCTCCAGCGGCGCCAGCCGGGCATCCGGCATTTCCTGACGCAACAATTCCACCGTGGCGATCATACCCGGCCGCAGGCGGTTGTCCGGATTGTCCACCACCAGTTCCACCCGGAAAGCATGACTGC
>Ga0156641_1016_pt1 | contig 49052 bp, 34 predicted proteins | sample RifOxyC3_FD_110715 | JGI IMG/M metagenome (GOLD analysis project Ga0156641, IMG submission 110715) | Lentisphaerae bacterium RIFOXYC12_FULL_60_16 | reverse complement strand
CCTATGATGATTACCAGGTGATCGTGTATCCGCTGTTCGTGGCTGCCTTGTGTGCCTGGGTATGCGACCTGTGGACGCCGGCGGCCGGGGGGACGGGTGGGGGGGGTGCCACCGCCGGTGTCCGGATGAATCCGGTCCTGCCGGTGCTGGCCCTGGTCTATGTGCTGGGTCTGGTTTCGGCGCTTTCCTCGCCGATGAACCAGGAATGGTTCGTGGGCCGGCGTGACCGGATCTGGTGGCCGTTGAAAACGGAAACCCCGCTGGCCAAACTCCAGCAGGCTGCGGAGATGGTCCGTTCGCTGACTGCGAAGGACGAACGGTTGCTGACCCAGGATCCCTACCTGGCGGTGGAGTCGGGCCGGGCCCTGCCCCGGGGATTGGAACTCGGGCAATTCAGTTATTATCCCGGATGGACCCGTGAACGTGCCGAACGGTGCCGGGTCCTGAATGCGGAGATGATGCGGGAACTGCTCGACACGGTACGGGCCCCGGTGGCGGCATTCAGCGGTTACGGGTTCGCGATCCGTTCACCGGAAATCCTTCCGTTGTCCCCCGGGGATAGTGCGGACCTGTGGGCCCGGGTATACCGCCGGTATGCCCCGTTTCGCACCATTCCTGATTTTGGGCAAGCGGCGACCCCCCTGCAGATTTTACTATTGAAGGAACCCTGACATGGTGGCGACGGGCGGATTCCCTTATGCAGCATGTGGTAGGCGGTTGAACCGCTGTGTTTTCCGGACGGTGGTCCTGATGGCGGCCGGGGTGCTGGTCATGGTGGCCGGTCCGGCGCATGCGCAGAACCTGCGGTATTCCAACCACCGGGAACTTGAAATTCCTGAATACGCCATGTTCCGCCTAGGCCCGTTTTATTCCGACATGACGTTGTCACAGACCGCCGGTTACCGGTACAGTCGGGGGACGGGTGCCGGAACGGATTTCCTTTCCAATAACCGGCGGGGTGTGATCCGGGAGGATGGGGAAGAGTTCCCCCTGATCACCGATATCGGGTTGCGCAATTACCTGCTCATTTCCCGGCGCGCCGATCTCGATTTCTCGATGAATCTGCGGTACGAGCATTATCCGCGCGAAACGCAGGAAGATGCGTTTTCGATCGACCTGGCGGATGAAGGGGTTTCCGCCGACCTGTCGTTGATGACCGCGGTCACCCCGTTTGTCAAGGTTACCGCGGGTGACCGGTTTCTGTACCGGACTGACTACGTCGATACCCGTGGCATGGAGGACCGGTACGGTGGGCAGGAATATGAATTCTTTGAGAATACCTTCGGGGTCGACACCGACTGGATGCTGATGGAGGATCATAATCTGGGGATTTCAGCATCGCGCAAGGATCATCTGCCGCAGTTGGACGGGTTCGATGAACAGGAACTTGTCGCCTACGTCGAATCCCTTGTCTACGAGGTCCGGTTGAGTCCCTTCCTGGTGCTGGGTGCGAGTGCGGGGTTCGCGCAGAACCAGTATCCGGCCACCAACCGGCCGGATTCCGCCTCCCAGCAATACGGGATGCATGCGGATGCCCGTCTGACGGAATATTCAACCGCCCGGGCCCATGTAGGCTACAGCCTGGCATCGACGGACGGCGGCGGGGATATCCCGGGGACCCTCGTTGGCGGGATCTCGCTTGCGACCCGGCTTGCGGAGAATCTCAGCCACGGGTTGTCGTTCAACCGGGAACGGCGGCCGGGGTTCCGCGTTGCCTTCGAGACGCGCGATTCCGTCCAGTACAACCTGTCCTGGACGGACGTGGATACGGCTGCCAGCCTGTTCGCCGGATATTCCGTATTCGATCCGGACGATCCGTTGTCCACCGGGTATGCCGACTGGTCGGCTGGAATCCGGACGGTGTTCCCGCTCTGGTTCCGGATGTTGAACCTGGAGTTGTCGAGTGATTACAGCCGGCGTGACAACGACGCTGCGACCCTTGACCCGGCCGCCGGTATTGACGACCTTGAGCAACAGGCGGATTACGACACCTGGGTCAGCCGGGCCGCGACACGCCTCAAGCTGACGCTACGTTCCGACCTGACCTTTTCCTACGAACATATCGAACGGATCAGTGACGCGGATCAACTGGCCTATACGCGGGATGTGGTGGCAGCGCTCTGGCGATACACCTATAAATTCTGACAACCGACCGGAGTGGGGTGGTGCAGCTATGACAGGCATGCGACAGATTGTGGCGCGGGCGGTGCTGGCCTTGCTGGCGCTCTGGATGGCCTATCATTACCAGGATTTGACAGCCTCCGACGGCGGAATCATCCAGCTGGTTCTGGGGGTGGTCTTCTTCCTGTCCGTCATGCTGCGGATCAAGCCGGTCGATTCCGCGGTGGAGGTTCGCCCGAAACGTCTGATGGTGCTGGGGGTCTGCGGCATGCTGGCGGTGATCCTCGGTTTGATCACGCCGGTCCGGAACCTGGAATGGCTGGGATTGCTGGTGCTGGCGTTTGCCAGTCTTCGCCTGGCATTACCCGTGCGGTACGGATACGATTTGAAGCTGGCCTTCTTCCTGTTGTACTGGGTGCATCCGCTGCCGGCACAGGTGTTCAATTCCCTGCAACTGGTCATGCAGGAACTGTCCGTGGTAGGCGCCGAATGGTTGCTGCATACGTTCAATGTGCGTGCCTGGGCCGATCACTTCATTCTGCACACGCCCATGCGGACCTTCCTGGTGCCTGAGGCGTGCAGCGGGATGCGGACGGCGATTACCGTGTTGTACGGAACCTTGGGCGTATGCGTAATGATGCGGTTCCGGGTGTTTGAGACGTTCCTTTTCCTGGTGCTGGGACTGGTGCAGACCCTGCTCCTGAACATCGTGCGGATTACCCTGATGGTGGTGCTGTCAGGACGGATGCCGGTGGTGTGGGGGGACACGTTCCTGCACGACAGTCTGGGCGTCTTCCTGCTGGTTTCAATCCTGCTGGTCCAGTTGGAGGCATCGGCCTGGCAGATGCGGAAAGTCCGGATTCTTGACCGGAAGGCGGGCATGCAAACCGGGGTGCGTGACACACCGGATGCCGCCACCACGTTGCCCCGTTTCTGGTATCATGCCGCCCGATGGTTCCGCCCGGTTGCCCTGGGGGTGGTGGTGATCCTGGCGGTGGTTTTTCTGGCCTATAAACATCGTCCATACCATCGTGCCATGATGCTGCGGGATGTGCTTGCCGGTCTGGCGGAACGTGATACGGCGGCAGCCAGCCGGGGGGTTGAGCAAGGCATTCGCTGGTTGCCGGATCACCGTGAATTCCGGGTGTTGCGCATCCAGATCCTGCTGATGACGGGCCGGCATGCCGAGGCTTTGCAACACCTGAACACCCTGCCGACGCCGCTGGACATGAATGAGACGGTCCTCAAGAGCCGGGCCTTGCTGATGCTGGGGCAACTGGATGATGCCATCGCGTTGATCCGTACCCTGCCGCCGTACGTCCAGCAGCAGCCGGTGGTGGCGATGCTGCTGGCGGAATACGGGGCGCTGCGCAACGATCCGGAAATGGTCAAAGCCCATGTTGTGCGGGCTGCCGCATTGCATCTGAACGTTGAACGGGTGCGGGCGTTGTACCCGTTCCTGCAGGGGCATGAACAATGGCAGACCGTTGCGGCGACTGACCAGGTCCGCATTCCGTACCGCCGGGCGGCCCCGGCGGCCGTGATGATCCGTGCCCACCTGCGTTCCGGCAACCTGGCGCGGGCGTCCCGATTGCTGGGCGAGGCAATGGAACAATGGCCGGATGACCCTCAGTTCCTGGGGAGTTTATTCAACCTGGCGCTTCAGGATCCGGGTGGCCCCTGGGAGGAGCGGTTTGCCGGGGTTTTCAAGGCCGTAATCGAACGGATGGGGATTGATACCCAGGCCCTGTTGCTCCAGCAGGCATTCACGCTGCTGCGACCGGATCTGGGGTGGCTGGCCTGGGCGCACCTGGAATCCCGGGACCCGGATGATCCGACGCTGATGCTGACCGTTGCACGGTTCGCCGACGCCTGGTTCACCTTCCGGCGCCGGAACCTGGGGTTGAGTGCGTCGGACCGGAACACCACGATTGACCTGCGTCCCTTGGTCCGGCAGATGGAGGGATTGCCTCCGTTTCGTTCGTTGTTTGAACAGGTGCCGTTCAAGACGGAACTGGCCGCACCGGACTGGGAACGTTTCCGCGACCGGTGCATGGCGCGTTGCCTGGAGGAATTCGGCCGCCGCCAGGCGGACGGGACGCTGGGTGACCGGCTGAAGCGCCAGTACCCGGCCGTGCTGGCGATGGCCGGCCGTTATGAGGACGCCCATGCCGCCATCGACCGCCTCAAGGACGATTATCCGGAGGATGCGGACGAGTGGGTGCTGCGCCATGCCATGCTGTTTGAACAGCAGGGGCGCTGGCAGGACTGCTACGAGCAACTGCAACAGCACCAGTCCATGACGCGTCTGCCCAACCTGGCGTCCGACATCATGATGGTCAACAGCCTGATGAACATGAATCTCGGTATAACGGCCATGGTGGTGGCACGTGAAGCCCGGGGTCGTTTTACGGATGCCACCCGCCTTCATGAATTGATGGCGGCAATCTGGTCCCGCTACGGTTTCCATGAACAGGCGTTGTTCTACCTGGAACGGTCCGGGGGCGACATCAGTCCCCGCCTCCTCCCGCAGGTGTTGTTCGACAGCCAGCGTTATGCCGAGGCGGAGAAAATGGCGCGCAGCCTGGGTGTGGAAATTGAACGTCCGGCAGGATCCGTCCTCCAGCCGCTGGCGCCGCCACCCGCTGAACTGGTGATTACCCGTCGCTGGCCATCCCCGTTGTCCGCCGCCGAACGTGCAGCAGAGGCGGATGAGGTGGAGGCGCGCGTCCGGCAGGCCGGTAGTCCCTTTTTCCGGGACCTGTCGCGCCTGGAGGCGGAATGGCTGCGCATGGATGGCGCAGCGGATGTTTCGGATCCGGCCCGGTGGCTGGCGATCGGACGGAACGATCTGGAGCGTGGTGCGGCGTTGAACCGGCTGACCATCCTGATGGCACGGCAGGGACGCTTCGGGCAGGCGCTTCCGGTGGCCGAGGCGGTGTGCCGGTTGATGCCGGGTTCCGCCGTAGCCTGGTGGGTATGGATCGGATTGAGTGAGGGGGATCGGGCGGTGGTGCAGGCTGCCCGGGCCGCCTGTCCGGACGATTCTGAAATCTGGCTGGCTGATCTTGTCAGCCGGTATCGGACGGAGGGGAAGGGACCCTGGACCGGCGCCATGATACGGGAGGCCATTTCGGGGGAGACCTATGCGCTGGGGACCCTGGTTCGGGCCGGACATTTTCTGGTGCGGGAAGATGCGATGGATGAGGCGGTCCTGGTGGCACGGCATGTTGCCGATACCCGGGCGCAGGGGTATTTGCCGGCCCTGGTGCTTGGTCTGCAATGCGCCTTGAAGACGCGCGATGCCAAGTGGGCCCTTTCCGCCGCGTTCCGCTGTGTTGATGCGGCGAAGGATCCCGGGATGTTTTACCGGACCATCGTGGAAATCAAATCCGCCGGGCAGGTGATGGATGCCGACCTGTTCAGCGCCCTGGAATATTTGCAGGGACGGTATCCCCAGGAACCCCAGTGGATCGAACGGTTGGGTTTCCTGTATCTGCTGAAAGGGGATAGCCAGCGGGCCGAGACCGTGCTGGAGCCCCTGTTGACCAGCCGTGGTGACATCACCGTTCGAACGCTCAACATGTCGGCTGAATCCGCCCGCAGCCAGGGCAACCATGCGAAGGCCATCCGGATACTCCGGACCGCGCGCACGCTGTATCCGGAAGACGCCACCATCCTCAACAACCTCATCTATAACATGGCACAACAGAATGAAACCGCTGCCGGGGCGCTGGCGTTGTTGCCGGAATTGCTCAAGACGGCGCCGGAATCCTTTGAAGTGCTGGATACGGCGGCCCTGGTGTATCTCCAGAACGGGCGACTGGACGAGGCGCTGGACTACAGCCGGCGTGCCCTGGCCGTCATTCAGCCTGGAAGCCGGGGGTATGCGCTGGCGGATGTCTGGTTCACGGCGGCCCGGATCGCCCAGCGGTTGGGGCAACGGGATGAAGCGTCGTCGTACCTGAAACGGTTGCGGGACCTGCCGCATCGCTCGTCTTCCGTTGATCGTGCCGCCCGGGAATTGGAACGCCAGATCCAGCGGATCGATCAACCTTGATGGAGTGGGTGCATGCCCCGGTTCGGTTTGTGTTGCAAGTTCGCGGAGGAACCGATCCGGTTCCGGATGCTGACGGCCGCCCACGCCGGGCGGATGGGCCGCCGCGCCGCGCGTACCCGACTTGCCGATATCGCGCGTGATAATGCCGGCGCGCTGGAGGGCGCGATCCGTTACTGTCATGATCATGGAATCGGCGCGTTCCGGGTGAACAGCCAGGTGTTGCCGCTTGCCACGCACCCGGCATGCGGATACCGGATCCGGGATCTGCCGGGCGGGCGCGGGATTGAGGACCAGTTCAGGAACTGCGGGCGGGTGGCCCGGCGGTTGAAGATGCGGTTGTCGTTTCACCCCGACCAGTTCATCCTGCTCAATTCGCCTTCGGCGGATATCCATCAACGATCCCTGGCGGAGTTGGAATACCAGGCCGAGGTGGCGGGCTGGATCGGGGCGGATGTGATCAATCTCCATGGGGGTGGAGCCTATGGAGACAAGGTGACGGCCCTGCAGCGATTGGTCAGGAATATCCGGACCCTCCCGTCCTCCATCCGGTCACGGTTGACGCTGGAAAATGATGATCGGGTATATACCCCATCGGACCTGTTGCCCGTCTGCCGGGAGACGGGTACCCCCCTGGTTTACGATGTGCATCATCACCGGTGTCTTCCGGATGAACTCTCCGTTGAAGAAGCCACCCGGCAGGCGATGCAAACGTGGAAGCGGGAACCCATATTTCATGTCTCCAGTCCCATACACGGTTGGAAGCGCCCTCCGTTCAGACCGCATCACGACTACATTTCCATCAAGGATTTTCCCTCCTGCTGGCGCACGCTCGATATTACGATCGAGGTGGAAGCCAAGGCCAAGGAAAAAGCCGTCCTCAAACTGCTGGCCGATTTGAAGACGGCGTCATAAATCGCGGCGTCTGTTGACCTCGCCGGACGGCTCGTCTGGACCAGCCTTCGCCGAAACGGCTACAGCCCGGACCCCGGACCGGTTCCGGGTGACAAGTTGCGGTGGGATGTGCTAGGGTTTACCAAACGTTAACGGGGTGGCTGGCATGATGTCGCCAATGTGGTAACGGCGTTGATGTCGCTGTTATATTACCTTTTAAAGGTCGGGTTGCTGGGCGGTTGCAGGGATTGACCAACCGGCCGTATCCAGGACCGGGGATGTACACCGGGGCTTCCCGGAAGGTTGACACCGCGTCCTGGTTGTGCAACATGTCTGGCTGGCATCCGGGACGTATCATTCCCGAAAATTCCCTTTTTGTATGCATATACGATTTAAACAAATGATGGCGCTGTGGCTGGATCGTTTTGCGCGATCACCGGTCCGTGTCATGGCGGTTTCGTTCCTCCTGGCCATTTGCACCGGCACGGGACTCCTGATGCTGCCCTGGGCGAGTCAGGCCGGGGTGGGTATACGGTTGGTGGATGCCCTTTTCACGGCGGTATCCGCGACCTGTGTGACGGGACTGGTGGTGCTGGATACGGCGGCGGAGTTCAGCCGGTTCGGGCAGACGGTGATCCTGGTCCTGATACAGTTGGGCGGGCTGGGGGTGATGACCCTGTCGGTGATGGGGTTGGTTTTGATGGGGCGGCGCATGGATATCGGGCACGGAATTGCCTTGCGCGACACGTTTGATACGGGGTCATTGGAGGATGTGCGGCCCCTGCTACGGTTCATTGTCGGCATGACCCTGATCCTGGAAGGCGCGGGCGCCTTGATCCTGGCGGTACGCTGGTGGACGCCGTTGGGACCCGGAGGTACGACGGTCTTTCATGCGGTCTTTCACGCGGTGTCGGCGTTCTGCAATGCGGGGTTCTCGACGCTGCCCGGTGGCATGACGGGGTTTGGGGATGACGAAATCAGCCAGTTTATCGTGGCGGGATTGATCATTGCGGGTGGATTGGGTTTTTGCGTGATCCGGGATCTTCTGGGCGCCGTGCGCCGGCGGTTCAAAAGCGCGTCACCGGTGGGGTTCAAGCTTCAGACCCGCCTGGCATTGATGGTTTCAGCGATTCTCATTGCAGCCGGCATGGCGGGTTTCATGGTCATGGAACAGGGGACGAGTTGGGCTGACTGGCCGTTCAGCCAGCGCCTGATGGCCGCTTTCTTCCAGTCGGTTTCGGCCCGTACGGCGGGATTCAACACCGTCGATGTGGGCGCCATGACGCCCGCCTCGCAGGGTATGTTGATGATCCTGATGCTGATCGGGGCGTCGCCGGGGTCGACGGGCGGTGGAATCAAGACCACGACGGTGGCGGTGTTGTGGATGGGGTTGGTGGCCAGCCTGAAACAGCGGCGGGATGTCACCGTGCACGGGCGATGGATTCCGGAACTGGTGATCCAGAAAGCCCAGGCGGTGCTGGTGCTGGCCTTGACGGGGATCGGCCTGGGAACGCTGGCCCTGCTGGTGGTGGCGCCGCAGGATCCATGGGCGGCCTTGTTTGAAGTGGTGAGCGCGTTCGGGACCGTGGGGTTGTCGATGGGGCTTACGCCGACCCTGCCGGCTGCCGGCAAATGTCTGGTGTGTGTCTTGATGCTGGTGGGGCGGCTGGGTCCGCTCTCCCTGGTGCTGGTCCTGATGCGGCCGCCGCAAAGCACGTCGTTCTCCTATGCGCAGGAACCGGTGATGATCGGTTGACCGGTCACGAAAGGGGCGAATATGAAACAGATCGTGGTGATCGGGTTGGGGTTGTTCGGTGGCAATTTGGTGAAGTCGCTGGTTGAACTGGGGGTACGGGTGACCGCCATCGACATCAACCGGGACAAGGTGCAGGCATTCCGGGATGTGGCGCGCCAGGCCGTGGCGCTCAATGCCACGGATGAACAGGCCTTGCGGTCCGTATCGGTGGATGACGCGGATGCGGCCGTGGTGTGCATCGGCGACAATGTCGAAGCCAACCTGTTGGTGACCATCCTGCTTAAGAAGTTGGGGGTTCGGAAGGTGTGGGCCCGCGCCATCAATCCGCTCCAGCAGGAGATCCTGCGGGCCCTGGAGGTTGACGGGGTGGTGAACCTCGAGGAGGAGATGGGGCAATCGGTGGCACGCAGCCTGGTGGCGGACCACGTTACCCGGCATGTCTCGCTCAGTCCGGGGTACGGCATTGCCGAGCTCAAGGTGCCGGCCAGCCTGGTGGGGCAGACCCTGCGCGAGAGCCGGTTGCGGGAACGGTTTCATGTCAACGTCGTGGCCATCCGGCATCCGAAGGCGGAGGGGGAAGCCGATGAGTCGGAGACCATCGAGCAGGTGCCTGTTCCCGAGACCGTGTTGCAGGAACGCGATGTGCTGGTGCTGGTGGGGTCGGATGCGGATATCCGGCGGCTGGCGTTAGACTGATGGAGGCCGGGCTTCAGGACGGCCGGTACGCAGGGCGTAGGCGCTGAAGGTGGTGCAGGCCATCATCACGGCACATCCGGCGTAGTAGAGGTGGAAACTGCCCAGGGTCAGTCCGCCGATCTGCCACTGGACCGGCTTGAGCGCGTTGAGCAGCGGCACGGCCAGGCTGCCGCCGATCCCGTAGAACACCATGGTCGCCACACTGAACAACGCGAAATAGGCCTGGCGTGACGGGACGTTGGGGATCGATTGGTACAGCACAATCTGGCTGGCCAGTCCGAAGATGGCGTCCGCCATCGATACGACGGCCCAGGCAACCAGCAGGGGCCAGTAGCGGCCGGTGTGGACGAACGGGTAAACGGCAAAAAAAGCCGTATACATGATTCCGCTGACCAGCAGGACCCGGATCGGATTCCAGCGGTCCACATGACGCCGGATCCAGTGTAACGCGGCAATCTTGACCAGGTAGTAGCCGGACTGCATGATCCCGATCATCATCGCCGGCATGCCGACCACTTCAAGGTTGAACACCTGGTAATATGGACAGGCAAAGTAGAACGGCAGGTTGAACAGCGTGATCACCAGCATGCAGCGGAGGAACGCCGGGGTTGAAAGGGCGGTCCGGAATGCCGCCAATGACGAGGTGGTGGCCGCGGAAATGGCCGGAAGGGTGGCACGGGACAACACCGATACGCTCAGGAAACCGCAGATGCCGCCGGCCGCCAGAAGCATGGCCAGGCCCAGGGTATTGTCTCGGCCCATGTGATCCACCAGCCAGCCAGCGGCCAGGGTTGCGGCGATCATCACGATGCTGTTCACCTGGAGTCGCCGGCCGATGTAGCGGCCGCGGATGCCGGCCGGCATGACGGACGCCATCCATTCGTCAAAATGCGGGCGTGCCAGGTTTACCGAGACCGCGGCCATGAAGATCGCGAACGCCAGCAGGGGCAGTCTCAAGGCGGGTGGGGCGACCAGGGAGAACAGCACGGCGACCGTGAAGAACAGCGGTTCAGCCGTGAGCAGGTTGAGAATCAGGCGCTTGCGGTTCATGAACCGTCGCCCCAGCGGAACTCCGGCTACCTGCAGGATGCAGGCCACGCTGATGATGCCGGTGACCCAGCCCATCTGTTCGCGCTCGATTCCCAGGTTGCGCAGAAAGGCCACGAACACGAACGTGGTGCCGCCACACAGAATGTCGAAAACGGCACGGAATCCGGTGTTCCAGGTGAATCTTTCCAGGGATGTCCGGGTTGTTTCCCGGGCTTCCTTGGATGCGGTTTGCATGATCGTCTGATCTTTCCTGTTTCTAGGTGAAAACCGGACGATTAAAGCGGGTTGGGCTCCGGAATCAAGCTATTAGCACAGCTATTTGTACGGGATGAGGTCTCAGCGGGGGTGTCGCTGAGTTTTGGCATGAAGTTCAGGTAACTGTTTTGACAAAGGCACCTTCCAGCCGATAGTGTCATCCCGGACCGGTGTCATGGTGCTGAATGGCGGCCATGGATTCACCGTGTTTCCGAAGAGGTGGCATGCAGGAAACCGCAACAGGTTCGGCGCGATCGAAACGATGGACCGGCGGATTGCCGGTCGTGTTGCTGTCGGTGCTGGCGCTGGAGGCGGCGGTCATCATCAGCCGCCTGTTTCCCGGCTGGGACGATGCGGCCACGGACCTGCGCCTGCGTTGGCGTGCAGCATTTGCCCGTGGCATGTCCGCCCCGCATGGGGATCTGACCCTGGTGGAAATTGATGATACCACCATGCGCACGTTCGGGCGGTGGGGCGCCGGGCGGTGGATTTCACGCCGGCCCTTCCTTGACCAGCTGATTTTCCTTGAGCGGCATCTCAAACCCACCGTGCTGGCCTTCGACGTGGTCTTCCAGGATACGACCGGGGCCTTCTGGGCGGAACAAAAGCGGGTCAGTGAATCGGAGTCCGACATGGACCACCTGGTCCGGCAGATGACGCGTATCCGTTCCGACCCGCAGCAACTGGTGGAATTGGGCACCCTTGACCGGCTGAACCGGTTTACGATCGAGCAGGGGAATGCCATGTTGTCCATTCAGTGTGCATCCCTGGCTGACCAAACGGACACCGAGCTGATCTTTGGATATTTTTTCCGTGGCGGGGTGGCCACGGCTTCCGGGGCGCGTCCGGAGGACTGGAGTCCGGAGGATGTCCATGGTGATGATCCGGGGGGTGATGAATCGGCGGGATACCGGATTCCTTATCTGCTGGACCTGGCCATTCCCGAAGGGGATGTGCATTTCCCGGATCCGGAGGCACGCGCGGCATACCGGTATGCCATGAATGCCACGTTGCCGGGCCGGGATCTTCTGGATTATGCCATGCTGGGCGCGTTGAACGGGCTCCCGGATCCCGATGGTGTTGTACGGCGGTTACCCATGGTCATCGGGTTCAGCTATGAGAACCGGATCCTGCGCCAGACCCGGACACACTTTGTTCCGACTTTCAGCCTGGCCGCGATATTGATGCATGGCGGCGTGAAATTTCCGCTGAAGCCGGGCGATGTCGAGGTCTGGATGGGAGACCGGATCCGGGTCCGGTCCCCCCGGTTGGGGAACCTGGACGTGCCGATTGATCCTGAAGGACGGTTGTTGTTGAACTATGAACATCTGCTGGAGGATTTCAGAAGGGTATCCTTTGCCGAGGTGGCGCCTCCGGCTGCGAACCGGCAACTTATGGAACGGCGTGCCACCCGGTTGCGTGCAGCGTTTGACAACCGGCTGGCTGTGGTTGCGGTGACGGGTACCGGCCTGGACGTCGGCGCCACGCCCCTGGGATCACCCGTCCCCCTCGTGCTGGCACACCTGACGGCCTTGGACAATCTCCTGCGCCAGCGATACCTCATTCCCCTGACGCCCTTCCAGGATGGCCTGGTGACGGGCCTTGTCGTCCTTTTATTCACCCTGATATGCCTGATCGAGCGGTCTTCCCGGCTTGGCCTGCTGGCCCTCGGGTTTGGCCTGTGCTATCTGTTGCTGGCGTTCAAGGGGGTCTACTGGAACGGATGGATCCTGCCGGTGGTGACACCGGTCATCCACATCGTAATTGCCTCGTTCCTCGTGACGTCCTATCGCTTCTTCACGGAGGAACGGGCACGGCGGCGTATCCGCGGTATTTTCTCAACCATGGTGTCGGGCAAGGTGCTGACGTATTTGGAGGAACGGCCTGAAAGTTTCTCACTGACCGGACATGCCGCCGAGGTGACCGCGTTTTTCTCGGACATCGAGGGGTTCACCACGATCAGCGAATCCCTTTCGCCTGAACGGTTGACGCGGTTCCTGAATACCTACCTGACGCCGGTGACGGATTGCATCCTTGAATCCGGTGGTTACCTGGACAAGTACATGGGCGATGGCATCATGGCGGTTTGGGGAGCGCCCTACCGGGATCCGGAACATGCCGTCAAGGCGTGCCGGGCAGCCCTCGAGCAACAGACCCTGATTGACCGGATGAATGCGGCGCTGGTGCGGGATTACGGGACGGGTATCCGGGTCCGGATGGGGATCAATTCAGGGGTGGCAACCGCCGGCAACATGGGGTCGGAGCGACGATTCCAGTATACCGTGGTCGGGGATACGGTCAACCTGGCGGCCCGCCTGGAGCCGGTGAACAAGGAATTCGGGACCCGTATCCTGATCGGGGATGATACCTGCCGGCAGGTGGGGAACCATCTGATCACGCGGCCCTTGATCCGTATCCGTGTAAAGGGCAAGCAGCAGCTGGTATTGATCCATGAACTGGTTGGTGATCCGGGGACTGTGGATGAACGCCAGCGGTTGCGGTTCAAGCAGTATGCCGACGCGTTGGAACGGTACAGTTCCCAGGCGTTCCCGGAGGCAATCCGGATTCTTGAGGCCCTGCTGGCCGACGGGGATGACGGTCCCGGCCGATGCCTGCTGACCATGGCGCGCGAGTATGTGCGCAATCCCCCGGGACCGGACTGGCGCGGCGAATACATTCGTCAGGCCAAGGATTGATGTTCGTCCGGGGACGGGTTCTGGGAATGCAGCCCCGCACTGTGAGTGGAACATGTAGCCCCGCTCTGTGAGCGGAAGCAGGAGCGGCGTGCCGTCGGTTGTATCAGGCGGCCGGATTGGCCAGGCGCGGCAGGAACACCGAGAATGTGGATCCCTTGCCGAGTTCCGTGACCAGCTCGATATCGCCCTTGTGGTCCCGCACAATGGCCCTGGAGATGGAAAGGCCCAGACCGGTGCCTTTCCCTTTTTCCTTGGTGGTGAAGAAGGACTGGAAGATCTCTTCACGGATTTCCGGCGGAATGCCGGGACCGGTATCCCGGATATCGCATTGCCACATGTCCGTCCCGTTGCGGTTGGCGGGCACAATGCCGATGTGTAATTCACGTGTCGGAAGGCCGTCCATGGCGTCACAGGCATTGCCGATCAGGTTGACCAGCACCTGTTCGATATGGTTGGGGCATCCGTTGGTGAAAAACATGCCGGGTTCGACCGTGTTGAAGACGGAGCCGCCGATCTTGGTGATCTTGCTGTTGGTGATGAACAGGGCATCCGACAAGCTGGCGGCCAGGTCGACGGGTTCTGTTTTTTCCACCATGCCGCGCGAGAAGTTCCGCAGGTGATCGGCCAGTTTCTGGATGGATTTGGAGGCCCGCTGGACATCGTGGGAATGGCCGATGGCGCGCTCGATGTGGGTGGCTTCCGGGGGTGAGGCCTTGCCCAGGTCGCGTATCACCATTTCATTGGAAAGCAGGATGACGGTCAGCGGGTTGTTGATGTCGTGGGCGACGCCGGAGGCCAGTTCACCGATGGCCGCCAAACGTCCGGCATGGATGAGGCTTTGCTGGAGTTCCTTGATGGGGCGTATGTCCCGCAGGATGGAAAAGGTGCGGAGAAAGTGTCCGCTGTCGTCATAGATGCTGAACGAGCGAATTTCAACGGGTATTTTGGTTCCGTCCTTTGCCTGGAGCAGACTCTCGACGGTCTTGTCACCCCGTTTTTTCAAGTCGGTGAATCCTTTTTCGAGGGCCTTCAGGATCTCCGGGGCATAAATCTGCCGGATATTCATGGTCAGGAGTTCATCCCGTGCGTACCCGAGCAGACGCTCGGCGGTCCTGTTGGTATAGATAATCCGGCCTTTTTCGTCGATGGAATGGATCATATCCGGGAAATTATCGAGCAGGATCTCAAAGATGTCGGCTTCCCGGATTTCGACGTCGTCAATTCGCATTCGGCTCATGAATGGCTCCGGTGTTGCAACGGCTGGTCTATGGATAGCACCGGCGCATGGATACCGTCAAACATCTTTTTGATGACAAACGGTTTACGGCGTGCTAAATGACTAGTCTTTAGTGTATTTGAACGGGGGGATTATGGGCTTTCTGGATAAAATCAAGGGACTTATGGGGGGGACGGGTGGTGCATCCGCCGGATCCGGCGTGGACAAGACGGTGCTGATTGGAAAGATCAGGCAGTCGGATTTGTTCAAGGAATTGTCGCCGGAACAAATGGAACAGATGTTTTCCAAGATGGAAACCGTGAAGGTTTCCAAGGGTGAAACCTTGATCCGTGAAGGCGATGAAGGGGATTATTATTATCTCCTGGTAGAAGGCAAGGCCCAGGTGCTCCGGCGTCCCGCGGAAGGCGTAGAACCGAAGGTTATCGCTGAACTCGATGAACCCAAGGGGTTTGGAGAAGAAGCACTGATATCCAATGCCAAGCGTAATGCGACCATTGTGATGACCACCGATGGTGTCGTGATGCGTTTGTCAAAGGATGGATTCAACGATCATGTCAAGGAGCCCTTGTTGAACTGGATATCGCCAGCCGAGGCTCAAAAGCAGGTTGGCAAGGGAGCCCAGTGGATTGATGTGCGTGACGAGGATGAAGCCCGCCAGAATCACCTGCATGGGGCCCTGGCCATCTCGCTCAAGGATATCCGGGCCAAAGCCGGCGGGTTGGACAAGCAAAAACAGTATATCTGTTATTGCGAGAATGGGCGCCAGAGTTCAACGGCGGCATTTCTCCTCATTCAGATGGGATTTGCAACCTCTGTGCTCCGGGGTGGATTGCAGAGTTTGAAACGTGCCGGACTCACCTGATTGCCCTGCAAATGGGCTTGAATTCGGGGAATTGGGTGCCCTATTGTTAACGCTTGCCTGAATTTAACCGGGGAATTTCTGTGAAGACCATAGGCGTAGGATTGATGGGGTTCGGGACCGTCGGGGCTGGGGTCGTCCGTACGTTGGCGGAGCATGCCGGCCTGCTGGAATCACGGCTGGGGGCGCGGGTTGTCCTGCGCCGGATTGCCGATCTGGATCTTGATACGGATCGCGGTGTGGTGGTGGACCGGTCCCTGATGACGACGGATGCCAGGGCCCTGATCGAAGATCCGGCCGTTGATATCGTGGTGGAGTTGATTGGCGGGACGGGCATTGCCCGCGACCTGGTCACCCGTGCCCTGGAGCAGGGAAAGCCGGTTGTTACGGCAAACAAGGCATTGCTGGCGCATCACGGGCGTGACTTGTTCGATCTGGCGGCCCGGAAAAAGGTGGACCTGTATTTCGGCGCCAGCGTGGGCGGCGGCATTCCCATTATCCGGGCGCTTCGGGAAGGCCTGGTGGCAAACCGGATCCAGGGTATCCGCGGGATTTTAAACGGCACCTGCAATTACATCCTGACCCGCATGGAGCAGGAAGGGGCCACCTTCAAGGCCGCCTTGGGCGCCGCTCAGAAGGCAGGCTATGCGGAGGCCGATCCGGGACTTGATATTGACGGTCACGATACGGCACACAAGGCGGTTATCCTGGCGTCGCTGGCGTTCGGGTTCATGATGCCCCTGGAGGCGGTGCATGTGGAAGGCATCCGCGGGTTGTCGGACGCGGATATTGCCTATGCGCGTGACCTGGGCTATCGCATCAAATTGCTGGCGGTGATCAAGGGTGACGAGACGGGGGTCGAGGTGCGGGTGCATCCGGCGCTGGTACCCTTGGGCAATGTATTGTCCAGCGTGAACGGGGTGTTCAATGCCGTCATGGTGCAGTCGGATCCGGCCGGCAACACGCTGTATTACGGGCGTGGCGCGGGGCGGGATCCCACGGCCAGCACGGTTGCCGGGGATATTGCCGATGTGGCGCGCAACCTGGTTGCCGGATCGCCCTGCCGGGTTCCGGCGCTTTCGCTGGTGCAGTCGGCCCCCAAGCCGAGGCCCATGGCGGATATCGAGACCCGCTATTATCTGCGGATGCTGCTGCTGGATAAACCGGGGGTCTTTGCACGTATTGCTTCCATCCTGGGCGGACAGGGTATCAGCATTGCCTCGGTCCTGCAGAAGGAAGGCGGCGAAGGCCGGCATGTGCCGGTGGTGATCATGACCCATCAGGCCCGCGAGGGGAGATTGAATGCCGCGCTGGATGACATTGTAGCCTCGGATGTGATCAGCGGACGCCCGGTGCGTATCCGGGTTGAAGAATAGGCGGCCCGGCCAGTCCGGTGGACCCCATGTGGCGGCTGGCCCGCCACGAATAACACAAGGCGATTGCCATGAAGGTATGCAAATTTGGAGGATCGTCACTGGCGGATGCCGCCCAGGTGACGAAGGTGCGTGATATCGTGCTGGCGGATCCGGACCGTCGCCTGGTCGTGGTGTCGGCGCCCGGCAAGCGGAACAAGGCGGATACCAAGGTGACCGACCTGCTGATCGCCGCCGCGGAAGCGCGGTTGGCGGGGGGCGATGGTGTTGCCGAGACGGCGCGGGTGGTTGACCGGTACGCCGGGATGGTCCGTGACTTGAAGCTGGGGGATGCGGTGCTGGGTGACATTACGGCCGACCTCAACCGGTGTGTGGCGTCCGACCGGTCGCACCGGGGCCGTTACCTGGACCGTGTGAAGGCCGCCGGCGAGGATAACAGCGCCCGGCTGATGGCGGCGGTATTCCGTGCCGCCGGGGCGGATGCCTCCTACGTGAGTCCAAAGGATGCCGGGCTCCTGCTCAGCGACGAGTTTGGCAATGCAAGGGTTTTGCCTGAATCCTATGCCCGGCTGGAATCCCTGAAGCGCCGGCGCGGGATTGTGGTGTTTCCGGGGTTCTTCGGCATGACCCCGGGAGGGGATGTGGCGACCTTTCCGCGCGGCGGCTCGGATATCACGGGGTCCATCCTGGCCGCCGCGGTCCGGGCGGATGTCTATGAGAATTTCACGGATGTCGACCATGTGTATTCCACGGATCCGCGGGTGGTTCCCGGTGCGACCCCGATTCATGAACTGACCTACCGCGAGATGCGGGAATTGTCGTATGCCGGGTTCGGGGTGTTCCATGACGAGGCGGTGGTGCCCGCCGTCGAAGCTGGAATCCCGATCTGCATCCGTAACACCAACCGTCCGGATGCCCCCGGCACCTGGGTGAAGCCGGAGCGGAAATTCGAACCCGGCCGCGTGGTCGGCATCGCCTGCGGGGACGGGTTTGCGACGGTGTTTGTGAGCAAGTACCTGATGAACCGGGAAGTGGGGTTTGGCCGGCGCCTGTTGCAGATCTTCGAGGACGAGGGGCTCTCCTACGAGCATATCCCCTCCGGTATCGACAACCTGTCGGTGATTTTGCGCGAGGGGGTGTTGGCGCCCAAGGAAGCCCACGTCATCGAGCGGATACGCACCGAGCTGGGTGCGACCGACATCGAGGTTGAGCGGGGCCTGGCGCTGATCATGATTGTGGGGGAAGGCATGCGGTACACGGTGGGGTTGGCGGCCCGTGCGACCCGTACCCTGGCAGATGCCGGGGTGAACATCGAGATGCTCAACCAAGGGTCGTCCGAAATCAGCATGATGTTCGGAGTCAAGTCGGTGGATGCCCACAAGGCGGTCCGGGCCCTGTACCGTGAATTTTTCCCGACTGAATAGGGCGGGGGATGCCATGAAACCAAAAGTAATCGAGCTGTATGATACGACCCTGCGCGATGGCGCCCAGGGAGAGGGTGTGTCCTTTTCCGGCCGGGCAAAGATCCAGTTTGCGCGTCGGCTGGATGCGTTCGGGATCCGTTATGTCGAGGGTGGATTCGCCGGCGCCAACCGGAAAGACCAGGAATTCTTCCTTGAAATGCACCAGCACCCAATGCAGCACGCCCGGCTGGTGGCATTCGGCGGCACGCGCCGTGCGCGTACCCCGGTGCGCAAAGACCCGTTCATGGCGAGCCTGCTGGCCGCCCGGACCCCGACCGTAACCGTGTTCGGCAAGTCCTGGGACCTGCATGTCCGTGACGTGCTGCGGACGACCCTCCGGGAGAATCTGGCCATGGTTTCCGATACGGTCGCCTACCTCAAGGATCATGGCCGCGAGGTGCTGTTCGACGCGGAACACTTTTATGATGGTTTTGCGGCGAACCCGGACTATGCCCTGCAGGTTCTGGAAACCGCGATGGCGGCGGGGGCTGACCGTCTGGTCCTGTGCGATACCAATGGGGGGACCCTGCCCCACATGGTGTATGAACGAACCCTGCTGGTTGCCGCCCGGGTCAAGGTCCCCCTGGGGATCCATGCGCACAACGACGGCGGCATGGCCGTTGCCGTTTCAATTGAAGCGGTCCGCGCCGGCGCGGTGCAGGTGCAGGGCACGATCAACGGCTATGGGGAACGTTGCGGCAATGCCAACCTGAGTACGATCATCCCGACGCTCGAACTCAAACTGGACCGGCGGTGCCTGCCGGCCGGTCGCCTGGCCAAACTCAGGGACCTGTCCCTGTTTACCGATGGGCTGGTCAACCTGCGTCCGGACATCAGGGCGCCGTATGTCGGCCAGAGCGCGTTCAGCCACAAGGGCGGGTCGCATGTCAACGCGGTGATGAAGAACCCGCGCACGTTTGAGCATGTTACGCCTGAGACCGTGGGCAACCGGCGTCGTAACCTGGTGTCGGAACTGTCCGGCGGGTCCAACGTGTTCTTGAAGGCGGTGGAACTCGGCCTGGGGCGGGGGCGGTCCGCGGATGATCTGCGCGGGGTGCTCCAGACATTGAAGGACATGGAGAACAAGGGGTATGCCTTTGAGGCGGCCGATGCCTCGTTCCGCCTTCTGATCCAGAAAGTCCTCAAGGAACACCGCTCCTTCTTCGAGCTGGAGGGGTTCCGTGTCATCGTGGAGAAGCGCGGCAAGAACGAGCCCTGCCTGTCGGAGGCGACGGTCAAGGTGCGGGTCAACCGGGAGGTTGAACAGACCGTGGCGGAAGGGGATGGTCCGGTGAACGCGCTGGACCGTGCCCTGCGCAAGGCGTTGATGCGGTTTTACCCGGCCATCGCCCGGGTATTCCTGACGGACTTCAAGGTTCGCATCCTGGATCCGGATTCGGCCACGGCGGCCAAAACACAGGTGTTGATTGAATCCAGCGACGGTGACGAAACCTGGGGAACCGTGGGGGTTTCCGGCAACGTGATCGAGGCGTCCTGGGAGGCGTTGGTGGACAGCGTGGAATACAAGCTGTTCAAGGAGGAGAAACGGGGACGCCGTCGGCGTTAGTTGCCGGTACGACCCGTTTCACAGGTTATGGACAAACATTACGATCCCAAGGCGGTTGAATCCAAGTGGCTGGAACGCTGGCAGGAACAACATTGGTTCCATAGTGACGCTTCCCGCGGGGGGGAACCGTATTGCGTGGTGATTCCGCCGCCCAACGTCACGGCCGTGCTGCACCTGGGCCATGCCCTGAACAACGTGATCCAGGACATCCTGGTCCGGTGGCGCCGGATGCAGGGACGCAACGTGGTCTGGATGCCGGGCACCGATCATGCCGGCATTGCCACCCAGAACGTGGTGGAGAAGGCCCTGGCGGCCGAGGGGAAAAAACGCCATGAACTGGGCCGCGACGCCTTTGTTGCCCGGGTTTGGAAATGGCGCGATGAATACGGCCAGGCCATCATTCATCAGCTCAAGCAGCTGGGATGCTCCTGCGACTGGGAACGCGAACGCTTTACCATGGACGAGGGCCTCAGCGCCGCGGTCCGCGACGTGTTTGTGCGCCTCTTCGATCAGGGCCTGATTTACCGGGCGAATTACATCATCAACTGGTGCCCGCGATGCGGCACCGCCCTGTCGGACGAGGAAAGCGAACACCAGGACACCGACGGGCGCCTGTACCATATCCGGTACCCGTTGCGGAAGCCCGGGCCGGACGGCAAGTCGTACCTCGTGGTGGCAACCACCCGGCCTGAAACCCTGTTGGGCGATGTGGCGGTGGCGGTCAATCCCAAGGACCCCCGTTACGAATCGCTGGAAGGGCCGGTGATCCTGCCGCTTCTCCAGCGTGAACTCGTGGTGATCCGCGACGATTACGTGGATCCGGCCTTTGGGACGGGGGTGATCAAGGTGACTCCGGCCCATGACCCGAACGATTTTGACATGGGGCGCCGGCACCAGCTGGAGCCTGTCAATGTGATGACCGATGACGCCCGGATGAATGAGGGGGCCGGACCCTACGCCGGGCTGGACCGATTCGAGTGCCGGAAACGGATTGTGGCCGATCTCCAGGAACAGGGATTGATCGATAAGATCGACCCGCACCGGCATGCCGTGGGGCATTGCTACCGGTGCGACACGGTGGTTGAACCGCGGCTTTCGCCGCAGTGGTTTGTCAAGATGAAGCCACTGGCGGCTCCCGCGATCGAGTCGGTCAAGCAGGGGGCGGTCCGTTTTGTGCCCGCCCGTTGGAACAAGGTGTACCTGGAATGGATGGAAAACATCCGTGACTGGTGCATTTCCCGGCAGATCTGGTGGGGGCACCGCATCCCGGTGTTTTATTGCGACGCCTGCGGCCATGTCTGGGCCGATCGCGGCCAGCCGGTGTCGTGTCCGAAATGTTCGGCCGCCGGAATCCGGCAGGACGAGGATGTGCTCGATACCTGGTTCTCCTCGTGGTTGTGGCCGTTCAGCACCTTCGGGTGGCCGAAGACCAGTGAGGACCTGGCCTTCTATTATCCCACGCATGACCTGGTGACGGCGTCCGAGATCATCTTTTTCTGGGTGGCCCGCATGATCATGGCGGGACACGCCTTCATGGGGAACATCCCGTTCCGGACCGTCTACATCCATGGAACGGTGCGCGATGGCCAGGGGCGTAAGATGAGCAAGAGCCTTGGCAACGGCATCGATCCGCTGGAGGTGATCAAGCAGACCAGTGCCGATGCCCTTCGTTTCAGCCTGATGATGATTACGGCGACGGGGCAGGATGTCTACGTATCGATGGACAAGTTCGAGATCGGGCGGAATTTCGGCACCAAGCTCTGGAATGCGGCCCGGTTCATCCAGATGCACAGCGAGGGCTTTGATCCAACGAATCCGGATGTGCTGGATCCGGAGGGGTTGAGCTCGGACGACCGCCACCTGTTGGCCCGGTTGCGGCAGGCCGTCCAGACCTGTACGGACAACCTGGAGCAGTACCGGTTCAACGATGTGGCCCATGCCTTGTACGAGTTTGTCTGGCACCAGTTCTGTGACTGGTACCTGGAATATGCGAAGGACATCCTGTACGGGGAGGATCTTACCCGCAAGCGGCAGGTGTTGCAGATCATCCACCGGGTGTTCGAGACGTCGCTGCGCCTGCTGCATCCCCTGATGCCGTTCCTCAGCGAGGAGTTGTGGCATGCCATGGGGTACGGGGCGGATTCCGATACGATCATGACGGCGTCCTGGCCGGTGCCTGACGGTGAGGTCGAGATGGACCGCATGGGGATCACCCGCGCGGTTGTGGATTACGTGGAAAGCAAGCATGAGCTGGTGCGGGCAGGCCGCATGCTCAAGCTGGACTACGGGGTGGCCGCCTCCCGCGAGGTGGATTACCGGATCAAACCGAACACGTCCGATGCCGCGGTCCGCCTGCTGGCGGATGAAACCAGCCTGAAATCGGCGCTCAAGGCCCGCTCGCTGGTGATCGATGCCGCGCTCCAGCCCGACCAGGCCATGCCCAGCGCCGTCTGCGGCATGGGGACTGTGTTCATGCCGGTCGAAGACTTGATTGATGTGGCGGCCGAACTGGCGAGGTTGACCGGCCAGCGCGGCAAGGTGGTGTCGGACCTCGAACGCGTGGCCGCCAAACTCGCCAACGTGACGTTTGTCAGCAAGGCGCCCGCCGAGGTGGTGGACCAGCAGAAACGCCGGCAGCAGGAGTTGCTGGAACAGAAGGAAAAACTCGACCGGTTGGTTGAAACGCTGTCCAAGACCCACCGTACAACCGGTGCATGAAGGGGTAAAGGAGCGGTATCTATGGCCCGGAAAATAACCATGAATCAACGTGAACGCTACCTGGAAACCATCCGGTACGGGGCCCCTGACCGGATCCCTTTCGCACCGGGCGGCGGCCGCCGTTCCACGATCGCACGCTGGCGTTCGGAAGGCGTGCCGGAGGACCGCGACTGGGTTGAGTTTCTCTACGAGACCCTCGGCATCCCCATCGAGAAGACCCGGCCCCCGGTCCAGCCAGGTGTCAATTTCCGGATGAATCCGATGTTCGAGGAGAAGGTGCTGGAGCACAAGGACGGCCATTACATTGTCCAGGACTGGATGGGCAATATCACCGAGATTTCGGACGAATTCGATTACACCTACATCCGCAACGCGATCGATTTCGTGACCCGCAAGTGGCACAAGTTCCCGGTCGAGAACCGGCAGGATTTCGAGAAGATGAAAGAGCGGTACCAGGTCGATGATCCAACCCGGTATCCGGAAGACTTTGCTGATCGGGTCAAGGCGATGCGGAACCGCGATTATCTGACATCGGTCGGCGTGTCGGGTCCGTTCTGGCAGTTGCGGGAATGGTGCGGCTTCGAACCCCTGTGCATGCTGTTCATCGACGATCCTGACTTTGTCCGGGAAATGATTGTTTTCTGGTCGGATTATGTTTCCGCGGTATTGCGCCGCCTGCTGGATGCCAACGTGCTTGATGTGCTGCACTACAGCGAAGATATGGCGTACAAGGAAAAAAGCATGATCAGTCCGGCCATGACGCGGGAATTCCTGCTGCCGGTATGGGATCGATGGACCTCGGAAGCCCATGCCGCCGGGGTGCCGGTCGTCGATATGGATTCGGACGGCAAGGTGGATGAACTCATTCCCATCTGGATCGAGGCGAAAATCGATGTTTGTGATCCGATTGAGGTGGCGGCCGGCAATGACCTGCTGGCCTTCCAGAAGGATTTCGGCAAGGGGATTGCCTACCGGCAGGGTGTTGACAAACGGTGCATTGCAAAGGGCGGCGATTCGATCGTGGCCGAACTGAACCGCCTGGCGCCGGCCGTACGTGCCGGTGGTTTCATCCCGGGTTGCGATCACGGGGTGCCGCACGATGTCAGTTGGAAGGATTTTGTCCGGTACTGCCGGATGCTGGCCGAGATGACCGGTTGGTTGTAAGTGCCGGCGGACGTGGTTGGGAGCAGCATGCTGACGCTGGATTTCCAGGGACGGGTGGCCGTGGTGACCGGTGGCAGCGGCGTGTTGGCCGGTGCGCTGGCAACGGCGCTTGGACGGCATGGCGCCCGGATAGCCGTGGTGTATCACCGACGGCTTGAAGCCGCTGAAAAGACGGTTCAGGCCATTCTCGGTGCAGGCGGGAAAGCCCGCGCTTTCCCGGCGGATGTCACCGATCGATCCTCGCTTGATTCCCTGCACGATGCCGTCCTGAAGGAATGGGGACGGGTGGATATCCTCCTCAATGGCGCCGGTGGCGCCCGGCGTGAGGCAACCACCGATGCCCAACGTCCGTTTTTTGATCTGCCGGAAACCGCGCTTCGTGATGTGGTGGATTTGAATCTGATGGGGACCCTGTTGCCGTGCCAGGTTTTCGGGCGTGACCTGCTTGCGGCAGGCCATGGGGTCATTCTGAATATGGCTTCCGTGGGCGCGGTCCGTCCCCTGACCCGCAGTGTGGCTTATTCGGCCGCGAAGGCGGCGGTCATCAACTTTACACAGTGGCTGGCCGTGCATCTTGCCCAGGAATACGGGCCCGGTGTGCGCGTAAATGCCCTGGTGCCCGGCTTTGTGCTGACTGAACAGAACCGGTTCCTGCTGACCGAGGAAGCAACCGGCGCCTGGACGGAACGGGCGCAACGTATCCTTTCCCACACGCCGATGGGCCGCCTGGGAACTCCCGATGACCTGGTGGGGCCGGGACTCTGGCTGATGTCGGACCTGGCAGCCTTTGTTAACGGCACTACGGTGACGGTGGACGGCGGGTTGTCCGCGTTTGGCGGGGTGTAACGCATGGCGGCCATGGAACCCTGGGTGCGGGCCTTGTTGCGGTGGTTTGCCCGTCACCGTCGCCCGATGCCCTGGCGCTCGCTGGCCACGCCGTACCGGGTCTGGATCAGCGAGATCATGCTCCAGCAGACGCAGGTCAAGACCGCCACGCCGTATTTCGAGCGATTGGTCCGGGCCTTCCCCGATGTTGCCGCGCTGGCCCGGGCCAGGGAATCGGAGGTGTTGAGGGTCTGGCAGGGACTCGGTTACTACACCCGGGCCCGGAACCTGCACGCGTGCGCCCGTGTCCTGGTCCGGGAACACGGGGGACGGGTCCCCCCTGGGTATGGGGTTCTGCGAACCCTTCCGGGGATCGGGGATTATACGGCGGCGGCGATCGCCAGCATTTGTGCCGGGGAACCGGTGGTTTCGGTGGATGGAAATGTGGTGCGGGTCTGGTCCCGGTTTCGGGATTTGCATGGCGATTCGGAGACATCCCGTTTCCGGTCCGGGGTGAAGGCGGACCTACAACCGTTCATGCCCGTACGCCGTGCGGGTGATTTCAATGAATCGCTGATGGAACTGGGCGCGCTGGTGTGCCGGCCGGGTCAGCCGGATTGCAGGCATTGTCCCATCCAGCGCTGGTGTCTGGGCCATGCGGCAGGGACAGCCGTTGGATTACCCGAACGGGCAATTCGCAAGCCGGTGCCGGTACGCCGGGTGACCGGCGTGGTGATTGGTTCGGGCGATGCCGTGTGGTTGACACGGAACCGGGATGCACGCCTGCTCAAGGGATTATGGACGATTCCACTCATCCAGACGACCCGTCGGGAATTGATGGATGGTCTGGTTGACCGGACGGGGACCACCCGCCCCATGATTCGATGGGACCGTGACCGCATGATCCAGGTGTTCAGTCATTTCCGCATGGAAGTCCGATGTTGCCGGGTCATCGTGAAAACGCGTTTTCCGGTAACGCTTCCGGGCATCCGGGGAAAGTGGGTTGCCGTCAAGCGTCTGGATCATTATCCCCTGACGCGCCTGACGCTTCGCGTCATGGAAAGATTCAAGATGATGCCGGCGGGCGTTGGCGGCGGGGTTTTGACCGGTAACTGATGCGATTGACGCGGCCCGCCGGCCGGACGCCGTGTTTCACCCACGCACCTTGTATTCCGTGGTCCAGCCGAAGGCATGGGTCATGGTCTGCCGGTCGCCCGGCTCGATGGAACGATTCTCCCGCCCATGCGCGAGGTCCAGGGCAAGGACGCGCGGTTCGCCGGGGATGCCGCCGAGAAAGGCGGCGCCGACGTGGCCGGGTTCCCATCGTTGCCAGACGCCGCGACGCGCGGCCGGCGCCCAGAAGAACCAGCCTGCCGGAACCTGTTCGTCGAACCATGATCCGCCGGGCGCCTTCCCCGCGGCATCGAGCGGGGTCCATTTTCCGTCCAACAGGAGCCATGCCTCGATCTGGTCGGCCGGCACGCCAAGTTGGATCTCGAGATGCGTGCGCAGGCATGCCTGCAAGGGGGCGTCGGAAGGATTCGAAAGGTCGGTCCGAATCCGCAAGGCGCGGTCCAGGGTGATCCGGCGGTCGAATACAAGACCCGTGTCCACCGTGGCCCGGAGTCTGACGGTTCGACCCGACTTCCGGACGATATTGAAAACCTGGCTGAACCCCGGGGATTGGTGGGCCCGTTCGGAATACTCTTCGTAACCGCCGGCACACGGATAGCCGAAGGTGCGCGGGGAACTGACGCCGAGGTAATTGACAGCGTTGTCCGCGGGCCCGAAAGCCACCACACGCCCGCCCAACGCCGGCACGATGCACGCCTGTGCCTGGCGGTTGCCGAGACGCAGGACGGGATGCGCGCCCGGACTGTCCAGCCAGGCGCGTTGCAGTTCGGTGAGTCGCGTGGATCGGCCGTATTCCTCGCCGTAATGGGTCAGGCCCTGCCGGGCGGCGGTCGTGAAGAGTTGCTGCATCCGTTGCCTTCGCCGGGAGGTGGCGGGACAGTGGATTCGATCCTTCTCCAGGATACGCCGGCCGGGCCGTTCATGATAGAACAGGTCGGTATAATTCAGGCTGGCCTCGATCCGGTCGATGCGGGCTTGAACGATGTCGTGATCCTTTGCCGCATGACGTGCGGATTGCAGGATGGTCCGGGCCCGTTGCAGGATGGGGCGCGCAAGGTAGGCCGCGTCGTTTTCCCAGAGGGTCCGGTAGAGGAAAAGATGCGCGCCGCGGGTGCGCGCGAACGTTGTTTCGAACAGGCGCATATAATCGTCGACGGCGCCGGCCGCGGCACCGTAGAAGCCCTGCAGGAACGCGGCGCGGAGATCGGCGGCACGCCGGGCGGGATCCCATAGCAGGCGGGCAAAAAGCCAGGTCTTCAGTTCCGCCATGTCGCCGCCGAGGCTGTTGCCGTTTCCCTGCAGGAACATGCCGCGCACCTTGTGATCGAGGTAGAAATGCAGGTCATCCTCCAGTGACGGCAGGTTGGGAAAAGGCGTCATATAGTGGAAAAAGTCCGTCACGTAGTGCCAGACGAACAGATGCCGGGCGATACGCGACCAGGCGTGGACGGATTTCCGGCAGCGGGCGTTGGCCGGACAGGTCCGGATCGTGTGGCCGAAGCAGTTGCCGATCGGAGCGATGCGGACCAGGACGTTGGGGTGCGCCTCCATGCCGCGGGGGGCGACCTCCGTCCAGGCATAGGCGAACGTGTCCACGAGGGCGTTCGGGTGCGTCTTTTCCAGCCGGCGCGCGACTTCGTTGGCAAGATGCAGGGCGGGTCCCGACGGGGCGCCGGTCTTGTCGATCATGGCCGAACAGGTTTTGCAGGTGCACCAGTTGTTGTGGTCGTTCTGGGTGACGCTGACCAGGTTGCATCCCGGCGTGGCGTCGAGCCACTGCCGGGCGGTCTGTGCGGCAATCTCGGCCACCTCGGGATGGGTCGGGCAGAGCTGGTTCATGTGGCGCAAACGACGGCCCTCGACCTCACTGAAATACTCCGGATGGCGGTCGAAGTACGCGTCGGTCGGGACCAGCCCCGAATAGGTGTGGCCGGACCAGTCCCGGGCGAAACGGACCATGCCGCCGTGCCGCGGTTGCAGGTACACGGGCGCCATGGTTCCCGCGTTGAGCCGCTGGCGGGCCTGGAAATCGGCGTCCATGCCGTCGCGATACCAGGTGGCCCGGTAGATCAGCGGCGGTTCGACCCGGACGCTCAGGGCGGGGATTTCAAGGCGCGAAAGGGTGGGGATGGTGGTGTCGGCGGGGGTCCACCAGCGGATCCCGAACCGTTCGAGCAGGTCGTATACGGCGTAGAGCGTGCCGCGCGGGGACCCGCCGAGGACCAGCAGGTGTGGACCGCACGCATGGAGGAGGTACTGTTCGCCGGTCAGTGCGGAGCCGGCGTCCGGCAGGAGTGCGGGTGTATGGCGGGTAGGTCCCACCAGGACGGCGCGGGGCGGCAGCGGTTCGGTATCGAGGCGGATGGCGGGCAGGGCCTGAGTCATCCGGTCCACGTAGCGCTGGAATTCCTCCGCGGCGAACTGGACCGCCGGTTCGGCATCGGCGGGGATTACGATGGTGAAGTGGGCGGTCTTCTGTGAGGCGAGTAACATGGTGGTGCCCTCCGGTTTTGATGCATGAAGGTCGGGTATTCGTAGCGCACCCAGAGGTGATAGTCGCCGTCCACCGGCACGGTGACATCCAGGTGCGCAACGGCGGTGGTGTCCCCCGCATCCGCGCTGAGTTGAATGACCAGGTATGCGATGATTCCATGTCGCGGATGAGACATGTGAACCTCCCGATTCGGCCGATTGAAACTACCGTTCCGACTTTCACACGATAAAAGCCGAGGGTAGGCCGCTTTTCCATGGGAAACAAGCGGTTATTCGTGTTTCGATTCTATCTTTCTTCCGTCTGTCGCTTGATGGTAGGATGCACCCCATCAGATCCAGTCAAGATGTGGGAGGTTGTGCGCGTGAGCAATGCATGGGGGTTCATCATGAAGCGAATGTGTTTGGCCTTGTTTGTATTATTGGCTGCTTCGAATATAGGCTTGGCCCAGATCGTGGATACGCCGGTCATCCCTGAAAATCCGGTTGCCGTCAAGGCGCGGTTTGACATGACGCTTAAACATGTCGATGTGGGCGGGGACCTGCTTCTGGTCACCGATGTCAGTGACATTCTTGAAAACCTCCTGCGGGATATTGCGGACACTTTTGCGATATATGCGCCACCCGAAGACACGGACATTGCGGATTCCCTGGCGGTGTTCAACCGGTTGCGTACCTTTCTTAAAGCGAACGGCGCCTATTCGGCACGCAGTGTCGGGATCAGTTCCTCCCCCCGGAAGGGAGAGCATGTCTACACCTTCAAGTTGTTTGTTCAGCGGGATGCCGATGCAGCCAACCTGCCCCTGTTACGGGCTTTGGATGGACCTGTCGGCAAGCAGGCTGCCAGTGTCGGGTTCCTGCCGGCCGACACGCAGTTTGCCATGATCGAGAGTGCTGAACTGAGTGAGCTCTGGACACTGGTGCGGAATGGTATCCGTCAGGTGCTGCCTCCCGAGCCGGCACAGGAATTCGACAAACTGATCCGCACTTCCGGCGAGGCCGTCAAACAGGACCTCGACAAACTGATGGCCTCACTGGGTGACGAATGGTTCCTGTCGATCCAAATGTCGCCTGACAAAACGGTTTCATTGGGCGACATGGCGCCGATACCAGTTTCCATCCCTGAACCATCATTTCTGCTGGGCATCGCATTGAAGGATGAGACGCTCCCGGGATTTATCGCGGTCCGTCTGGCGGAGAGCGGGAGTCCGGTAACGACATCCCGGGTGGGGGATACAACCCTGACGACGGTGATGGTGCCGGTGCCGACGCCATTCCCGGTGGCCCCGACCTATGCGATGCATTCGAAATTCCTGCTGATTGGATCGAATCCCCGGGTGGTCGAGCAGGCGATCGCCGCCATGGCCCAGAAAAACGGGCTGGCTTCGACACCGGCTTTCCGGGAGGCCTTCGGGCCGGTATCCGGTCCGTATAGCGGATTGTTGTATGTGGATCCCCGCCTGTCGAAAGTGCTTGCCGATATCCAGGTTAATTCAATCACGGCTTCCTCCCTGGATCCGGATGCTGCCAAAGCACGCCAGGCATCGATCCGGGCACTGCTTGCACGGAAACCGCCCTTTGCCTGTGCGATGCGGACGGCGAATCTGCCGGAAGGTGTCCTGGTTCAGGGTCGTACCACGGCCAGCGGAAAAGAGACCCTGGTGGCGATTTCCATGTCGCCGCTGGGACTTGTTGCCGGCATGGCCCTGCCCTCGTTTTTCCGGGCCCGGACCATGTCGAAACGCTATGCCTGTATCAATAACCTGCGCATGATCGATTCCGGCAAGGAACAGTGGGCGATGGCCAATTCCAAGAGCGACGGCAGTCCGGTCGACATCGATGGTGCCAACCAGTACATCAAGGGATCAACGACCCCACGATGTCCCCAGGGGGGCACCTACATCTATGGAAACATCGGGGAGGACCCGCAATGTTCCCTGCACGGAGGCATGGAAATGGCCTATACCCCGACTTCGTCGGCGCCTGTATATGCCCCTCCCGTCCCTCGAACACCGGTTGGGCAGATGAACCTGTGTGTGAACCAGCTTCGCCAGATTGATTCCGCCAAGGAACAGTGGGCCATGGCCACCATGAAGGCGGACGGCGCGATGCCCGATCTGGCCGGCGTGAATGAATACATCAAGGGGAACCGCACTCCGGTTTGCCCCGCCGGGGGAACCTACAACTATCTGCCGATTGGCCAGGATCCGGTTTGTTCGGCGCATGGCTCGATGATGAAGCCGCATCTGGCGAAAACGGTCCAGGTCCAGCAGCTGCCGGACCCGGTTGCGCTTGAACCGTCGACAGGTACCGTGGAATAGGGTAGTGTGCGATTGATGGAGGGCTGATCAATGAAACCGAGAACGTTGTGTGATGGTGTACAGTGGATGGGAGCGATTGATTGGAACCGGCGGCTGTTTGATTCGCTGATACCGCTTCCGGATGGAACCAGCTACAATGCCTATCTGGTGCGGGGCTCGGAGAAGACGGCCCTTCTGGATACGGTCGATCCGGCCATGGACAGCATTCTGAAGCATCACCTGACGGGTGTGGATCGCATCGATTACCTGGTTGCCCACCATGCGGAGCAGGATCATTCCGGCAGCATTCCGTATGTGCTGGAGCGCTACCCGGAAGCCGTGCTGATTTGCACCCCGAAGGCCAAGGTCATGCTGGTCGAACACCTGTGCATTGCCCCGGAACGGATCCGGACGGTGGAAGACGGGGAGACGCTGGATCTTGGAGGGAAAACACTCCGCTTCATGCATATGCCCTGGGTGCATTGGCCTGAAACCATGGTGACGTATCTTCCTGAAAACCACATGTTGTTTTCGTGTGATTTCTTCGGATCGCACCTGGCAATGTCCGACATCTTTGCCGGTAACGATCCGTACGTCTTCGAGGCCGCGAAACGGTATTATGCCGAGATCATGATGCCGTTCCGCAAGCAGATCCGGGACCACTTAAAGAAAGTCCGTGAACTGGCCTGCACCTGTATTGCACCCAGCCATGGTCCGATCCATGACCAGCCCGAAGGCATCATGGCGGCCTATGAGGATTGGGTTTCAGACCGGGTTTCCAACCGGGTCGTGATTCCCTATATCTCGATGCATGGGAGCACCGAGGCCATGGTCAATTACCTGGTTGCCGCCCTGGCCGAACGCGGTGTGACCGTGCAGAAGTTCGAGCTTTCCACCACCGATATCGGCAAACTGGCGATGTCCCTGGTCGATGCAGCAACGATTGTGATCGGGACACCGACGGTGCATGTCGGCCCGCATCCAAGTGTTTTTTCGGCCACGCATCTGGCCAACGCGTTGCGTCCCAAATTGAAGTATGCAGCCATCATCGGGTCCTACGGGTGGGGGACCAAGGCGGCGGAACAGATTTCCGGCCTGATACCGAATCTCAAGGTGGAGGTTTTGGGAACGGTACTCTGCAAGGGATTTCCACGCGCCGATGCGTTTGCGGCACTTGAGACCCTGGCGGATGCCATCAAGGCTAAACACGCCTTGCTGTAACCGGCAGATGCCGTATGGAACGTGTTGAGAACCGATAAGCGGGGAGCAAGGGCATGCAAGCATTTCATTCCTATGTAAAACGCCTGTGCGGTGTGCTGGTCGCTGCCGCGTTGGCGGTTGGTGTAGCGGGTTGTGCAACACCCACTGCAGGAACCCGGACGGCCGGTGACTCCGGCTTGCCGGATGGTCTCTATGCCCGGTTTGAAACCGCCAGGGGAACGATCACCTGCCGCCTGGAATACACCCGGACGCCGCTTACCGTCTGTAATTTTGTCGGTCTGGCGGAAGGCAGGCTCCGGACATCCTCCCGGTCCGGCCAGCCATTCTATGACGGGTTGATGTTCCATCGCGTGCTGCCCAACTTCATGATCCAGGGAGGTTGTCCGCAGGGGACCGGCACGGGTGGGCCCGGCTACCGGTTCCGGGATGAGATCCATCCGGCCTTGCGCCATGCCGGCCCTGGGGTTCTGTCCATGGCGAACTCCGGGCCCAACAGCAACGGCAGTCAGTTCTTTATCACCCATGTCGCGACGCCCTGGCTGGACGGCAAACATACGGTGTTTGGTCACGTTATCGAGGGGCAGGACGTGGTGAATGCCGTTCGCCAGGGCGATGCCCTGGTCCGGGTGACCATCCTGCGGATTGGCCGGGAAGCCAAGGCCTTCAAGGCCGACCAGGAAACGTCTGATGCGCTGATGCTTGGCCGGTAGGTTCTGAATTCCGACTACCTGGACTTGGACGGGCCGTATTCAAGCAGGCCGGTTTCAACCGGTTTCGTTCCGGGTTTTCCAACTTTCAGTGTCTTGATTTCAAACGGGGACAGGGTGATGGTGCCGGCGGACCGTCCGCGTATCCACAGGCGGACGTGTCGGGTTTTTCCGGTTGGTTCAATCAGACGGACGATCAGGGCATGGTTGCCGGTTGCCTTCTTGATGGCCGGGACCAGAACGGCCGGGTCATCGACGCGGACGACCGGTACGATTGCCGGACCGGCAGGCGGGGCGTCCGGTCCGAATGAACTCAATGCAACCGCTGACTCATTGAATTGTGCGGCTTGCCGGTCAACCTGTTCCAGGATGGTGCGTGTGGTTCCGATGAGCACGCGGAAACGGAAATGGCGTTCTCCGAGATCGCTCCGGGGATGGAAATATCCGGGATCCGGGGCGTCATCCTGGCGGACCGGCAGAAAGGTGTAGGCCGGGCTCCGGAGGAGATTGACCCGCAATTCCCCCGGCATGGCATCGAAGGCATAGGTGCCGTCGTTGAGGATGGCGGCGGTGGGTTGAGCCGGGTTCAGCGGGACCGGGACCACCCATTGCTGCATGCAGGTTTCCGAACCGTCGAGCGGATGCGCTTCCCGCCCGGCCATGGACTGGCTTTGGGCAACTTTGGCCCGGAATGCCAGCGGCATGCCGAGTTTCAACATGATCCCGGGTTCCTGGTTGTTCAGCCGGATCTCCATGTCAAACCAGGGTTCGAAACGGGGAAATGTGTAGCGGATGACCGCGTGGGATCGACCGTAGGTAAACAAGGCTTGCACCGTGGTCTGGACCGGGCCGGCATCCACCAACGCGAGCGGTGCAGCCGCCTGGGGACGGTTCGCCTGAATTTGACGTGCCTGGCGTGCGGAGACAAGCTTGAAAGCCCCTCGTTGTTCCCGGATGTGATTCTGACCGGTTCCCCACGGATCATCCGAGTCGCGGATGACCAGGATTCGGAACGCGTCCTGGAAGATCCGGCGACCGTGGGCTGACAGGGTTTGCATCCGTCCGGTGCGTGGATTGATGGATGCCGAGAAGCAGCGGTTTGTAAAACGGAAAATCTTGGGAAGCGGGCGGGGGGCAGGCGCGCTGCCCTTGACCGGTCGATCCTTGCAATCATATCGCTGGATACCAAAGGGCGGCAGATCCACGGGGAACACCACGCGTTTACGCCACTCGATGTTGACATTGCCGTCTTCCTTGACCACTTGTGAAGGAACCGGCCGGCCATTCCGGGTGACGGTGATATCATGGAAATTCCGGCCCCAGCTCATCGTCGGGAGGCTTAATTCGCATGCGATGAGTGTGTGAAGCGGCCACGGGTGGGGGTTGGCCACGATAACCGGTACCTGACCCTCCGGTGCGTTTCCCAGCGTCCGGGCCATGGTAAAAAAGGCCCGGGTACGTAAACGGGATGTTGCTTCGATACCTTCACCCAGTTGACGCAGGGCCGTGGCTTCCCCGGCCGGCACGCAGGTGCCGCACAGGATGTCATGAAACTGGTTGAAAAGAAGCGGACGCAGGGCGGCTTCAAGTTCAGCAGCGGGGTAGGGCATCAATCCGTTGGCCCAGGCGTGCGTGACAAGGCGTTCCGTGCTGAAATACAGGGATTCAAGCCGGCGATGTTCCTGCTTGAGGCGAACCTGCGAGGTATAGCAGCCTGGAAATGAACGTTGCAAGGCATGCGGGTAGGCCGGTAAAGTGTGCCGGGCTGAACGGATCGAACGGAAGAACTGTTCCGGGGTGGAATGGACGATTCGTACATCCTTTCTCCGCCGCCGCAGGGCTTCGATGCCCTGGAGATCCTTCCGGCTGGGGCCTCCGCCATGGTCGCCGATACCCCACAGGATCAGGAGCGCCGGGACGGGATCGGATGCGCGTTCCTTCAGGAGGTTATCGATCCGTTGCGTGGCTTCGCCGGCGGCGGTGCCATACCAGCCGTAGGTGTGGTGGGCGATGATTTCACTGCCGTCGTAACCGATCCACCGGTAGTTGTTGGCGGGAAGTGGCGTCAGCCATTCCGTGGGGGATGGCCGGCAGTGGATGTACGAATCATAACCGGCCTTGCGGAGTATCTGGACCAGTCCCCGGCTGTGGCCGAAGGAGTCGAAGTTGTAGGCCGTGGTTGGCCGGACACCGAACCGTTCCTTGAAATAGCGCAGGCCGGTTGTGATCTGGCGGATGATGGATTCGCCGGACGGCATGTTGCAGTCGGGTTGAAGGAACCAGCCTCCCGCGACATGCCATTTGCCGGCGCGGACCAGTTTCAGGATCTTCCGGAACAAGGCAGGGTCATGAAGCTCGACCCATTGATAGAGGACCGCTTCATTGTGGTTAAAGATGAATCCGTCGAATTGTTCGCAGAATTCCGCCGCCACCCGGAAGGTGCTGACCGCTTCCGCCGCACCCTCCTGCCATTCCCACTGCCAGACCGGATCAAGATGCGCATTGCAGACCAGGTGTGCCGTACGGGGTGCAGGGGTGGTTTTCATGCTGGTCCCTTCAGGGTTGAAGTGCGATGTAACCGGACGGTCTTTGTTTTTCACGTCCCAGACGATCGACCAGCAGGGTGGTCAGAAAACCGGCCAGAATCAACCCCAGGGATCCGCCAATCTGGGCAGGGGTGGGGCGGAAGAAAACCGTCGGGTAATCGTCGGTCTTGAGTGGTTGGTTGGTTTCCGCGAGATAGAGCTTGCCGCCGGCATCCACCTGGACGGTTTGTCCCTTGATCGAATCGCCGGGGAATGGTGCAACTCCCTGCTGGAACGGCCATAATCCGGCTACGGCGCCCAGCAGGAGTCCCAGCAGGACGCCCAGCGTGGCCGGCTCATAGCGATCAAGCAGCCACCGCAACAGGTTGCTGACAGCCAGCACCCCGATGATGACGCCCAGACCAACCGGGAGGATGACCTGGAGTCCGACCTGGAACAGGATGTCGAACTGCAACCCTTTCAAGGCATCTTTGAAGGCATCAATTCCGGCGAGGATCGGGACATAGGCGCCGAGCAGGAGCAGGAGATATCCGCCGCTGATGCCCGGCAGGATCATGGCGGCGGCGCCTGCGGTGCCTGCCAGGAAGAGGAAAACGATTCCATCACGGTTGGCTGAACCACCTCCCTGCATCTGGATCAGGGCAATCAAGGCCATGCCGATGAAGCCCACGACGGCACCGGTCCACATGCCGCGTGTCTTGTTTTGCCCGATCAGCCGCCAGACCAGGGGGATGCCGCCCAGGGTCAGTCCGATGAATATTGAATACATGATCCAACGATGATCGACCACCAGGTCCTTGATGGTGCCCGCCATGGCGGCGATTGCAAGCAGTGCGGCGCCGACGACCCCGGCCAGGGTCAGCACGGACACTTTGCGGAAGGTCAGGGTGGTGAGTTCGCCGATGGCGCGGATAAAGCGGGGATAAATGCCCGCGGCGAGCAGCATGGTGCCGCCGCTGATACCGGGTACCAGGTTTGCCAGGCCCATCAGGGCGCCTCCGAAAATACTGCGAACCAGAACCGGCACCAGGGAGCCGGAGGTGGCGGAATCCGGCAGAAGATCGGAAGATGTTTGATGGGGCATGTGTTTCTCCGTGTTGTGGGTCCGGCGCGATGTGTAGTTGAAATTGCATGATCCGTCGAGTCTGGAAGTGGGGTCCCGCGTGATACGGATTGACGTGGGTGCGGGGCACGGCTACCGTTCGACGCGCCGGTAGGTCGGTTGAATGGTTTGACGGGAGGCTTTCATGGCGGGTGAATATGTTTTTAATCTCCAGCGGTTGACCAAGCAGTACGACAAGGTGACGGTCCTGCAGGATGTGACGCTGGCTTTTTTCGGGGGCGCCAAGATCGGCGTGATCGGCGGAAACGGATCCGGAAAATCCACCCTGCTGCGGATCATGGCGGGGCTGGACAAGGAATTCATGGGCGAAGCCCGGATCGAGCGCAATGTCCGCATCGGCTATCTTCCCCAGGAGCCCCAGTTGACGCCCGGCAAGACGGTGATTGATACAGTGAATGAAGGGGTGGCGACGGCGCGTGCCATGCTGGCACGATACGATGAAATCTGTGACCTGCTGGGTGCCAGTCCCTCCAAGGAGGAATCGGAGCGCCTGAACAACGAGATGGGCAATTTGCAGGAACGTATCGATGCCCTTGACCTGTGGGAACTCGACCATCATGTCGAGGTGGCCATGGATGCCCTGCGCCTGCCGCCCGGCGACTCCCTGGTGGATGTCCTGTCCGGTGGCGAACGGCGCCGGGTGGCGTTGTGCCGCCTGCTGGTGTCGCCGTTGGATGTCCTGCTGCTGGATGAACCGACCAACCATCTGGATGCCGAATCGGTGGCCTGGATCGAGACTTATCTCAAGCAATTCGCGGGCACGCTGATCGTGGTGACGCATGACCGTTATTTCCTGAACAACGTGACCGAATGGATCCTGGAACTCGACGGCGGGCGGGCTTATCCCTACAAGGGGAATTACGAGTCCTGGCTGGAGCAGAAGCAGGCGCTGATGTCGCGGGAACAGAAACTCGCGCAATCCCAGCGCAAGCTGCTTGAGCAGGAACTGGCCTGGATACGCATGACGCCATCCGGCAGGCGGAGCCGGAGCAAGGCGCGTCTGGCACGGTACGAGGAACTGGCCAACCAGCGACTGGATATCCAGGCCGATTCGCTGGAGATCCAGATTCCAGCCGGACCCCGCCTGGGCGACCTAGTGGTTCGTGCCCAGGACATGTCCAAGGCCTTCGGTGATCGCATGCTGATGGAACATGTGGATTTCGACCTGCCACGCGGCGGGATTGTCGGTGTGATCGGCGCCAATGGGTCGGGGAAAACCACCCTGTTCAAGATGATCCTCGGCAAGGAGTCCCCCTCGGGTGGGTCCCTGACGGTGGGACCCACGGTACAGGTTTCCTATGTTGACCAGAGCCGGGATGCGCTGGATCCGAGCAAGACCGTGTATGAGGAGATCACGGGCGGGACCGACACGATCGAACTCGGCGGCAGGACCATGAACGGGCGTGCCTATTGCAGTCGCTTCAACCTGCGCGGGGCGGACCAGCAGAAAAAAACCAGCCAGTTGTCAGGCGGCGAGCGCAACCGGGTCCATTTGGCCAAACTGCTCAAGAGCGGCGGCAACCTCCTGCTGCTGGACGAACCGACCAACGATCTCGATGTCACCACCCTGCGGTCGCTGGAGGAGGCCATCACGGGATTCGGCGGGTGCGTGGTGGTGGTGACCCATGACCGCTGGTTCCTGGACCGCGTCGCCACGCATATCCTGGCCTTCGAGGGGGACAGCAAGGTCAAGTGGTTCGAAGGCAACTACGAGGCCTATCACGAGGAACGGCGGCGGTTGTTGGGGGATGCGGCGGACCGGCCCACCCGTATCCGGTTCCGGCCGATCGGGCCCCGCTGAGCATCAGATTCCGCGCAGCATCGGGAGATCACAGAGTGCGGGGTTGGATTCAAAGAAGCGGGCGGCTCGTTCACGTGCGGTCCTGAAATCCGGAGCGGATTGCACGCCGGAAAACAGGGTATGTCCAAACGCAAAGTTGCGGGCATAATAGGTGGTGAAGATTTTGATGCGGGCCAGGGCGGGGGCGGGGCGGGGGAAGTCCTCCTCGATGTAATCGGCAAGCCGTGTCCATACCTCGAACGGATCAACCATCAGGCCCGGATGGTTCCATTGCGCAAAGATCCAGGGCCGGCAGGCGGCCATCCTGCCGATCATCATCCCGGCGGTTGGGGCGAAGTCGGCGGCGCGGGCTTCCCCGTACTCCCGGCCGGTGATATCGCCGTTGGCAATCACGGGTATCCCGGCTTCGGCAGCCAGTTCCGGGTAAAGGGCGTGCCGGGCGGACCGCTTGAATTTCTCCTCGACGAACCGGGGATGCAGGATCACGGCATCCACCCCTTCCTCCGCCAGGATATGCAGGCGTTCCCGCAGACGTTTACGCCAGTCCGGGGTTTCGCGTCCGAGTCGTAGCTTGACGGTGAATGGAATCGAAAGACGGTTACGCAGGATACGGACAACCTGTTGGAAACGCTCGTGTTCATTGCAGAGGGCGGCGCCGGCTCCGAAACGGCAGACCGTGTAGGCCCCGCAGGCGGCATTCAGATCCACCGCATCCGGCGCCATGGTTAACAGGTGGTCGATGACGGAGGGCAGGCGATCGGGGTTGGTTACCAGCAGTTGATAGATCAGGCGGTGTTCCGTCGGCCGCCGCCGCGTCCAGGGCGAATGGAGCAGGTTTTCGCGCAACAGCATGGTGTCGGACAGCATTTCGGTGAACAGGGCGCCGTATCCGCCGAAATCGGCCAGCAGACGGCGGAAGGCGCTGTGCGTGATTTCCACCATGGGCGCGCAGAACAGCGGCGGATCAAAGGTGACACCCCGCAAGGTCAAGGGGGGGGGACGGGTGTCCTTTCGTTCGATTGGCAGTCCGGTTTGCATAAGGGGGCACGATAACAGCATGCGGAATGCAATGCCATGCCGTTGATGGGCGGTTCAAGCGATTCAAGCAAGTCATCCCTTGTTTCGGGAAATATCTCCTGTTAGGTTCAAGGGATGTGGTTCATGTGGAACATGTGAAATGATGCAGAATCTCCAGGCTATTTACGACGCGGCTTTCTTCGGGGAATGGGGGTCTGGAAACGCTGACTATGTGGCATCGGCGGAAGTCATAACCGATGAACTTTGTGCACAGTTTAAGCCCGGACGGGTGGCTGATATCGGGTGTGGTTGCGGCGTATACAGTCATTTTTTCAGGCAGCGGGGAGTTGACGTATTGTCGCTGGACGGTGTGATGCCTCCGCCGGAGCATGCCTTTCCGGTAACCATTCATCAGCAGGATTTGACGGAACCGTTTGAAAATGTATGGGGCAAGTATGATTTTACCCTGTGCATGGAAGTCGCCGAGCATATTCCGGAACCCCTGGTCGGTGTGTTTCTCGAGAACCTCGTGCGATTTGGCGACACGCTGATCATGTCGGCGGCCCCGCCGCGGCAGGGCGGGCATCATCACGTGAACGAGCAACCCAAGCGATACTGGGTGGAGAAACTGGCCGGCCTGGGGTTCCTGTATTCGCGGCGGAAAACCGGGCGGTTGTTCGATGCCCTGTGCGTGCGGCGTATGCCGTTGATGTGGATGATGCAGCAGATCAGCATCTACGAACGCCGTCGGCCTGCCGGACGCAAAGGCGAGGAATTGCCGTTCGGGGTCCGGTTCCGATCATAGCCGGTGCCCGGAGCTCGCTCATGCGGAAGGATTTGTACGCCCTTGACCCTGCCGGTTGTTTGCGTTAAATCTTAGCGAGTTTCGAGTTTACATCAGGGGGCCGGAACATGACTGAACAAACCATCGACAAGGTTCCACAAAGAATCCGGGATCTCTTCAACAAGGGTTTTACGGCGCTGGAACGCGGCAACGTGGACTACGCCCTGGACCTGTTGCATGCCTGCATTGAAGCGGAACCGGCCTTTCTCCAGGCACGGAAATATCTGCGGGCTGCCGAACTGCAGCGACTCAAGAAGTCGCCGCCCAATGCCGTCAAGCACCAGTTGGCCATGCTCACCGGTCTGCCCCTTTATCTGGGGGCCAGCCTCTTGCTCGGCAAGCAACCCGCCAAGGCGCTGTTGATGGCCGAGAAGCTCCTGCGGGCCGATGCCCTGAACCTGTCCTTCATCAATCTCTTTGTCCGTGCGGCACGGGCTGCCGACCTGCTTGAAGCGGGCGTCCAGACACTGGAAATGGTGCGTGAATATTATCCGCTGAATCCTTCCTTGTGCCGTGATCTCGGGGAGTTGTATCAGGAATCGGGCAATATGCGGGCCGCCCGCGAATGTTTCGAGCGCTTGTGCCAGTTGCGCCCGAATGATCAGGAGGCCATCCGCGCCTTGAAGAACGCCATGGCACTGGACAGCATGAAGACGGATGGTTGGGAAGATGTGGCCAAAAAGGGCGGTTCATTCCGCGACATGGTCAAGGACTCCAAGGAATCGGTCCTGCTCGAGCAGAAGGGCAAGGCCATGAAGACGGACGCGGATGCCGCGGATTTGATTGCCGACATGCTGGCCAAACTTGAGAAAGAGCCTCAGAACATCAACTATTACCGGTCCCTGGCACGGTTGTATGATCAACGCCACCTGTATGACGAATCGCTCCAGACCATCGCGAAAGCCCGGATCATCAGCCCGGGTGATCCGGAACTGGACAACCTGCAGGCCACGATTCGGACGCACCAGTTCGATGCGAAGATCGCCGAACTTCAGGCGGCAGGCGATACCGCCGGTGCGGAAGCCCGGGCGATCGAACGGGCCCAGTTCGTGTTCGATGACCTGCAGGAACGGGTCAAGCGTTATCCCACCGATCTCAAACTGCGTTTCGAGCTGGGCATCATGTTGTATGAGAATGATTACACCAATGAAGCCATTCAGCAGTTCCAGATGGCCCAGCGCAGTCCCAAGCAGCGCACGCACGCCCTCTATTACCTGGGATGTTGCATGGCCAAGAAGCAGCAGTATGACCTGGCGCTTGACCAGCTGGAATCGGCATCGAGTGAAATCCTGATCATGGATGACCTTAAGAAATCCGTGCTTTATGAATTGGGCAAGGTGTCGGAAGCCATGGGGAATACCGACAAAGCGGCCACGTATTACAAGCAGATCTACCAGGTGGATATCGGGTACCGGGATGTGTCAGCAAAGATCGAGCAGCAGTATCCCAACCAGAAGTAGGTGCCCGTCAGACGGTGTTTGCGTGTCGTGCAGCTTACGGGGTCACGGTCGGGGGCGGGGGGGCCGGCCACTGATCGTCCTGGATTCCCTTGCGTACGATTTCCTGCATGTCACGCGGAAAATCGCTGTTCAGTAACCACCGGATGAATCCGGGATCCTGCCGGGCAAGCGTACGCAGGGATTCACCGCGTTTGCGACCGAAATTCAGGACAATATCCCGGTTCTGCCAACGGAGCCGGCCGGTCTTGTCGACCCAGTCAGGGTTTCGGTCGTTGCAATAGTCATGCAGGGTGGCGATGTCGCCGGGCAGATCCCCGTAGCGTTGGAGTTGGCCTTCGAGGATCTGGATGGTGGCCAGTGTATCCGCTTCTGCACCATGGGCCCCGAGATGCATTTCGCCGCAATAGAAGCGCAGGGCCGCCGAGAGATCCCGGGGTTCACGTTTATGGAAGATGCGCTGGGAATCGATGATCCGGCGTGAATCGATGTCGAAGGTGCGCCCGGCCCGGAGGAACTCCTCGATCAGGATGGGAATGTCGAAACGGAGTATGTTGTAACCGGCAAGGTCGTGGTCCTCGAAGGTGCGAGCCACGGCGTCCGCCTGGTCCTCAAAGGATTTGCAATCCTTGACATCGGCATCACGAATCCCATGTATGGCCGTGGTTTCGGGGGGGATCGGTATGCCGGGATTGAAGCGGAAGGTGTGAATCCGGCGTTCCCCGGAAGGGAAAAGGACGACAACCGCCAGGTCGATAATCCGGTCGGTGCGGGGGTGGATACCGGTCGATTCAATGTCGAAGAATGCCAGGGGTTTGGTCAGCGTGAGCCGATGCAGAGGTTTGGAGGGTGCCATGAAACCTTTCTTTGGACTGTATCCCGTTGCTTGACAACAGGACGGCTCCTACCGTATAGGTAAACCCTCCATTAATGCAAGCAAAGCTATGGCGGGTTGCCATGGCCTTGGCAAGGAAAGGGTGGTCATAGGATGTCACAGCATGCCAGTTTAAAGTCGGCCAGTAAAATTACGGCACGGCGTAACGTGTTGAAGCGTTTTGAGCGGGTCGATCTGCTGAAAAAACGCGGCAAATGGAAAGCGGGCGATCGCGGCCATGGATTGCCTAAAACCAGGCATGATTAATGCCGGGTGGAATGCCCGCCTGGGGATTTCACAATGAAACACGCAATCGTACGATGCTGGATCCTGTGGGGCTGGTGTTTTCTGATTCCGTTGTCGATGGCGGTCGAATTCACAGTCCGTGAACCACGGGCCCAGCTCTATTCCGGTCCGGATGCCGGCAGTGACGTGCTGGGGCACGTAACCCGGGGCACAACGCTTACCATCCAGGATCGCGTGGGGGACTGGATCTGTGTGATCCCGCCCGAATCGGTGGATGTCTGGATCTATGCCGAACTGGTCCGGGACGGCATCGTTGCCGTGCCGCGTGTGAAAATGCGGGCGGGTCCCGGCATCACCTACCGAACGGTCGGCGATCTCGATGTCGGCACACGCTTGAAAGTCCAGGGTTCGGAAGGTGACTGGCTGAAGGTCGCTTCGACCCTTTCGACCCGCGCCTGGATACAGGCCGAACATGGTGAAGGGGCCCCGCAGGTTTCCGTACAAGCCCCGGTGCCGGTTGATATTCCCGTTGAACCGGAATCACCCGATCCGGAGCCTGAACCGGTGCCCCCCCGTCAGGACCTGCCGCCAGCCGTGCCGTCCAAGCCGGTTGCAGCCGAACCTACGGCAAGAACCGCTTCCCCTGCCACGACCACGACGACGACAACAACGACTTCAACATCCACCAGTACCAGCACGAGTACGACGACCACTACCGTGCCCCAGATGCAGTTTCAGGATCGTGAATCGCAGCCGTCAAAACCTGCTTCATCCGATTCAGGCCCGGTCACTGTTCGCGGCGTCCTGAGCCCGGTGCCCCTGGCGTGGATGCGTCCGGCGCCCTATCAATTGATCGAGGAGGATTCCCTGGGACGGTACCGCGTCGTATGTTTTGTCAATGGTCCGTTATCCCTGCTCAAGGCCCATGCCGGTCGTTCCGTGAATGTGACGGGCCGGCGTATTGAAGTGCGCGGGGCGCGCCAGCCGGTGCTTGAGGCAACGACCATCGTGCCTGCAGGGCGTTGAGGCCGGATCTGGACACATGCGCCTCACGGCATGGATTCAAGCCGTGTCCGAACGGCGGCAATCACGAAATCCGGTGTTGAAGCGCCAGCCGTCAATCCCGCGGTTCGACATCCGTTGAACCACTCCGGCTTCAACTGGTCTGCGGTCTGGATGTGATGGGTGGGCCGCAGGGTGCGGGCAAGTTCAGCCAGGCGAACGGTGTTGGCACTATGGGCATCGCCCACCACGACAATGGCATCAACCTGCCGTGCCAGTTCGATTAATTCCGACTGGCGGTTGCGGGTTGAGTTACAGATGGTGTCGAGAATGACCGCATCGGGAAATCGTTGTTGGATGGCCTGGATGATGGTCTGATAGGTGTCGGGCAGTTGGGTGGATTGGGCGACCAGACAGACCGGTGACATGGCCGGCAGTTTTTCCACATCGGCTGCGGATGCCACGACATGGCCGTTTCCCTCGGCATACCCCTCCAGACCCACCACCTCGGCATGACCGGGATCGCCGAAAATCACGATGTGGTAGCCCTTGCGTGCATGCCGGCGGATGAGCGCCTGGATACGGGCGACATCGGGACAGGTGGCATCTTCGAGGCGAACCGACAATCGGCCGAGCGCTTCACGACGGGATGGCGGGATGCCGTGTGCCCGGATGATGAGGGTGCCGGAATCCAATGGCGAGTGGCCGTCCCAGCGGCATATGCCTTCCGATTCAAGCTGGTGCATTAATTCAGCATTGTGGATAAGGGATCCATCCGTGAACAAGGTTCCGGTATCCTGCCGCGATGCCAGTTCACGGGCCTTGCGCACGGCACGCTGGACTCCCCAGCAGAAACCGGCTGATTTGGCGGTGAGCACCTTCATGGTCAAGGATCGGCGGTTTCTCCACCGGGAAGGACCCGTTTGAGTTCAAGGGACGGCCCGGGTGCCTGCTTTTCAAGGCGCGGCCCGGTGAATATGAAGCAGGGGCGCAGGATACCACCGAGGCCGATTTCGTTGGCGGCGGAATTCCGTACAATCTGGATTGCCAGCAGGTTCTCACGGTCGGGGAGGAAGGCTGCGGTGAGGTCATATTCTGCGGGGTTGGAGAATCGCCGGCCACTGGTTCCGATCAACTGGCCGTTCAGCCAGATGCGGGCCTCATCCTCAAATCCGCCCATGAAGAGGCCAATGCCCTTGTTTTCTCCGGGACCCGGCAGGGTGAAACGATGCCGGTACCAGACGGCTCCGGAACGATGCCCGTCGGTCAAGTCCTGGGCATCCCAGGTGGTGGTGTAGGTGCGGGAGGTGACCCATGCCGAGTCATCGAATGCCGTTTCATGGTAATGCTTGAGGTGGCCGACTTCATCGGCGTCAAACGCCGTGGGCATGGCGTCCGGCAGACGGTGGACCATGGCGTAGGGGGCGGTGGAGTAAAGGAGCCCTCCATCGACAAATTTCAGGAGATAACGTTTCAAATAGGAGGGACCTTCATTGGCCACCATGTCGGAGTTCTGGTCATAGGCCGTTTGCCAGTGGGATGCCATGGCATCGTAGGTTGTTTTGACGGCCGGGAAATCGAAGGCCATGGTCGCGCGATGATACGCCAGGTAGCGACGCAGGGATTCCACGTTGTGAGTGGTGAAGCTGATGCGTTGACGATCCGGTTCGGTGTCGGCGGCGGACCGGGCTTCGGCAACGGTTTTTGCCGCCTCGTTCACCCAGGCATCATCATACATCAGGTGGAAGGCATTGAAGGATCCGGCTTCCTGGCGGGCTTCCCGTTGCCGGTCGGCAAGAGCGAGGTGGTACCGTTCCATGGCGGGGGCGCCTTTCCCGTAGGCTTTGCGGCAGAAATCGTTGAGCAGGTCTTTCCAGTCGAGGGTGCTGTTCCAGCACAGGCGCATGAACACATAATCGCTGGGGGCCAGCACGGACCACATCTTGGTGCCTTCAACATTCATGCCGATCAGGTTGTGCTGCTTGTAGAACGGCAGTTCCTCGCCCCAGATGCGGACCTTGGTGTAAGGCAGGATGTTATCGGCGAGGTTCCAGCTGTAACCGCGGTAGGTGAGCGGGTTTCCCTGTTTGCGGGAGAGTGCGCCCCATTGTTCAACCACCCGCTTGTAGACGGCCTGTGTTTTTGAAAGGGGATCAACCACGCTGTGGAACCGGGAAAAGTTGATGGGTGCGAATATCTGGGCGATTTTCGGGTTGGGCACATACTTGACCGGGTATCCGGCATGGGTGGAGTAGGAATAGAATCCCACATGGGCGTTCGGATAGTCCGGGTGGATTTTCTCCAGGATGCGGTTGGCGAGCAGGATCAGTTCGTCGGTACGGTCCAGTTCGCCCACGATCGGATCGATCACGCCGGATCCTGCCTTGAGCGATTCCGGTGAAAGGGAGTAACCGAGGCCGTCCGCCGGTCCAATTCCAAAGCCGGCGGGGGTTTCACGGGTCCAGGTCCCGGCTTCGATGTTTTTCTTGTATGTTGCCCGGATGTCTTCGACGAACAGTTCGATCACCCGAGGGTGGGTGCTTTCGAGCTGGGGACCCCTGCGAACCAGCGTGTTGTCCGGCATGCGGACAAGCGCCAACATGGTGGGATCCTTTTCGAATTCGGCTTTATGTTTCTTGGTGAAGGCATCCCAGACATGGCCGCCGGTCCCGCTGGTTACGTGCTGGAAATTACCGCCCATCTGGCGCCGGAGCCATTGCTCAAACCGTGCACGTTCGCCGGGTTGCTCGGGGTGTTCCTTGGTTCGGTATCCCCGATACCAGAGTCGACGTATCAGGAAGTCGGGAGTTTGTGATTCATCGAGGTCGGGTAAGGTGATGGTGCGTATTGCGGGGATGATCTCGCCGATGGTTCCCGGCATGACCCAGTCGCATCCGAGACGGCGAAGCGTTGCATATATCCCGAGGGCGGTTCCCTGGGGACTTTCTCCTCCGATCCAGAGGTTGCCGTCACGGGTGAGCAGGCGAAAGCCTTCCTTTGATTCCGATGTCTTGGTGGTGGTTGCGCCGGCGGATAACGCCAGTTGGTCGAGAACAATGGCCGGCTTTTGAATGGATTTGGCATCAGCCGTGCGGACGATTTCCAGGGTGGTTCCGGACATCTTTTCCAGATGGTAGTTCAGGTCGTCGATTGCAGTTTGCAGGGTTTGCTGGGCGCTGGTGAGCGTCTGGGTGGGGGCCGGCAGGTTCACATAGATACGAGCCAGCGGTTTACCGTCCTCAACCAGTGAAACCGCCATCGTCCGGCTGGCAGAACCGACGACAAGCAGTACGGTAAAAAGTTTCAGTCCCTGCAAAATCCCGGCAGGTCGAAACGAGACGGGTTGCGGTTGCGTGAGCGGGTTGTCGTGAATCATGGTGCCTGCCTCTCGTATTGTGACCGTTGATGCCGTGCCTGTATGGAAACAGGTGTTTAATAAGCCGGAGTTTCACACAGTGAAAGGGTGCTGTCAAATGCAGGTGTTGTCGAGACGGGGTTCGAGGGTTATGCCGCGTGGGATCGTGTATTGGGGTTTGGATCGCGCAGTATCCTTCTGGACGTATATCGGGCCGAACGGGGTGGGGACCGTCGCTTGGAATGCGAATGGTGGATTGACGGTGGGATTGATACGGAGGTTCGTGAATCCGGGGGTGCGTGGTTGAATGCCCAGTACGTACCGTTGTGTGAGCGGGACCAGTCCGCTGCTCCAACCGTGGCAGAGGCTCTTGGGCCAGTCGCCGAGCGACCAGCGTTGAAAACCGCGCACAGCCGGATCATGCCATTCCCATAACGTCGCGCTGTCGTTGGGTTCCACCTGGTCGGTTAGATAATCCACGAAGTTCCGGAGGGCACCGGTGGGGTCCCCGCATTCGGCTCGGGCAACCGCTTCGAAATAGCGGAAATAGGCGGTGATCAGGACCGGATGACGTGCTGATTGAAGGGTCCGGAGCACCAGGTCCCGATCGGCGGGGGTTTGGACCAAACCGGCCCAGACGGCCAGTGTCTGGGAGTGACGGGAGGGGCGACTCTCGCCAATCGATGGCAACCGGAAATAGAGGCGGCGATATTCGTTGTCGACGGTTTCCGGGAGGGGAAGCACGACAAGGGGTTTCCATTCCCGGATGGTTTGGGAACGGGTATGAATCATGCCTTTGCCGGTTCGCCAGAATCGTCGGCGAATAACGCGGGCCAGTTCATGGGCTCTCCGGGAATAGCGGGCGGCATCCTGTGGACGGTTGAGCCAGATCGCGAGTTCAGTCGCCAGGCGTAGGGCTTCCAGATGCTGACATTGAAGCCAGGATAATTCCTCGAATTGACCACCGACTGGCATGGGGCTCCAGTCCACAAAGGCCACCCGGCCAAAATAATGGTGGTCAGGGTCCCGTACCATGAGCCCTTGTTGGTTGAGTTGCGTGCGATGGGCCCACTGCAGTGCCAGGGACATCCGGCGGTAAAGATCCGGGATGGCCGGGTGGCGGGTTCCGTGTGCGAGGATCAACTGGTGCAACATGGCAACGGCGGCGAAGGTGTAACCGGGGATGCCCATGGTCCAGCGGTCGGTCGGCAACTGTTCGAGCATGTGGAGCGCAGGAGCCGGATCAGCAAATACGGCGTCGGCGGTCATTTGGGTGATGCGGGCGTCGCCGAACCATCCGACGCGGTCGCGCTTGACGCCGTCCCAGAAGGAATCCGGCCGACTGCAGACGCGGGCGGTATAGACGGAGGTTTGCCAGAGGCTTTGGAACCGGGGATTGTCACAGGAGAAATCGCCCTGCCGTTCACGGAACGCGATCCAGGCGTCCGCGCTTATCGCGATGAATTCAACCGGAGAACGTGCATCCTCGATTTGGATGCGCACGAAGCGGAACCCGCGGGCCGCGAAGCGATTCCGGTGGAGGCCCTTTCGCGGGATCTGCCAGGCCACGGTTGAAAGGGGGTTGGTGGTGGGGATGCCGCAGCCGTCGGCTTCGGGAATGCTTTCGCCGAAGGCGACGAACACCGGCAGGGATGTGGCGGATGCGGTACGGATACGGAGCACCAGTTCGGCCTCCAGTTCCGTTCCAAAATCGAGCAGGAGGTCGATGCGGCCTTCCGAATCGGGACGGAGGCTTACCGAGGGGGGACGGGTGTGGAGGTTGAGCTGTCGACGCCAGCCAGGGTGCTGGTCAGGAGTCAGGCGAAGACACGCATGCGGATACACGGTGAGAATGCGTCCGCCGGGGACCGGCCGGCCGGCGGAGCGACCATACGAGGGGTCGGGGCTTAAGCCGGCGGGATGGATATACAGGCTCATGGATGGACCTTGATGGCGCGGAATCGTGGGCCACTTCCGAAATAATAGATACCATTCAGCGTACCAGAGTTCCGGTCCACCGGTATGGGCGGGGCGGCCAAGGATGCGGGAGGCCACATCACTGGCATGGTGGGGGTGTAGGCAGGGATACGATCGGGGATTTCCCCTTTTATAACCGTATGGCATCGTTGTATGGCATGCATTATATGTTCCTCGTCTGCTTGGAAAGAGTTCATTATATGTTCCTCGTCTGCTTGGAAAGAGTT
>Ga0156641_1005_pt1 | contig 55001 bp, 34 predicted proteins | sample RifOxyC3_FD_110715 | JGI IMG/M metagenome (GOLD analysis project Ga0156641, IMG submission 110715) | Lentisphaerae bacterium RIFOXYC12_FULL_60_16 | reverse complement strand
GCAGTTGAGCCGGGGCATCCGGTTGCGGAGCGTCAACGGGGCGGCCGCCACATCGATCCGGGGCGGCAACCGGATCCTGATCGCCCACGCAAACGCCGTGCTGGAATACTGCACCGTCACCCGCGGGGAAGGCATCTACCTGACCGCCGGGACGGTCCGCCATTGCACCATCGTCAGCAACTATTACTACGGGGCGACGGGCGGCGGCGGCATCCGGATGGATGCCGGTTCCCTGTATGACTGCGTCATCCGGAACAACACCAATTGGGGAAATGCAAACGAAACCACCTACGGCGGCGGCGTGCGGATGCTGAGCGGGCTGGTCTCCAACTGCACGATCGTCAACAACTGGGCCGGCGCTTCGCCCAGCTACGGCGGCATCGGCCGGGGGGGCGGCGTCTACATGTCCGGCGGCAAACTGGTGAATTGCACGATCGTCAGCAACACCACGCGATCCAGTTATTTATGGGAATACGGGGACGGGGGCGGGGTGTGGATCAGCGGCGGACAGGCCGTAAACTGCCTGGTCGCAAAAAACGCGGGGCCCGGCAATGCCGGCGGCATCCTGTTGTCGGGGTCCGGACGCCTCTTGAATTGCACGATTGCCGGCAACACCACGCGGGTCAATCCCGGCGGCGGACTGGTGATGACGGGTGGGTCCGTCACCAACACCCTGGTGTATCTCAACACCCGGACCAGCGACGGCACGGTGGCCAACGTGGCCAAAACCGGGGGGACCTTCGCCTATTCCTGTACCACGCCCCCGGAAGCAGGCGCCGCCAACATTTCCGATGACCCGGTTTTCTCCGATACCGGCAACCTTGATTACCGGCTGGCCGCCGGGTCGTCCTGCATTGACGCGGGAACCAACTGCCTGGAGATGACCATCGACCTGGTTTACACCAACCGGCCGATCGACGGGAACAATGACGGCACGAACCGCGTGGACATCGGGGCCTATGAAGCTTCTGAACCCGCCGACCGGCCGTTTGAATGCAGTTTCTCCGCACCGACCAACACGGGGGTGGATTCCATTGATGTGGTGTTCACCGCCTCGGTGGCCGGCAACACGAACGGCCTCTATTACCGCTGGGATTTCACCAACGACGGCACGAACGACGCCGTCGGGTCCACGCGGCGGACGGTTACCAACACCTATACGCCCGGGTACTACTCCGTGAAGTTGACGGTCAGCAACCAGGTCGGGGAAGTCACCAATTTCCTGCGGACCGATTATGTCCAGGTGCTCGGATCGGTCGTGTATGCCAGCCCGGCCGGCGGACATACCTTCCCCTTTGTGTCCTGGGCCACGGCAGCCACCAACCTCCAGGACGCCGTCAATGCCGCGCCGGCGAGTGGAACCGTTCTGGCCAGTAACGGCGTGTTCATCCTCCGCAACAAGCTCATTGTTGGGAAGGGGATATTAATCCAGGGGATGAACAACGCCGTGGATACGATCATCAAGGGGGATTACCGGATCGAACTGAATCACAGCAACGTACGGTTTGAGAAGCTTACCGTTCGCGAGACCAAGGGGATCTCCATGACGGCGGGAACCGTTCGGGACTGCATTCTGGAAACCAACTACCTGTATTCGACCGAGGGTGGCGCCGGCATCCGGATGACCGGCGGCCTGATCGAGCGTTGCATTCTCCGCCATAACCGAACCTATGGGAATATGAATGCCTGGTCCTACGGAGGCGGGCTGTACCTGACGGGAGGCCATGTACGGAACTGCTTGATTGTCGCCAACGAGGCGACAACGAATCCCGGTTATGGAGGGGCCAGCCGGGGCGGCGGGGTGTACCTTTCGGGTTCCGCACTCCTAGAGAATTGCACGATCGCCGGCAATTCCGTGAACGTGGCCGCCAGCGCCGGGGCGGGGGTCTACCGGGCAGGCGGAACGGTGACCAACACGATCATCTGGGACAACACCAACGTGACCACGACCGCCAACAGCGATATCGGCGGTACATTCCCGGCAGGATTCGCATGGTCCTGTTCACCAGGACTGAGCAGCGGGACCGGCAACATCACCGTCGATCCGTTGTTCATGACCGCCGGCGTGGGACATGGATATGCCGGCACCCTGGGCGACTATCACCTCCAGCCGGCATCACCCTGTAAAGATGCCGGCCTCAACATGCCCTGGATGACCGACGCCGTCGACCTGGACGGGAAACAACGCCGTTATAAAACCGTTGCGATGGGCGCTTATGAGGAATCGGCCCGACCGGGTATGCTGATCATGATCCGGTAACGGACGGGACCCGTCCCCTCAGCCAAGCAGCGCCAGCAGCACGCCGGCCGCGACCGCCGACCCGATTACCCCGGCAACGTTCGGACCCATGGCATGCATCAGCAGGAAATTCTGCGGATCGCTCTCCAGCCCCACTTTGTTGGATACCCGCGCCGCCATGGGAACCGCGGAGACCCCGGCCGATCCGATCAGCGGATTGATCGGGTCGCGACTGAACCGGTTCATCAGCTTGGCCAGCAATACGCCGCCCGCCGTGCCCATGCAGAAAGCCACGAGCCCCAGCAGCACAATCCCGACCGTTTCCACGGTCAGGAACGTATCCGCTGCCAGCTTGGATCCAACGGCCAAGCCCAGCAGGATGGTGACGATATTGATCAGCTCGTTCTGAACGGTGTTCGAGAGCCGGTCCACCACCCCGCATTCCTTCATCAGGTTGCCGAACATCAGCATACCGATCAACGGGGTGGCTGACGGCAGCAACAGGAGACACAGGAACAGCACGACGATCGGAAAGACTATCTTTTCCGTTTTGGAAACGGGCCGGAGCTGGCGCATCGTGATGCGGCGTTCCTCCGGCGTGGTCAGGGCACGCATGATGGGAGGCTGGATGATGGGAACCAGCGCCATGTAGGAATACGCCGCCACGGCAATTGAACCCAGCAGGTCCGGCGCCAGCCGGCCGGCCAGGAAGATGGCCGTTGGACCATCCGCACCGCCGATGATCCCGATGGAGGCGGCATCCCGGAGGTCAAATCCGATGGCGGGAATGTAGCGCGATAACGCCAGGGCCCCCAGCAGGGTTCCGAAAATTCCAATCTGGGCGGCACCGCCGAGCAGGGCCGTCTTGGGATTCGCAATCAGCGGGCCGAAATCGGTCATCGCGCCGACGCCCAGGAAAATGAGCAGCGGGAACAACCCGTTCTGCACACCGGCCTGATAGATGATGTAAAGGAAGCCGCCTTCACGGGCAATGCCCGCATACGGGATGTTGGCCAGGATGCAACCGAACCCGATCGGCAGCAACAGCAACGGCTCAAACCGTTTCCGGATCGCCAGGAAAATCAATACCAGGCCGACCCCGATCATGGCCAGATTGCCCCATCCGCCGGCGGCAAGGAATCCCGCCAGCCCGGTGCCCTGCCAGAGGATACGGAACGATTCCGTGATGTTCATCATGGGGGAAAGCCCCTCCTTCACGCTACATCGGTCAGGGAAATCAGAATTTGCCCGGCCTGGACTTGGTCCCCGGCCGATACGTTTATGGCCGCCACCTTGCCGGCCGACGGGGACTTCACTTCCAGTTCCATCTTCATGGCTTCCAGCACCAGCAGGACCCCGTTCAGGTCAACCGGATCGCCGACCTTTACCGGGATGCGTACCACCTTGCCCGGCATCGGCGCATGAACCGGCAGGGTGGCGCCAACGGTTGATGCGGGCTTTACAGCTTCCGCACCGTTTGTTGCCGCCGAAACGCCTTCCACCACGGAGACATCGTAGGGCTTTCCGTTAACCTCGGCCTTGTCACCGTTGATCACCACGGTATAGCTCCGGCCGTTGACCGAAACCGTGTAACCGGCGGCCGCAGCGGCGGGTACGGCAGCCGTGGGCACGCGTTTGCGGACCCCGTTCGGCACAGCCTTGCCCAGCAGGAAATCGATGCCCTTTTTTCCGCAGGAAGCCGTGATGAAGATCGCCTCGTCACCCGGGTTGTTGATCCCTGCCTCCTTGAGCAGGGCGCGGCAGGCGGCCTCCCCCTTGGCGGGATCGGCATCGTTGATCGCCAGCACCTTCCGGGTGGTCGGCTCCAGCTTGAGCTGTTCAGCGGCCTGTTTCACGATGTCGGGGTCCGGCGGCACGGGGGTCCGCCCGAAGTACCCCAGCACCATCTTGCCGTAACCCTTGGCAATTTTTTTCCAGGGACCGAACATCACATTGTTGAAAGCCTGCTGGAAATAGAATTGCGAGACCGGCGTGACTGAGGTGCCGAACCCGCCGCGGCGAACCACTTCGCCCATGGCCTTGATCACCTCGGGATAGCGGTCCAGGATGCCGTTGTCGCGCATCATCTGGGTGTTGGCGGTCAGGGCGCCGCCGGGCATCGGCGAGAAGGGGATGAGCGGTTCGACAGCCTTGGCTTCAGGCGGCATGAAATAATCCTTCATGCATTCCTTGAGAACCGATTCGGCCTCGATGATTTTGTCGATATTCAGGTCCAGGTCGAATTCCGAGCCACGCAACGCATGCCAGAGGCTGATCACGTCCGGCTGGCAGGTCCCGCCGGAAACCGGCGCCATCGACAGGTCGACCTGGTCGGCCCCGCCGTGCAGGGCGGCCAGGTAGCAGGCAATGCCGGTGCCCGCGGTGTCATGCGTATGAAACACGATCCGGGTGCCGGCGGGAAAGCGCCGGCGCGCCCGCTGGATCGTATCGAAGATCGTGGCCGGCGTCGACGTGCCGGAGGCGTCCTTGAAACAGACACTGTCATACGGGATGCCGGCATCCAGGATAACGCGCATCGTACGCTCGTAGAAGTCGGCATCATGCGCGCCCGTACACCCGGGGGGCAGAGCCATCATGGAGATGCAGATCTCGTGCCGGAGCCCGGCATCATGAATGAACTGCCCGCTGTCGACCAGGTTGTCGACGTCATTCAGCGCATCAAAATTGCGGATCGTGGTCATTCCATGCCGCTTGAAAAGCACGGCATGCAGCCGGACGATGTCGCTCGACTGAGAGTCAAGCGCCACGACATTTACGCCCCGCGCCAGGGTCTGTAGATTGGCCGCGGGCCCGGCGGCCCGGCGGAAGGCGTCCATCGCCTCGAACGGATTCTCGTTGCAATAGAACACCGGGGCCTGGAACCGTGCGCCCCCGCCGGCCTCGAAATGCGTGAGTCCCGCTGCCCGCGTCGCCTCGATGGCCGGCAGGTAATCGTTGGTGTAGACGCGCGCACCGTAGACGGACTGGAACCCGTCCCGGAACGCGGTGATCATGGTGTCGATCTTCTTCATGGCTCAAACACTCGTTATTTTGAAGTGGAGGAATTCCGGCGGTGCCGGACGACGGCAATCGCCACCGCGATCTCGGTCGCATCGGAGGGCGAAGGTTCCGGACCGGGCGGCGGTGCCAGCCGGCTGAAATACATGGCGGAAAGGTGCATGACCCCCACCAACAACCCCAGGAAGGCAAAGACGGTTGTCATCCCCACCACCAGCAGAACCAGACCTTCAGCCATAATAATCCTTTGTCTATCCCGCGGAAAAAATTACCCTGTTCCTATTACGGGAATCAACCCGTGCTTGCCAGCAAAAAGGACCGGTCCGGTGAATTTTACCGTACAATGGCACGAACAACTGGATTCCACCAATACCTGGCTGATCGGGGAACTCGCCCGCAACCCCGGCCTGCCTTCCGGTACGGTTATTGCCGCAAGCAGGCAAACCCGGGGCCGGGGCCGGCATCAGCGCGTTTGGATCTCCCCCGCCGGCGAAAACCTCACCTTTTCCCTGTGGCTGAAGGGATCCTTCGAGCCCCAACACCTGCCTTCCGCCTCGATGGCCGTCGCGGTGGCCGTCGCACAACTGCTGGAAACCTGCGGCATGACCCCTACCCTGAAATGGCCGAACGATGTCCTGGTCAACGGCCGCAAGATTTGCGGCATCCTTTCCGAGGGGGTGGCCGGCGGGGTCGTCATCGGCACCGGCCTGAACGTCAACCTCTCCGACACGGCATGTATTGACCAGCCGGCCACGTCGATCCTGATCGAAACCGGGAAACGCCATGAACGCTCCGGTTTGCTGGACCGGTTACTGCAGACCATGTCGGGCCGGCTGGACGCCTGGTCCCGGGCCGGCTTCGCCGGCTTCCGTCAAGCCTGGGAAACCCGGATCCCCTCGCTGGGACAACCCGTTGCCGTGTGCGACGGGGACACCGTACACCGCGGCATCCTGACAGGTTTCGGGGACGACGGAGAGCTCCTCCTGCGCGGGGCGTCCGGCACCATCACCGTCGTATGGGCCGGGGAAATCCCGACAGAACAGAACGTCACGTCGCGCGTATAGCTGAAGAGGCCACCGTAGTGCGGGTGCCCCAATTGTGCCGGCGAGGATCCAATTCCGATGGCGTAATCCGCCGCCGCGCGCTCAGGCAGGCGGGACACACACGGCCATACGGCATGTTGCGCTAACCTGGACGCGGCCGTTCATGGGGTTGCAAGGATAGAGGAAAGGCGACTATCGTCTTCAGGTCCATGGTCTTACTGTGCCAGGTGTTTCTCCGGCACGGAGTCCGCGAATTGTCGCATGCGGCCCGTGAACCCGTCGTAAAAAGCAGAGCCCCATCGCCCTTCCATTGTGTCGGCATGCGCGCGAATCAGTTTGAGAGTCTCCGTCAGCGTTGCCTTTGGATTCGCCAGGGTCCCGTCATTGTAATCGCCGATCTGCTGGAATAGTGCGTGGCCTGCTTCCAGTTGATACAGATGTGCCAACGCGACGTCCTTCGCTTGAAGGAAACGCGTCTCCAGGAGGTGGTGCGTTCTGTCCGGAAGCCCAAGTCCCCCGAGTCTCACAACCGCGTCGTCGCACTGCGCCATCCCGTCCAGTTTCTCCTGGCGGAGGGTAGCGAATGGCTTCACGCTCCTGCCTTCTTCCGGCGCCATGGGGTAGGTGGTGGAATCGAACCGGGTCCCAGCCTTTGCAAACTGGTCGAAGAATATCGTCTTCCCGCCGGGCAGAAGAATGTTTTCCGGGAAGGCGATGGAGGAGTTGGTGAATCCCGCGCCATTGGCGTGGAGAATCTGTCCCACCAGGGGCTCGAAGCGCAGGATCAGTTCCTTCAGTTCCGGACTCCACGGACCGTCAAAATGGGCCTGCCACCAAGCTTCGAGTATGCGATCGAGATCGATCTCGCCGTCGTGAGCAAGCGTCATGACCGTGCGCAGATTCAAATCCAGGAACGGTGAGGCGAAGGCTGAGAGGCCCCTGGAAAACACCTCGGTGCGTGTTGTCACGGCCATGAGCCCGAATGCCTTTGCGTTCATGAAGTGTTTGACAATCCACTTCGGCCAGAGCCCGAGCACTCTGCCCTTGCCGAAGAACTCCCCGGCCGAGTCGAATCCGAGGTAGATTCGGTTGTGCCGGCTCATCTTGTCCAGCCAGGGGGTCGTCGGGAGGAAGAACTGCCAGTCCGAATACGTGCAGTCCGCACCGAGAATCAACTCCGGACATTCCGCCGCCGCAGCGATGATGTTCCCGGTGAGTTCGCGGTTCCCGCCGCCGGTGTGGATGTCGTGCGTCATGAGCTTGCCGTGTCGCCGGCACACGTCGTAAACGGCCTTGGTGGCGCGCCGGACGATGTCCCGGCTCGAGACCGTTTGATGATGGAGATGGGACGGTGTGAAATGAGAGGCCTCGCAATTCCAGCAGAAAAGTCCGTCAATGGCCGGAAACCGGGTCAGGAAATCATCGGCCTCGGCGGCCATGAAGTCGTACCAGACATCCCGGCTGAAGTCAGGCTCATCATGTTCGTTCAGCCAGTCGGGGTGCACTTTTTTGATGGCCCCTAATGCGGCTTCCATACGCCGGTCGACGTGGGTCGGCGGACCTCCCGTAAAACTGCACAGGTTGTACCAGTGCATCACGGTCAATCCCCTATGGTGAGCCCGGCGAATGAACTCATCCAGGAATAGCGCGCCCTCCAATATCCTGTCCTGGTCGCGCACCGCATTGAACTCGGGAAACCGCCGGTACGCGATCGGAAGTGTGTAGGTCGAATAGGAATCGAGTTCGTTCTTCATGAAACTCGACCATAGTGTCGCGCCCGTAAACCCGTATGAGGGCAACCGATCAAGCGCCATCAGTGTTTCTATCTCGTCGAAGGACGTGAGCTCGGCCCAACGATAGGGTACATAGGATTCGCTCGGCTTTTGTTGCTTCGTCATATGTCATCCTTCCAGCCGAACCCTGACCAGGCGCACACCCGAAACCGGGTTGGCGTTCCAGTGTTCCTGGTAGCTTTGCACGTCGTAGACGACAAGGAGCGAGTCGGGGCCCGCCGTCACGATACCGAGATAGTCGCTCGAATCCCAATACCGGATGCACCCTTGCGCGGGCCGCCGGATCTGCTGGTCCGGGGGGACCCCCAGGAATTCCTGGCTCTCCTTTTCCCAGGCGGTGAGATCGAAGTGCGTGCTCCAACACACGCCGGTCCCGATCGGATCGACGATCAAATCCTTGCCCGGCCGACCATACACCATGGCGAGGCCGCCATGGGGGAGCCGTTGGCAGACCGGCCAGACCGATCCCACCTTCCGCTTGGCGCCGGAAGCGTCCGCGAGCAGCAGCGGCTCCGTCCGGGTCCAGGTCTTTCCCTCGTCCGCCGACCACGTGTGATAGAGGAATTCCCCCGTCCGCATCACGGCATAGAGACGCCCGTCCTTCAATTGCACGAGCGTGGTTTCGTTGGCGCCTTCGGCGGTCGATTTCTCGTCATGGGCGATGACCGATAGTTCCTCCCACGTGTGTCCGCGGTCGCGCGACTCCAGAAGCACCACGCAGGCCTTGCCCGCGCCGCCGCGGGACGGCCCGTATCCGACCGCCAGCGCCCGCCCGTCCTCCAGAACCACGCCGCTCGTGAACACCGGACCGCTGACGAGGATTTCGTCGGCGCGCATGTCGTCGCGGCCGTGTAACCTGTTCCAGAGCGGCCACCAATGAAAACTCGGATATCCGTGCAGCATCGAGCTCAGAGCCTGCCGGCCCATCGACGGCGCGTGGACGCGCACAAGGTCCTTGCGCAGGGCTTCGTCCGTGCGTCCCGGAAAACTCCAGGCCCCATAGTACTCGAACGTCCCCGGTTGCTTCGGGTCATCGACGCCGTAGGTGTCGATCTCGAACAGCTCGCCGTCCCTGAAACTACAGGACCAGCATTGCCGCGGCACGTTATCCACCGGTTCGCTCCAGGTGCGACCTTCGTCCACGGAACGAATGCGCATCGCCGGAGAAAAGTTCCCGTCATGGCCGTATTGCATGTACAGCAACAGACTGCCGTCGGTATGGCGGAAGAAGTAGGGGAACCAGCGTTCGCCGTAGCGAACGGAATGAATCGTCACCGGGCGTAAAGGCGCAAATCTCATCGTCGTCTCCCTATATCTGTCCGGAAACCTACCCGAAGGCAGGCGTGAAGGGAACGCCGAACCTCCGGCATGTTTTCAGGGCCACGGACCCGCGGGCGAACCGCGCGGACCACCGCGTCTTCTTCACGCCGTCGGGCAATTCCCAGCCAACACGTTCCAGATAACTCAACCCTTCGTCATATTCCCGTTCGATGGTAAGATCCGTCCACACCATTACGAATACGAATAGTTCCGAGCGGCTTCGACCATGGCCCTGACTTTCTCCGGGGATGTCTCGGTGGGTAACATGTCGCCTGACGCCAGGATGTATCCGCCGCCCGGAGCCCCTTCCGCAAGGCAACGCCGGCAGTCGTCGATGACCTCCTGTAACGTTCCATGGGCCAGCTTGATGGTGCTGACTCCTCCCATGAGCGCCACCCGTTCCCCCACCCGGCGCTTGGCGTCGATGACCTCCACACCTCCGAGCGGATCGAGCGGCTCGATGCAGTCCACGCCGGTATCCGCCATCGCTTCGAGAATGAATCGGCTGTTCCCGCAGACGTGGTGATAGACCAGCGGTCCCTTGCCTTCGATCGCCTGTACAAATCGCTTGATGTAGGGCACGCAGAATTCCCGAAACTGACCGGGCGAAATCACCCCGCCGTACGCATCGCCGATATAGAAGGCATCCACGCCCAGGGCGGTCGCGGCCAGGGCACGCTCAATGGTGACCGCCAGGGCCTTTTCCATCATGGCATGGCAGAAATCCGGCCTGTCCATGAGGTCCATCAATGCCTGCACCTTGCCACGGACCACGGTCAGGTAGTCCAGGGTGAAACTCCCCGGCATGGTGCTTACAAAGAGATCGTCCCCGGCCTCCCGGATGATCTTCTTAAGGGAATCCAGCCTTCCGCTGGCGAGGATTTTTTCGGCGGAAACCACCTCGATTCGGTCGACATCCTCCGGCGTGTGGAGGGTCGGTTCCTCCGGCGGCAAAATGCCTCCGCCGCCTTCGAAATCCACCACGCCGAGCCGTTGGCCGGTCTGGAGATCACGGCCATACCACTTCCCGTCGACCCGGACCACGTCCAGGGGATCCGGGTCCATCCAGACCCGCAGCCCATCGAACCCGTACCGCTTGGCGCATTCGAAGTCGAGTTCATTGGCCAGCGACGGCTGACGGATGCTCTGCAGGATGGTTTCCTCGTAGTCCAATCCCAGCATCCGGATGGCGTGGGGCAGGCAGAGTTGCGGAACCGCCGGAACACGATCCGGCATACCGTTACTCATGGCGATTCTAACGCGTTGCTTGGATTTCATGTCGTCACGTCATAGGGGAGCGGGCGGAATGGCATGTTGCCGAGATGGGGACGGCGACCCCCCGCCGTCTTCCGGAATTAAACGACGCCAGTGCCACCAACGCCCATCTGCTTGCTTGTCTCATGAATCCTCCTTACATGACGGAGTAAATCGTGCCGTAAGGCTTCGGCACGTTCAGCGTCACCTTGCTGCCCGTCTGCGTGATCGTCTCGCCCCCGTGGCCCCCGGTGATGGTAATGGCCGCGAACGGCGTGGGCATCGTGCCGTAGGTGATCAGATCCACCGTATAACCGTTCGCCGTGTCGTAGTTGGACACATCCACGACCAGCTTGGTATCGCTGGTCACCGTCAGCGCGTTCGCCACCGCAATCGGAGACACCCCGGTCGCGCCCAGCGTGAATTTCACCGTGCTGTTCGCCGTATCCGCCGTCAACGCCTTGAGCGCGATGGTGGAATTCTTGCCCTGAACCTCCAGCATGCCTACGCCCGGGTTTCCGACCGTGGTCGTACAGTTGGGCACGGAGAACGTGCCGCTCGCCACGGTTACCGTACCCGTCTGGCCCGCCAGCTTTCCAATGACCATGGTGGTTCCGGGATTCGTGAACACGCCGCCGTTCACCAGGATGGCGCCCCGGTGAATCTCGCAAAAGTTCGGGTCATTTTTGTACGTTCCACCCGTGATGTTGAGATTGCCAAAGCCCCCGGCTTGATAGCCGATCCAGGTATATGCGTTCTTGCTGAGTCCCCCTGAAACGTTCAGGGTCCCGCGCCCGGCAACGCCGATGATTTGAACATCGAGACAATTCAGCAATCCACCCGTAACGTTGACCACGCCGGTTGCGCCTGCAACGACTCCAATACGGCCGCGTTGGTTGGCGTAGAACAGCGTGCTGGTCCCGCCTGCGACGTTGAACTCCGCATACTTACCTGGAGTATTCCCCATCGAAAGAGCGGTGAGGTTGGCGAATCCATTGCTGACCGTCAGCGTTCCATTGTTCAAATAGACATAGCTGACGGATGCGACTGGGGCATCCAGCGTGCCGCCGTCCACCAACACCGTGCCTCGCCCCACACTGTGGCTCGGGATCAACATCTGGCTTCTGACCAGGTTCGTGCCGCCGTAAATCTTCAGTTCGCCTTGGCCCACATAACCCACTTCAACATACCTGGCGGAAAAGACCCCGTTACTGATGATCATCGTGCCCTTCCCCCAGCTACCGATGACGGCGTAGGGTGCGGTGTCCGGTAAGTAGAGTTCGCCGCCTGTCATGATCACCGTGCCCGTGCTGTTCCCGATCTGCCCCTCCACCGACTCGCCCACCGAAAAGCCGGGTAAAGGCCAGTCGCCTGAGCGCACATTGATTCTTCCGCCATTAATGACCAGTCTTCCGGAGGTGCCGGCGCCTTGTCCCACCACCAGCTTGTATGTATCGATGTTCCCGTTGTTGACCGTGAGCAAGCCAACCTTGCCCGCCGTCTTCTCGCCGATGGTGATGTTGCCGCTGCTTGCCCCGCCGACGTACTGGGTCTTCATCGAGTTGGTGAAGTTCACCGTCATGGCCGCCAGGCCGCTGTTCGCCCCGACCGTAATGCTCGTGGCGTTCATGCCAAGATCGAAATCCGCCGCGCCATTGCCCAGCGTCGCCGAGGCGCTGTTGTTCGTGATGGAAATGGCATCGGACCCATCGGGCACACCGTCGCTCCAATTGCCGGCCGTCTCCCAATTGCCGGCCGTCGTCTGCCACGCATTGGGGGCCGCAAATCCAGTTTCCACGCCTGCCAGGAACCATGCCGCAACCGCCACGCCGACGATCATGAACCCGCGATCTTTCATCCAAACCTCCTCGTTGTTTCGCCGCGCCACGAGTAAGACGAGAGCGCCATGAACGGCCATTAGGGTCAGTCCTCGTATTTAGGTATTCAAGAATTCTCCAACGTCTTATTTGTGAGGCCGCACCCCGTGCTTGTCGGGGGAATGGCACTGCGTGCAGCGCGCCACGCGTGTCCCACTGCAAGTATCATCGCGCCGGTCTGGATCTTTGTCTGGCGCACCTCGGCGGCAAGGCGCGTCGTCGGCACGTGACCTGGGCCTGCGATGGCGCAGCCGCCTTCGGCGGTGAAACCCAGATAGGCCCACGTCTCGTAGAGCACGAACCCATCGAACCGTCCGTCGTTGCACACGCGCCGGAATTCGTCCAGCAGGCCGGGGTTTCCCCAGACGTAACGGTTTACGGTAACAGGAATTCCACGCCCCCGGCAGGTTTGGATCATGTCCTGTGCAACCGCGTCCTCATTGAAAACGACCGCGAAGGGCTTGCCGAAAACCCGCAGCATGGCTTCATCCATGAGTCCTTCCGTCACCCAGTGTTTCCACTCAAATTCGATGTTGGCGGGGTACGCCAGGCGCCGGGAGTTCGGACGTTCTGCGGCAGGTCGGAACCAGTCCACATTAAGGTTTACGCGCATGCGCCGGTTGCGCGATGCGATCAGGGCCTTGGCCCGCCTCAGAAACTCCGTGTAAGCGTCGCTCCGCACCCGGGCGATGTCCGCCAGAAGATCGCGACCACCCGCGGGAATGCGCGCCAGAACGGCTGGATTGAACCCGTAATCGCCGGGCGTATCCGTGTGCGTGGAATGGTTCTCCTCGCGGAACTCGATGCCGTCCACGCCGGCGTCCAGCATTTCCCTGATACATGCCAGCCAGTACGCCTGAACTTCGGGTTCGGTTTCGCACAGTGCGCCGGGCAGGTAAGCGTTGCGGCCGCGAGCGAACGCTACGATCCCGCGTACCTTCTTCTGTCCCGGCACGAAGTGGGCGTTGGAACCCTTCTTTTCACGATCGTCCGAAGCCGCGTTCGGAAGGTCAAGCGTCACGGCTTCCGGACCGCGCCCCGTGTCGAAGCAAAGCCCGCCTTCCCGAAAATCCTCCCACTCGGGGAACCAGATAGCCGTGCCCGTGGCGTAAACGCCCGGCACACTCTGTCCGTTGGCGTCAAATGCGCTCAGGATACGGTCCCAGGCATTCTCAAAGTCGCCCGGTCCATCGATGAAGTCCGTGGTCACCAGGAAGTATCGGTCCCGCAGATCGAGACCCGAAAGGGTCAGCACGCGCACGGGATCGTCTTGGCGCGTGAGCACATTGCCGTAAATGTCGCGGACCTCGCTTGCCGAAGGTTCGACGGTTTCCGCGAAGGCGAAGCGGACCGGCTGGCGCACGTAGCGGTAATTGTGGTCGCTGGTCCAGATCTGGAGGTGTTCGGCGGTGATCCGCGTCGGCGTGGCATCCTTCTTCGTGAGGCGCAGGGTGTGGATGGGCACGGTTAGCACATCGGGGTGCAAATCGTCGGTCCGGCGTTGGATGCGCAGATGGGGATGCTTGGCGACGAAGGGGTCCATCCACGCGAGCGAACCGCCAATGTGAGGCAAGCGGCCCCATTGAGCCGCCTGGGGTGAGCCCTCGGCGAACAACATGCTGGGTCCGGTCTCGTATGGCTTGTAATAGGCGTACAACTCCATTCCATGGCGGTGGGCCGCTTCGGTCGCGACGCGCAATGGGTTCCCCAGCGTCTTCTGCGTTCGGGCGTAGGAGCCCCACTGGTTTTGATCGAAGCTGATGCTGGGGTCATCGTCGATGCCATCGGGCAGGAGGCACCCACCGTGGCCATCGCCGTAGTAGCCCCAGATCACACGACCGATCCCCTGTTCGGCCAGCGTCGCCATCATGGCGTCGAGGTGTGACGGCGTCAGAGGAAATGCGCACGAGAGCGCGTCGTCGGGAAAATCGACGAGTGTTTCGAGCACAAAGGGTTGCTTCATTTCTCTCCTGTCGCTCATTCGGGTGGACCGCGGAAATCCGCCCCATTTCCGAAAATCCCTGCACGCTAAGATTCGTCAAGAGCGAAGGACGGTACGCCATCCGCTGGTTCGTTCGCTGACGACCCCGTCTTCACCGACAATGACCCTTCACGTCTTCCAAGGAATGCTAGACCGGACAGGAAGGAACGCGAACGTCAAACGGGTGGTTTTTTTTCAAGGCCGCGAACCGCGTGTCCAAACGCGAAGGAATACGGGCAAGATGCCTGCATCTTGCCCGTGGAGGCCGCCGCTCAACTCCATCATTGGTAAGCCTGGATGAACGACGCTCAGTCCGGGCAGCTCTCTGGAATCAGCTTGAGGCCGACGATCTTCCGCAACGTCGGAAGCGCGCCCGTGTCGAAATAGCGGATGGCGGCGTTGGCGACTATTCCGGCGATCCGTTCGATGGGAGCCGGATAGTGAGCCGGCAGGGGACAGACGCCGATGTCCGGCTCCGTGGTCAGCAGTCCGATGAACTCGACCTGACCGGCCGCCCCGCTCGCATATCGCGTAATGGCCGTCTGAATCATGCCCACCGGAATGGGCGCCATAACCAGGATGCCGTGACGCCCCGTTATTGACGCCGCGAAATGGCGGGCGGCGGTCGCCATCGCGCTCAGTTCGAGCGGCATCAACACCACCTGCGCGTCGACGGGTTGACGCGGCCATTCGGCGCAGGCGGACCGAAACACGTCCGTCATGAACGGAATGGCGGGCGCCGCGCACCGGGCGGCCACGAAACTGACTCTGGCGAACCCGCGCCGCAGGAGCCGATGCGTCGCGTGCCGCATCATCCCTTCATGATCGCAACGGACGAACGGCAACGACACCTCGGGCGCGGGTTGGCCGACAATCAGACAGGGCTTTCGGGAGCGCTCGAACAAGCGTTGCCGCTTCGGGGACAACGAACACAGCACGAACAACTCCTCGCCAGGACCGGAACGGCGAAGAATCGCGGGCCAACGCGCGTCGCTGTACCGTTCGAGTTTCACATGCGCGCCATGCAGGTACAGGCGTTCTTCCAGCATCGCGACCCAGTTCAGATGGGAAAGCGTGTAGGGGTAGTCGTGGGCGCTATAGAGCATGCGGATGAGTCGGGGATGGCCGGCGGATCGTCGGGCAACGGCACGAGCGGCGGGATTAAGCCGGACGCCCCGGCCGGGCACGATCGTCACCAACCCCTCGCGGCGCAGGTTGGACAACGCCTCGTCCAGCGTCGTACGTCCGACACCGAGTTCTTTGCTCCAGCCCCGCGTTGCCGGCAGCGGGTCTCGCAATTCGCCCCGCTGAATGCTCTCACGCAGGTAGTCCGCCAGTTGTTCCGCCCTGAACCGCATAAAGGTCATCGGTCTCTCCCCGCCTCTGGGTCAACCAGGTTTTAGGGTTTTAGGGTCAGTCCACGTATTTAGGTGTTCAAGCATTCTCCAACGTCTTTCGTAAGCGCAGGACCGCTGGATCTTTGCTCTCCGATATCTGTCGGACGTACTTCCCTATATTGACGGTCACTCCCATCTGAAGCCGTTCGGCGATCCACCGGTGGCTCACCATCGCATCTCGATGTACCCGCCACGCCAGCAATGCCTTCTCCTTCGCCCCCCGCTTAAGAACCTGGAGATCCTCGTTCTTGATTCCTAGACGCCTCATTCCCTGGCAAACCAGTCGCTCCGCCTCCACCTCCCCGTGCCGCACCGTTTCTGCTCCGGTATAAGACGCTCGCTCCCCGTCGGCCATCGCATCGCTTAATTTCTCGATCAGATCCGCTTCAAATGTCTCCGTCCCCACGCACCAGCCGTGTCGGATCGGCTTCCACAGTGCCTCATAGATTTTCTTGCCATTCTTTGTCCTCAATTCCTCCACTCGTCCCTGCAAGGAGGCGGCATACGCGACTCGTCCCTTGGAGTCATCCCTCAGCCCCAGGTTCCCCAACACACGCCCTACCTCCAAACACGTCGGCCGTCCTGTCTTCTGTAAATAGTATATATAACTGCTCCATGGATAATCCGCGAGAACCGGAAACTCCCGATTCAAGACGCCTGCCCGCGCCGGATTCAGGTGAATGTATGTCGCGACGGTCTCGAAGTAACTCCCTCTTTCCGGCTCAACCAACTGCGCTTTATACCGCCCCTGGAAAAGGTGCCCCCTGAGACCGTGTCGCACGTTGTATGTTTGGGTGTAGGCACCCATGAACCACTTCATCCCCGCCACCAGATTTGGTTCCGGCGTCTCCACTAACGCATGGAAATGGTTCTTCATCAAACAGTACGCATGTACCACCCAGCCGCACCGTCTGCAACATTCCCCAAGCCCCGTGAGAAACAGACCATAATCAAGGGTGTCGGAGAACACCTCCTCCCCATGATCTCCACGATTCATCAAGTGGTATACCGCCCCGCCAAATTCAATTCTGGGTCTTCTCGCCATGCCTTACGCCTATATCACATCACCAAATACCTGTCCAATACCTTAATACGTGGACTGACCCTAATGGCAGACTTTTCCCACAGGCTGCTAATGGCCCGACCATCCATGAACTTTCACTTTCGAGAATATGGGAAATTCCGTGTTCTTTGAAATTCAAGCCACTTTTTACAATTTTCAGGTACGAATGCCTGACCTACAACGCCAGCGTGACGTCCTACACAGCTTTAGGTGCCTGTCCCTAATTCTCTGTCCCTAATTCTCTCGATTCTCTCTTATGATTGTCGGTTTTCCCATGATTATCCATGGGATTATTCTTGCGATTTAATATGTATATGGATCGATTCTTGCTTCTTTGTGGTTTGTTATGGCCAAGACAATGAAGAGGCGGATAAAACACGATTCTGGTAATATCGCGGGATGGGTACTTTGTGCGTGTCTGGCCACTTTTGTAATTATCGTTCTTTCGGTAACGTTTGTCCGGAATCGGACAACGAGCGGGGTCGTGTCGTCACCGATTCATAAAACGCCGCCAGTCTTAACATTGGCGCCCCCTCCCGCGAAACAGGCGTCTGCCCACTTGAAAACACCCACGAACAGCATGGGTACAGTCATTTCCGAGCCGGAACAAAAGGCGACGAGTCGCAGGTCCAGAACCGATCGGAAACCCTTCGCTTCTTTAAGCGAACCACGGCCTGAACCTATTCGTGAATTGCCGGCGGCGCGCATCCTGGAGGTCCGGGATCTGCCGGCCGGGCGGGATTCGGTCATCCGGCGGATCAAACTCGTATCCGCTGACCTCAAGTATTCGCCGGTCCGCGTCGAAGAAACCCTGCGCATTGACCCGGTCACCAAAGAAGAAATCCTGATGTCCTCCCGGGCGATGGCCGCTGGGCATATTATTGTCCAACTCAATCATGGAATCCAGGAACCGGAACTCCATGCCTGGGTTGGAGCGAATGGTGGACGGATCCAGACACGCCTGGACGATCAGGGAACGTATCTCCTTGCCTTCGATGACCCGGCACTGGATACGGTGCCGGACGCCATTCGTTCGAGTCAGGACCACCCGGTTGTATTCCGCTTCGCCGAGCCGGATTTCCTCGTTTCGATCGACCAGACCATCCCGGATGACCCCCGCTTTGACGAACTCTGGGGATTGAACAATACCGGTCAGCTTGGGGGCACGGAAGATGCCGATCTCGATGCGCCTGAAGCCTGGGACACGACGGTCGGGAATAATGTCGTCGTGGCGGTTGTTGACACTGGGGTGGACTACTCGCATGAGGATCTGGTTGGCAATATCTGGACCAATCCCGGCGAGATCCCGGCAAACGGCATCGACGACGACGGGAACGGTTACATCGATGACCTGCATGGCATCGATGCGTACAACGCCGATGCGGATCCCTCGGACGATCACGGGCATGGAACCCACGTCTCGGGAACCATCGCGGGGAAGGGAAACAACGGCATTGGGATTGCCGGTGTCTGCTGGCAGGCGCGGATCATGGGAGTCAAGTTCCTCTCCGCGGGCGGATACGGGTACACCAGCGGCGCCATCGAATGCATCCGCTACGCCGCCCGGATGGGGGCCAGGGTCATGAACAACAGTTGGGGTGGCGGCGGCTATTCCCAAGCCTTGTCCGATGCCATCGAAAACGCCAACCAGTCGAATTCCCTTTTCTGCGCGGCAGCCGGCAACAGCGGGTCCGACAACGATGCCTCTCCGCACTACCCGTCGTCCTACACCAACGCCAATATCATCGCCGTGGCGGCGTCAACCCGCACCGACAGCCTCGCCAGTTTCTCGTGTTACGGCGCCGCGTCCGTGGATCTGGCGGCGCCGGGAAGCTCCATCCTGAGCGCTCTACCGGGCAACGGCTATGCGTCCTGGAGCGGAACCTCCATGGCGACTCCGCATTGCTCCGGAGTCGCCGCCCTGCTCCTTTCGCGGAATCCGGCGCTCTCCGTCACGGAATTGAAACGCATCATCCTGGAGAATACCGATCCGGTCGGGAGCTTCGCCGGAAAAACCGTGACCGGAGGAAGGCTCAACCTTCTCCAGGCGCTCAACCACGTCTTTGGCGTCTGCTTCGACAAGCCGGAATATTTCTCCGATTCCCGGGCTGTCCTGACCCTGATCGACCCCCAATTCGCCGGGGATCCGACGCATGACATCCAGCTTACCACCAGCGATGGCGACGTGGAAACGCTGACCTTGCATGCCCAGGATCCTGGCGGCTATGTCTTCACCAACGGCATTTTCGTTGGGTTTGGGGCCGCCATTATCGGCAACGGCAACCTGGAAGGGATGCACGGTACCCTGCTCCGGGCATCCTATGCCGATCCCTCCGGCGGCGGATCGATCGAAGCAACCGCGCGGGTCGTGCTGGGACTCGACATCCGGATCCTCACGCCGCCTTCTCCGGTGCCGTTTAGTTCGACCAACATCGCCGTATCCGGCATCAATAACGGAAACGTCAACGTTTCCATGATCGTATCCAATGACGCCACCGGGGATGCGCACGCCTTTACGGCAACCAATTCCTGGACTGCCCCGGCGGTTACGTTGTCCGACGCGCAGGGCATCAATACGATCCATGTCTTCGGAATCAACGCGTACGGGTTTGCGGACCATGAGTCGGTTGTCATAACCCGCTACGGCCCTTCTTCCAATACCAATTATGTTTCCACGGCTGGAACCCATCTTTGGCCCTATTCATCCTGGGCAACGGCCGCCACGAACATCAACGCCGCACTGGGGGCCGCTTCCACCGGAAACGTCATCCTGGTCGACGATGGAACCTACGACACGGAAACCGTGGAACTGAACCGGCCCATGACCCTGAAAAGCCTTCGTGGGCCCCTCGCGGCGCGGATCGACGGAAAGGATGTCCGGCGATGTCTCGCCATCACCGCGGCGGCGCTCGCGGATGGATTCACCCTGGTTCATGGCGCGGCGCCCCACGGCGGGGGAGCCTACCTTTCCGACGGTGAAATCCGTAACAGCCTCGTCCATTCCAACACGGCAAGCGATTACGGGGGCGGCATTTATTTCGCGCAGGACGGCCTGGCATCGCAATGCGCGATCGGCAACAACACCGCGTATGGGGGAGGCGGAATCGAATTCGATGGCGGGGGAACGGCCTCCGCCTGCGAGATCCTGGAGAACACCGCTTTATATTACGGGGGCGGCGCCGACTGTTGGGGCGGTGGAACATTGACCAACTGCCTGATCCGGGATAACCGGAGCGGGGGATATGGCGGTGGCGTCGAATGTTGGGAAGGTGGAACCCTGTACGGCTCGACGATGATCGGAAATCACGCCGATTACGATGGCGGGGGCGTGGAATCTTTCTACTGGAACCGTGGAGCGGTCGTTTATAACTCCCTGATCGCCGGCAATTCGGCGGGCCGCTATGGGGGAGGCGCCGATCTCTGGGGAGGCGGCGTTTTCTGGAACTGCACGATCATCGGGAACACCGCCGGCATGGGCGGCGGCGTTTACTGTCTCGATGCCGCCGACATCCGGAATTCCATCATCTACTACAACCAGGCGGCCGTCGGCGACAACATCCTGAACCACGGACAAACCGGACACGTCTACGTCTCCACCTGCGCCCTACCATTGCAGGCCGGAGCCGGCAATATTGCCAGTCCGCCGTTGGTATCCGGATTACAGGATGCTCACCTGCTGGCCGGATCTCCCTGCATCGATTCCGGAAACAACGCCTTTGCCGACGGGACCGATATCGATGAAACCGCCCGGATCGTCAACGGCGTCGTCGACAGGGGATGTGACGAGTTCGTCGGCAATGATGCTACCGGCCCCCTCACGGTATCCATACAGGCGGATTCCACGAATGTTTCCCCAGGTTACGCGACCGAATTCAACGCCTTCATCACCGGCAGACCTTCCCATTTTGTATGGGATTTTGCCGGGGGCCCACCGATTACAAATCTGGCGCAGATTTCCCTGTCATGGCCGGCGCCGGGCAGTTACCCGGTCATCCTGACCGCCTATAATACGGATTTCCCCGCCGGAGCGGCTGCGACCGTCACGGTACGGGTGTCGTCCAGCCCCCTCTATGTCTCGCCGGCGGGCGGGCATGTGCCCCCATTCGGTTCCTGGGCCACGGCGGCCACCAACCTTCAATCCGCCATCGATGCCGCTCAACAAGGCGGAACCATCCTGGTGACCAACGGAACGTACGATACCGGCGGATACGCGCAGGGTTCCCTCGTCTCGCGTATCGGCATGTATAAACCCCTGCTGGTCCGTTCCATCAACGGGCCTGCATGGACCTTCATCCGCGGGAACGGCCCCCTGGGACCCTCCGCGGTCCGGTGCGCATACCTCGTGAAAGGGGCCGTGTTGTCCGGCTTCACGTTGACCAATGGACACACCGTGGCCACGGGAGATGACCGGGAGGTGTATGGAGGGGGCGCCTACCTGGACGGTGGCGGGACCCTTTCCAACTGCGTCGTACGATCCTGTCAAGCGGACGAGCGCGGAGGGGGCGTTTATCTTCGTTTTGCCGGAACCCTGGTCAATTGCCTGATCGTGGCCAATCAGACCGCATACTATGGCGGAGGGATCTTCATGGAGGAGGGAGGTTTCCTGCAACATTGCACCGTCTCGGGAAACACCGCCACCTATAACGGAGGAGGTCTCTACGCTTGGAACGGCGGCCATGTCCACAATTCCATCGTGTATTTCAATACCGCGCTGTACGACCCGAATATCCGGGCGAACGGAGCCGGGTCCCTTTTCGAGCAGGTATGCACCACGCCGACCAACGGATTGCCCGGAGGAACCGGATGCATCGCATCCCCCCCGATGTTCGTCGACACGAACGCTCCCGATTATCGCCTGCTCCCGGGATCTCCCGGTGTCGATACCGCCACCAACGGGACCGGCATCGCGGCCGACCTTGACGGGCGCCCCCGGCCGCTCGACGGCGACCTGGATGGAATCTCCACCCCGGACATGGGGGCCTACGAGTTCCTCCACGTTTCCCTGGACACGGATGGAGACGGAATACCCGATGCATGGGAAATGACCCATGGCCTCAACCGGCTGGTCAATGATGCCGCCGGCGATCCCGACGGCGACGGGTTGAACAACCTGCAGGAATACCTGTATTCCACCAACCCCCACGTCGGCGACACCGATGGCGACAACTACCCGGATCCGATCGAAGTCCTTTCCGGAAGCAACCCGCTGGACCCGGCCGTCATCCCCGCCGTCAACCTCACGATTACGTCCCCCACCGCGGCCTCCACCTTCACCACCACCAATTCATCCGTGGACCTGGCGGGTACCCTGGCCGCCCATGCGGCGGTAACCAACCTGTCCATCGTGAACAACCGTCACATCGCTTCCGACATCTGCCCGGTGGCGGCGGACTGGAGCTTTGTCGGCATGCCGCTTTACAGCGGGAATAACGCGATAACGATCACTGCCCAGGATGTCGCGGGACGTCAACTCGGCGATACCATCACCATTACCCGCTCCCTGGATGCGCGTTACAACGACCTGTTGTTTTCCGGGGCGCTGGTCCAGGAAATCACGTTCCCCGACAACCTGGTTCCCGGCAGTTCGGTCACGGTCCAGTGGAAGGCGCTTTCCTATGTTCCGCTCCGGGGCCGCCTGGGAACCGGGTCGAAGACCCAGGGGTGGTACCTCTTCAAGAACGCTACGTATGCCGGTTCACAGGTCAGCCCCTGGAACATTGCCGGCCGGAACGCCATGGTCTATTCCTACCAGTGTGCCTTCGTGGTTCCCACCAATGCCGGCGATCTCAGCATCTGGTTCAACCACGCCCAGATGGATGGGACCCTGTACATGTCTGCGGTCGTCCCGGATGGAGTCGATCCGCGACCCGATCCCGTCCAGAGCAAACTCATCACCCGGACGATCGTGGGCGGAGGCTCCAACGCCAACCCCGTGTCGGATGCCAGCTTCACGGATATGGACAATCCCTTTGAATCCAGCCAGCAGGCCCTGATGCGGTCCGGTGGAACCATCACGGCCATTGATGTTCCCCTCGGGAACTGGCCGGTCGGAGACACCATCGCCTGCGAATGGACCGTGCTGAGTTATGCTCCCATCTATTCAAAGCTGTTCCTCCTGAATCTTGCCGACAAACGCGTGCTCCTCCAGGCAACCGGAACCCTGGTCCGGAGCCAGTACAGTAGCTGGCATATCGGCAGCACCTACGCGATCGAATACACCTTCCGGACCCAGCTCACCGTGCCGGACGAAGCCGGCGTCCAACAGATCTATTTCCTGGACATGCAACAGGGACTCGCCGACGCGTCCTGGATGGCCGGCAACATTCCCGCCGGCGTCGACCCGGCGCCGGCATTGTTCAACGGGATGTATGGCCGATTTATCGAACGAACGATCGTACCCTGAGCGAAACATGACAACCAAACAGAGCCTTTCATTCGCCGGATTATCCCTGGCGATCGCCGCCACCGGCTGGTTGATCGCTACGGTTCCCGGCGCCTCCCCGGGGACCCGGACGGAAACGCACCGACAACCGATCAGACCCGATCCGCCGTCCATTCCCGCGAGCCTTCCGGACCGAACCGCCCCCGTCACTCCGGCGGCCGGCGATTCGCCCCAATCGCCCGATCCCACGTTCCTCCCCGAACCAGGGCTCGACCCGATGACCTTCCTGTCAGAACCGTTGAACTGTGGCGATCCCGCAATCGAGATCGAGGCGATGCGCCGGCTTATCCAGGCCGGCGATCCGCGATCGCTTGCCCGGGTTCTTGGAAAAATGCTCACCCTGGACCCGTCCAGTGAACGGACCCAACCATACCTGTCCGTCTTCGCGGAATGTCGGAATCCATCCGTCCCGCAATGGCTGGTCGCCGCCTTGAATGCGGTCGGGCCCGGACCGCTCCGGCAACAGGCGGCCTGGTTGCTGAGTATACTGAGCGGACCCGAGACCACGCTTTCGCTTAGTCTCGCGATCGAAGAAGCATCCCGTGAAGCGCTCCCGTATGAAACCGAACTCGCCTTGATGGTCTATCGAACGGATATTTCCGAAGTCCAGGCCCTGATGGATGTCTTCGATCACACCACCGTGCCCGAACTGAAGGTATCGGCGGCGTTTGCCATGGCCGGAATCGGAACCGCCGAAGCCTGCGATTTTCTGGTCGGAGTTTCCCTGCGCAACGATCCATCCGCCGGGTTGGCTCTGGCCGTTATTCCCCTGATACGGTCCGCGTTTGCGCAGGAATCCCTCCTGCACGCGGCCCTCGACATCAACCTTCCCCCACCGACCCGCGTGGCGGCTGTTTCCGCGCTCCAGACCCATACGGGCGTCCGCGTCGACACCGCGCTGTCCAACATGGCGGTTTCCGCGGATCATCCCGATTTGCTGCGGGCGGTTGAAACGACCCTCGCCGCGCATTCCACAACCGGAGAAACAGGGGAAAATTCCGGCGCCGTCGTTATGGGAAGACATGAATTATGTTTCTGATTCACTGGTGTCCCATGGGGGCGCCATGGCTGGGCGATTTTGGCAATAGGCATCGAATTGAATTTCTTCGGGAAGGAGACCGGTCATGCAAAAGGCTGTAACGATTACTATCACCCTGCTCGTCATGGCAACCACATTTCTCGGTACGGGATGCGCGACGGGTCTCGTCATGAATCCCGACCTGAGCGAACTTGCCTATGATCGGAATGGAGTCCTCCAATACCGCGGTCAACGGGTGGAGGGAATAAAACTCGCATTGCCCTGGTATGAAGAAATGTGGCCGGACAATCCTCCGGAATGGGGATTCGCCATCGTTACCATGGGTCTTACGGCAGCGGTTGCTGGAAGCGGCGGCGGTGGAGACGGCCAGCCTGCTTCCTCGACCACCGACGAGCCGATCACCGTCGCAACGAGCCCCGTTTCCGCCCCCTCATCGGGAAACGATGACGCATCGGAAGAAGTCATCACGGTAACCACTGGCGGCGATTCGGGGGGAGGAGGAGGTGGTGGTGGCAGTCCGGCGCCACCCTCCGGTGGCGGTGATGAACTGCCTTTTTAACCCGGCGGTTGCATGGTCGAATATCACCCGGTCGACAGGCTCGCCTGTAGAGATATCGACCATCCGATCCAAGAAGCGCATAGGCAGCCGGTCACGGCTCGATTCCGGTAATGACCTCGTTAAGCTGGATGTTCATGAAGAAATGGTGGTGGGGCAAGGATTCGAACCTTGGTAGGCATTGCCAGCAGATTTACAGTCTGCCCTCGTTGGCCACTTGAGTACCCCACCCAAAAGCAGGCGAAGTATGCCGCAGGGGGTCCGGTAGGGGCAAGAAAAAATGGATACGCCCGGGCGGCACGCGGGCCGGTTCAACCCCGGAAACCAACCGATCCAGCTTGCGTCTTGACTCCGGACACCCCAACGTATATCCATATTTGTCGCAACCGGTTTGCGGGCTGAACCATATAGCACGGGTTTCGCCGTACGTTCCAGACCGGGATCACACGATATATGGAGTGGCAGGGATGTTGCCTTGAAAACACTTATTCACACTGGTTTGTGCCGGTACGGCCTCTCCCAACCACCTGAACCATCAATTTTCCGCCTGTTCCTCTGTATTGCCGGGAGTTCGTGTGCATAAATCATACTTGAAACCGGTTTTCGTTTTCTCCGGGATCGGCACCCAATGGCCCGGCATGGGAACGGATCTGCTGGAATCTGAACCGTCTTTCCTTAAAGGGGTCACGGCTTTCGACGCGGCATTCACCGCGTTGTCGGGCACCTCGCCGCTCGCCATGATACGCGATCAGACGGATACGGCTGAAGCATCCCGTGGGCATCCCTGCGTGCTCGCGGTGGAAATCGGCCTGTTCCACCTGCTTCATGAACGAGGCGTCGAACCGGCCGCCATCATGGGACACAGCGGCGGCGAGGTTGCCGCCGCCTATGCGGCGGGTATCCTGACGATGAAAGATGCCGCCACGGTGGCATGCGGCCATGCCCGCATTCTCGAACGCGTGGCCGGCCAGGGCGCCATGGCCCACGTGTCGCTCTCCCCCGGGAACCTGAAACCCTTTCTCGATGCCTATCCCGAGATTACCATTGCGGTGGTCAACAGCTCCCAGGCGGTTGTCATCTCCGGTCCCACCGCCTCGATCCAGGCCATCATCCGGCAGATAACCGATTCAACCGGCGTGTTCTGCCGGCTGCTGAAAATCGATTCCCCGCTGCACACCCCCGCAGTCGAACCGTTCCTCAACGATTTCGAACAGTCCCTGAAACGAATCGTCCCCTCCTCGCCAGCCCGGCCGGTCTACTCATCACTGCGCGGGGGCCCCGCGAAACCGGGAGATTTCAACGCCGCCTACTGGCGCGCCCATATCCGCCAGCCGGTGGCATTCGCGGCGGCCGTGGAGTCGGCCCTTTCCGGCGGGGCCGGCATCTTCCTGGAAATCGCTCCGCACGCCGTACTCCAGGACGCGATCATGGATGGCGCACGCGCTTCGCAACGGACGGTTCATACCGCCGCACTCATGCGTCGCAACGAACCATCAGCCCCGCTCATCGCCGAAGCATTGTCCGTGCTGGAACCCGGTCCGGCCATTCCCCGTACCACAAAACATCCCGCCGACCCGACCCCGGCCATCCCGTCACACCTCCGCGAAGCCGGCGCCGACAAACCGGCGGCGATGATCTCCCGCCTGATTTCCGATTGCCTAATCGAACTGTCCGGGGGAACCATCACGCCGACGGAACACCAGGCTTTCGTGGTCATGGGCGTCACCTCCCTCCTTGCCGTCAAGCTTCGGAACGCGATCTGTGCCCGCCTGGGAGTGAACCTCCCCTCCACCGTGGTTTACAATTACCCGACCATCGCCCTGCTGGCCGGTTATGTCCGCTCGCAGCTCGATCCGGAACCCGCTACACCGGCCGTCACAGCCGGAACACCCCACGCCATCCCCCGCAAGGAACCCCTGGCCATCGTGGGAGTCGCCTGCCGGCTTCCCGGCGGCGCACACGATCCCGAATCCCTCTGGAAACTGCTCCGCAACGGCGTCGACGCCGTCATCCGGGTTCCTCCCGAACGGTGGGATGCCGACCGCTATTACGATCCCGATCCCGATGCGCCCGGCATGAGCCGGACCCGGGAAGGCGGCTTCCTGACCTGCCCGATCGACCAGTTCGACGCGCCCTTCTTCGGCATTTCAGCCCGCGAAGCACGCCAGCTTGATCCCCAGCAGCGCCTGCTCCTTGAAGTCATGTGGGAGGCGTTCGAGCGCGCCGGCCTGGATATCACCACGCTCCGGAACACCCGGACCGGCGTCTTCATCGGCATGTCGAGCATCGACTATTCCCACGCCCACCGCGACAGCTACCGCCGTGACCTCATCGACGCGTATTCCCTCACGGGAACCACCTTCTCCGGTGCGGCCGGACGGCTGTCCTACCTCTATGATTTCCATGGCCCCTGTTTCACCGTCGACACCGCCTGCTCATCCTCCCTGGTGGCGCTGCACTGCGCCTGCCGCAGCCTCCGCGAAGGCGAATCGGACACCGCGGTCGTGGGCGGCGTCAACCTGATGCTGATTCCCGACCTGCATGTGGCCTTCACCAAGCTCGGCGCCGTAAGCCCCGACGGACGCAGCAAGGCTTTCGACGACGGCGCCGACGGATACGGCCGCGGCGAAGGTTGCGTGATGCTGGTGCTCAAGCGCCTGTCCGACGCCGAACGCAACGGCGACCCGATCCTGGCGCTGATCCGCGGCACCGCCATCAACCAGGACGGCAAGAGCAACGGTCTCACCGCTCCCAACGGGCTCGCCCAACAGCGCGTCATCGCGGATGCCCTCGCGGATGCCGGGCTGGCCCCCGGCGATGTTTCCTACGTGGAAGGACACGGCACGGGAACCGCGCTCGGCGACTCGATCGAGATCCAGTCGCTCGCGGAGGCGTATACCCCCGGCCGTTCCTCCGACAATCCCCTGATGATCGGCTCGGTCAAGGCGAACATCGGACACCTCGAACCGGCGGCGGCCGTCACCGGCATTGCCAAGATCATCGGCGCCATGCAGCATCGCGGGCTCCCGGCAAACATCCACGTCAAGACGCCGAACACCCGCTTTGACTGGGCGCGGTATCCGATCATCGCACCGACCGCCTTCACACCCTGGAATCCCCCCACCGGCATCCGGCGCGCCGGTATCAGCGCCTTCGGCTTCAGCGGAACCAACGGCCATGCCATCCTTGAGGAATATGTGCCGCCCGCCGATCCGCCGGTCCCAACGGCCCCTCCGCCGGCCTTCCTGCTTCCCCTCTCGGCCAAGTCACCGGACTCGCTCGACGCCCTGCGGAAACATTATACCGACAGCCTGGAGCGCCTTACGGACCAGGACCTGACATCATTCAATTTCACCGCGCTCACCGGACGAACCCACCACCGGTGGCGGATGGCCGTTTCAGGCGCCGACCGCCACAGCCTCGCCGAGGCGTTGAAACGCGCACCATTGCCCCCCGAACCCTCGGTACCACCCCGAATCGCCATGGTGTTCACCGGCCAGGGGTCCCAGTATCCCAACATGGGCAGGGAACTCTACGAACGCTTCCCGGTGTTTACCCGGGCACTTGACGAATGTGCCGGCATCCTCCGCCAACACGGTGTCGATCTGCTTCGCCTGCTGTACGGGGGCTGCAGCGCCGACGAACTGGAACAGACGGTCAACGCCCAGCCGGTCATCGCCTCAGTCGAATATGCCTTGTGGAAGCTCTGGGGGTCATGGGGCGTTAAACCGGATGTGGTCGCCGGTCACAGCATCGGGGAATATCCCGCGGCGGTGGCGGCAGGCATGTTGACGGTGGCGGACATGCTGGCCTTGGTGGTGGCACGGGCCCGGGCCATGGGCCGCATGCCGTCGAATGGCTCCATGGCGGCGGTGTTTGCCCCGGAAGCAACCGTCCGCGCCGCGCTCACCGGGCATGATGGCGTGGTCATCGCCGCCGTCAATGCGCCGGAATCAGTCACACTTTCCGGCATCACGGAAGCGGTGCAGGCCGTTTGTGACGCCCTGGCGAAAACCGGCGTGAAAAGCAAGGCCCTGCAGGTTTCACATGCCTTCCATTCGCCGCTCATGCGCGAAGCGGCGGAATCGTTTGGAACCGCGCTGGCCGGCATCACCTTCACCCCGCCTTCAGGCACGGTGTTCGTGTCGACGGTAACCGGCCGCGCGGAAACACAAGCGGTCACAACACCGGCATACTGGGTCAACCAGATCCTGCAACCGGTACGTTTTGCCGACGCCGTCGCGCATATCGCCGGCATTTGCCCGGTCGTCCTCGAAGCGGGTGGAACCGCCGCGTTGTCGGGTTTGATCCGGCAATCAGCCGCGGAAAACATCCTGGCCGTTTCCTCGCTTTCACCGAAAGCCGGGGCCGGATCCACGATGTTCGAGGCGGCGGCACGCCTGTATGCGGCCGGCATCGACCTGGACGGCGCCGGAATCTACCAACCCTTTCCCTGCCGGAAAATCGAACTTCCAACCTATCCATTCGACCGGAAAAGCTACTGGATGCCGGTCCACAATGAACCCCCAACCGGTTCGGCCAACACGCATCCGGTGCTGGGCCTGCGGCTGGACAGCCCCGCCCTCAACGGCGCGGTGGTGTTTGAATCCGTCTTCGATGACAAGGGCCCGGCGTTCCTGCACGAGCACATCATCTATGGCAAGCCCATCAGCCCGGCTGCCGGACACCTGGCGATGCTGTTTGCCGCAATCCGCGAGCTGTGGGGCAGCCCGGTCTCGGAATTGCGGAATATCGATTTTCTCGCTCCCCTGGTGGTCTCCAGCGGAACCCCCCGCCGGGTCCAGCTGATCCTCGAATCAACCCGCGACACCACCTCCGCCTTCCGGTTGGTCAGCCGGGCCGACACCGCGCGTGAATGGACGGTGCATTGTGCCGGCACGCTGGTGCGCACGGCGGGAGCCCGGCCGGATGCAGCGTCAACCTCCATCCATCCCGACCCGGCCATGAAACCCGTTGCCCGGGATGCGTTCTACCGTACCTTCGTGAATGCCGGCTACAACATCGGCCCGGGATTCCAGCGCATCGAGGCCATCCACGCAACCGACGGCGAGGCCTTGTGCCGCGTGGCCATACGGCAGGGACACCCCGCCGAACGCGGACATGTCGTCTACCCGGGGGCGGTTGATTCCATCATCCAGACCGGTCTGCCCGGCTTCATGCATACCTACATGAACGACCTGCTGAACAACGGCGCAACCATCGTCCCCATGCACATCGAGAACGTCCGGCTCTGGCGCGACTTCCCCGCGGACGTAATCTGCCGGTCGCAGTCGACCCGGGTGGCGGAAACCGCCGTGTCATTCCACATCAGGGTCATGGCGCCCGATGGCGATCCGGTCATGGAAATGGACGGGCTCATGATGCGCCAGACCGACCGTCAGACCCTGTACCGCTCCCTGGAGACGGATGCCGGCGACTGGCTGTATGCCCGCGACTGGGTGCAGGCACCCGCCCCCGCCACCGACGGAACCGGCGAACTGATCGTGATCCAAAGCGGGACGGGTCCCCTCGCCTCCCTGATCCACGCCCGCCGGGGCGGAATCCTGCTCAAGGCCGGTGACCCAACGGTGCCGGAAGCCCTTGAATCCGCCGTCGGCCGCGGCCTGAAAACCATTCTCTTTGCGCACGACGCCGGCGCCGAGGCATCCCCCGTCGATCCGGCCGATCACGCGATCGACGCCGGGATGATCTTTGTCGAAACCGCGGCACGGCTCATCAAGCAGGACCTGAACGCCACGCTGTGGCTTGTCACCCGCGGATCCACCGGACCCGATGCGACGGACGCCGGTCTCGCCGGATCATCCCTGTGGGGCGCCGCCATGTCGCTGGCCGCCGAGGATCCGCTGCATGCGGGAGGCCTGCTCGACACCGACCTGACGGACGTCTCGATCGCGCTGGCATCCGGCATGATCGGCGCAACGACCGGACATCCTTTCGGCGCCATCCGCAACGGACAGTACCAGGCGCTGCGCCTGGTGCGCCCCGTTGCGCGGTTCGAAGCGCCTCCCCTGCGGGCCGACCGGACCTACCTGGTAACCGGTGGCGGCGGCGCACTCGGGCTCCAGGTCGCCCAACGACTTGCGGAAAAGGGCGCGGGCGCCATTGTGCTCGCCGGCCGCAGCGGGGCCGCACCCGAAGCCGTGGCGAAATTGAAGGCGGCCGGTCCGTCGGGATGCCGCATCGAAAGCGTCCGTTGCGATATCGCGGACGCCAACGATGTGACCCGGCTCCTGCGCTTTATCGATGACACCCTGCCCCCGCTGGCAGGCGTGTTCCACGCCGCCGGGGTGCTGGACGACGCCACCCTGCCGGAGATGTCCCGCGAAAAATACCGACGCGTGATGCAAGCCAAGGCGCATGGCGCCTGGCTGCTTCACCAGGCGACCGCCAACCGATCCCTCGACTGGTTCGTGCTGTTCTCCTCGGCGGCGGCGCTGCTGGGAAGCGCCGGCCAGTCGAACTACGCCGCCGCCAACTGGATGCTCAACGCCCTGGCGGAAGGACGGCACCGTGCCGGATTACCGGCCCTCGCGATCGGCTGGGGCCCCTGGGCAGGCAGCGGAATGGCCGCCGGCGACAACAAGGGGACACGCCTTGCGGCAAACGGCATCCTGGAACTCGAATCCGCCCGGGCGCTCGATGCGATGGAAAAGGCCGCCGGAACCGGCAACCCGGTGGTCGGCGTCATGGCGATGGACTGGGACCGTTTCATCCAAACCCGGACCGCGCTGCATGGCGACTATCTCGCCGCCTTTACCGCGAAACCGGCTGCAGACACGGCGGCGCCCACCGCCGAAACCAGCCGGCTCGCGCAGATTCTCCAGTCGCCCGGTCCCGACCAGCGCGACCATCTGGAAGAAACGCTCGCCGGCATAGCGGCCCGGACACTCGGCTTTACGGACACCACGCGCATCGTGACGCGTCAACCGCTCATGGAACAGGGATTCGATTCGCTCATGGCGGTCGAGATCCGCAACCACCTGATGAAGGAAACCGGCGTCAAGCTGCCCGCCTCGTTCCTGTTCAGCCACCCGACCATTGAAAAGATCGCCCACTGGTTCATCGCCCAGGCCGCACCGCAACCCGGACCGTCGGAACCCGCCGTCAACAACCTGCTGGATGAAATCGACAGCCTCCTCAAGTAACCCATGGATACGGCACGGGAAGAAAAATACAAGGCCACGCTCAAGGCGGCGCGCGATACCATCCGTTCCCTGACGGAAACCGCCGACTCGCTCCGGCAACGGTTGGCGGCGCCCGGCACCCCGATTGCGGTTGTGGGGATGGCCGGGGAATTTCCCGGTCCCGGTTCGAACGCCGACGCCTTCCGCCGGATGCTCCTCGACGGCGTCGATGCCGCCGGGGCCATCCCCGCCGCGCGTTGGGAGCATGACCGCTATTATGCCGCCAAGCCGGGAACCCCCGGCAAATACTATTGCACCAAGGCATCGTTCCTGGCCCGTGACCCGTTCGCCTTCGACCACGAATTCTTCAGCCTGACCCGGGCGGAAGCGGAAATGATGGACCCCCAGCAACGCCTGCTGCTGACCCAGAGCCATCATGCACTCGAGGATGCCGGCATCCCGCCTTCCTCCCTGCAGCAGACCGACGCGGGCGTATTCCTGGGCATTTCATCCTTCGATCATCTGATGTCCTTCGCCACCCCGGACCTCCAGACACGGGCCGACCCGTATACCCTGACCGGCGCCTCGTTCAACAGCGCCTGTGGCCGGCTTTCCTACTGGTACGATATCCACGGGCCCTGCATGACGTTCGACACCGCCTGCTCATCATCGCTGGTGGCGGTGCTTACCGCCGTGGAGTCGCTCCGGAAAGGCGACTGCCCCCTGGCCTTTGCCGGGGGCGTCAACCTGCTGCTCAGCCCGCTCTCCTTCGTTGCGCTCTCGGCAATCCACGCCCTGTCCGCCGATGGCTGGTGCCGCGCATTCGGCGAGGGCGCGACCGGATTCGGCCGCGGCGAGGGATGCGGCATCGTCATCCTCAAGCGCCTCGATGACGCGCTGGAGGCCGGCGACCGGATCCACGCGGTCATCCTCGGCGGCGCCATCGGCCATGACGGCCAGAGCGCCGGATTCACCGCACCTTCCGGAGTCGCCCAGCAGCGGGTCATCGAACGGGCCATGCGCGATGCCCGCATCACCCCCGGCGAGGTGGGCTATGTCGAAACCCATGGGACCGGAACCGATTTGGGCGATCCCATGGAGGCCTCGTCCCTGGCTGACACCTTCGGTAAACGGACCCCCAACCTGCTCATCGGCTCGGTGAAAAGCAACATCGGGCATCTCGAGGCCGCGGCGGGCATGGCGGCCCTGTTCAAGGCGGTCTTCGCAGTCCGGGACGGCGAGATACCCCCGAGCCTCCACGCGGAAACGCCGTCCTCCAAGATTGACTGGCAGGCGCTCCCGATCACGGTATGCCGGGAATGCACTCCGTGGGCCGATTCCTACCCGCGCCGGATCGCCGGGGTGAGTTCCTTCGGCATTTCCGGAACCCTGGCCCATCTGCTGGTGGCCGCCCCGCCCGAACGCACCACCCGGACCGGCGCCGGGACGCAACCGCCGGCCCCATCCGACTGGCGCGTGTTGCCGCTCTCGGCCCGGAACGACGAGTCCCTGGCCCGTCTCACCGCCTCCGTTACGAGCCGCCTGAACGAACCGGGACAGCCATTGGCCGACCTGTGCGACAAGGCAACCTCGGGACGTGACCATTTCCCCCGCCGGATCGCCCTCTGTGCATGCGACGCTCCGGAAGCCGGCACGGCGTTTGCCGCCCATGCCGGCGGAAAGCGCAGCCGCGAGGTCATAACCGGCACCGCCGGAAAACGCCCCCGGATCGCCTTCCTGTTCAGCGGCCAGGGGTCCCAGTCCCCGGGCATGGGGCAGACGTTATACCAGACCAACCCGGTGTTCCGCGAAACGATCAACGCCTGTGACCGGATCGCCGCGCGACCGCTCGGCGTTTCGCTGTGCGAAATAATGTTCGCCGGGGCGGATGAGCGGCTGAACAGCACCCGCTTCACCCAGCCGGTGATTTATGCCATGGGGGCGGCGCTCACGGACCTGTGGCGCTCCCTCGGCATCCGGCCGACGGTGGTGCTCGGCCACAGCATCGGCGAATATGCGGCGGCTTACACGGCGCAGGTCGTCACGCTCGAACAGGGCATGGAGATTGTCCTCGAACGCGCCCGCCTGGCCGACTCCATCACCACCCCCGGCAGGATGGCGGCGGTCCTCACCGACGAGGAAACCGCCCGCGGTTACCTGGAGGGAACCGATGCCGATCTCGCGGCCGTCAACGGCAACAATGTGACCCTGACCGGTCCCGCCGAAACCGTCGCCGCCCTCTGCGCCAAAATGTGGGCGGCGGGAATCGCGTTCCGCGATATGCCGGTCTCACAGGCTTTTCATTCCCGGCTGATTGAACCGGTGCTGGGGGATTTCGACCGTTTCCTCCGCGGACAGACATTCGGAACCCCCGCCATCCGGTTCGTGTCCGCCATGACCGCCGCCGAATTGACCGGCCAAACCAACTGGCCATCCTACTGGACGGAGCAGATGCGGCAGACCGTGCGGTTCCGGAAGGCGCTGGACGCCATCGGGCCGGTTGACATCTACCTTGAAATCGGCGCCTCCCCCACCCTGACCAGCCTCTGCAGAACCAAGACGGACAGCGGCCGGTGGCTCTTCTCCCAGGGGCCGGGCGTCCCGGCCGGCAAACAGGTGGCGCTGACCCTTGCCCGGTTGTACACAGAGGGCTGCACCCTCAACGGTTCCGGCATGGGCGGGAGGCGGTCCGCCGATGCCAACCTGCCCTTGTATCCGTTCCATGAGACCGTGCTCCGTCCCCCGCAACCGGACCTTCCGGCAACCACCCCACCGGTGCCGGCCTTCACGGGCACTGCCGGCGACACCCCCACCTCCGCCATCATGGACCTGCAGGCCCGGGCACTCAACCGCCTGTTCGAATGGCAGCGGCAGACCCTCGACCGGCTCCAGCGCGAGCACCAGGAACCGCCGTCCGGATCCTGAAGTGCCGGATACACGTTTGGCTCAGCGATGCACCCCGGAATGCCGGGCACAACGTTGACCGGTATCGGCTGTTGCATCGTTTCCTCCGCGTGATGCTCGTTCATTCACCGGCCATCGCCAGCAGCTTCTGCGCGTGGGCGGGGTTGTCCGCCTGCATGGAAATCATGAAGTCATTAAGCTTTGACCCGAATTCCCGCTTGAACGCCCGCAGATTGTCTTCCCCGTGAAAGCCGAACAGAATCACCTTTTTCCCGCCCTCGATGATCCGGTGATAATAGGGCCACCAGCAGGGATTGGTTACATCCCTGGCACCGGCGCCCGGCGTCCACTGGATCATGCTCAGCCGGGGGACGGAAAGCAGGCTGTCAAGGTGACAGAGCGCCCCGGGACCGTCCCAGTGGTACATGCTGTAGTCCAGGCGCCGGGTCATCTCGGTCAAGACCGGAACCATGAACTCCCGGAACATGTCGGGCGATATCATGGCGGAAAAATCGCATTGGAGCTTGGACATCCGGCCGGGCGCCCACGACCAGAAGTGACTGCCTCCCCGCTCATCCTTGATCCGGTCATACAACTGGTCATACACCGTGAAGTACCGTTCGGTGATGGTCTGTAAGGCCCGAGTCACCCACTCCGGCCTTTCAATAAGATCCACCAGCAGGGTTTGCGTGTCCCGCATCGCGGCAAGGGTGTCCAGTCCCTCGATCAGGTCGGGAAACGAGGTGAGGAACTTGCCGCGGCCCAGCCGGAGCTGCTCATCAGCCAATCGCTGCGTGAACGTCCAGTAAAAGTTTTCGGAATCGAGTTCAAACCGGGCTTTTTCCGGATCGTCGATAAAGGGTACGCACCAGACGGTTCCCGGTTGATCAATGCCGCGGCAGCCCAGGTAAAGGGCCAGGCAATTCGGCGCCAGGTCCGGGGAGACATTGGGGATGGCCTCCGCCTCATACCAGGTGTTCACGCAGGCGCGAAGCGCGAGATTAACCCGGTAGGCATAGTTGCTGGTGGAGTAATGGGTAACCCAACCGGCAGGTTCCGGCATCACCGGGATATCCTCCAGGGGCGTGTCCCGGGGCGCCGTCAGCAGCATCGCGGGCCGGCCGATCCCGGCCCCGGTCCACCACCGGGTCAGACGGTCCCGGGCTTCATCAAAATCCGCTTTGTACAAGAGTGACGGCATGGGTTTCCTTTCTTTAATACCAGACAGCATTGCTCAAGATTAGCAGGATCCTCACTGAATGCAAAACACCGAAAACTGACCACTTCCCCAACTGCTTTTCCCACGGGCGCCTCCCGCAAGAAAAGGGTTTGTTCGCACGTCGAGGCATGGTACCATGACCGAAATGGATTACAGTGGTTGTGCGTGGTGGGTCATGGGGGAAATGTCGGCTATAATGAAAGGCCGTGATTACGTGATTATTGTATGATCGATACCTCCAACAACAGACAGTCCGAGATGCTGTTCGGACCCTACATCAAGGTGTTGATGGATCATGAATTGGCCATTTCCCAACTGTACCGCCTCCTGGCGGACAGCCAGGATCCCCTGCGGACGTTCTGGATCACACTGGCCGAAGAGGAAGTGATGCACAGCCGGATCATGGAGGAGATGGAGAAACGGTTCATGGCCGGATCCCTCCAGTTCAAACGGCCGGATTTTTATTACCGGGCCGTCAAGGAAGCGATCGAGTATATCCAAATCCAGACCCGGAAGGTGGTTAATCCCGGGTTTACCATCCGCCACGCACTCACCCACGCGATCCGGATAGAACAAAACATGATCGAAAGCCGTTTCTTTGAAGTTCTCGACGGCGATGATGATGCCACCCGCCGCAAATTGAACGAGATCAACCAGTTCAACCAGCATCACGTTCAGAAGCTCATCAAGGAAGCCGGCCGTTTGCGCTGGCGGTGGTTTAATCGACGGATCTACCAATACAAACCTGGATATGGGGCATGACAAGGATGCCGCATGGATAGCAAATCCCGACTGAAAACGGCCCAGATGGAAATACTCGAATCCTTGGCCGACCTGGAAAACCATCTGGCCGACATGTATGCGGCGTTCGCCGCACGATTCGAATCCAGCCGGTCGTTCTGGTTGAAGATATCGAGAGACGAGGCATCCCATGCCCGCATGGTGCTTTCCCTCAAACGCCAGCTGGATGCCGGTTTCCATTTCTGGAACCTGGAGGCGTTCCGCCCGGATGCCGTCAAGCAGCAGATCCAGCTGCTGGAACAGCAGGCAGCCTTCCAGACAAAATCAGAAGCGTGATTCACGGCTGATCCGCCGGGCCAGACGGCTCACCGTGCCCCTGCTTCGCCAAGGTTACGCAGGACAGGCGGTTCGCCCTGCCCTGCGCTCCGCACTTGCCTTGTCTCCGTCTTACCCGTCGCATCGTCAACCATACCGCATGATCACCGCCACCGCCACCAGCACCAACCCACCCAACAAGCCAAACACGATCAGCATCCACCCATTGATAAGCAGCGATCGGGAAGTCGACCGGTCGTCACCCGGTGACACGTATAACTGGTCCCGGGTTTGATTCCCGGCTCCGTTTTTGAGCACGTAAATCACCGACCATTTCGAAATCCCTTCCACACCGGACAGGGCTTCTTCAATGGCTTTTGGATCGTTGGTGCAATATCCCATGGCAAAAACCGGAGACCCTTCCGCAATGGCCGATTCCTCCAACCGAAGGGGAAAGGGTCCGTCCGACAAGGCATACGGAATCCGGGCTTCATCCAGGGTGATCCGGACAGGTTCCGGCGGCATGACCACCTTGACCTTGCTTCCTCCCTTCAGGAAGGTTTCGTGGTGATAGGTTCCCACGATATCAACAAACCCCTCCCGGGGATCCACCAACAGCCGCCCGGTTTCGTCCTCCACGAAAAAGGGGTGATTGGTATGCTCCTCATAAATGGTGTCAAAGATCCGGCTGTTCACTTTGCCGTCTTCCTGGAACCGCATCTTGTCGGCTTTCGCTTCGCAATAAACCGCGGGTTTGCGCGTAAACGGGGTGATATATTTCACGCAGGATACCGTCTTGCCCTTGACGGCCAGGTAGCCGGGCGAGACCCGGCCGGGCTTTATCAATGGAGTCCGTTTAAGTATCCGGTATTGTTTCAACATGTTGATCCCGGTTACCGGCACCCCGATCAACACCAGTATTCCAATCACCCCCACAAGAATCGCCATGGACCACCTCCTTGGTCTTGTTCTCCCACACACCACGTTCCGGATGGCTCCAGCCGCAAGGCGGTGCCTTCGGCGCCATACTCCCGTTTTTCCGTCTTCCGTTTTCCGTGCGGGCGCCAGCCCGCCTGCCCCGAAATTCCTGTCCTGAGCGAAGTCGAAATAGAAGCCCGTTGGTTCAGCACACGGCATGCCACCACCAACCCGGACTGGCCCAGACGGCTCGCTAGGGACAGCTCGCCCTACCAGTGCTTCGCACAATCTTTTCCATATTCCATCGCGGTGCCGGCGTACTCGCCCGGACCGCGAGGTAAACCCGGGCTTCCATTTCGAAAAGGGCAACGGCTTCGCGTCAGATGGCTCCAGCCGCAAGGCGGAGCCGTCGGCGCCATACTCCTGGTATGCGCCGATGGCGACAACGCCGCGGATGGGGCCATATCACGCGAAGCCGCTTGCCCCGAAATGGAAGCCCGTTGTTTCATCATACGACCTGCCACCACCGTCACCGGCAGTCCAGCGTTTCACCGCCCAGCGTCCACTGCGCAACCACCCGTCCCCCCGCATCCCGCCGGATCACGGCCAGGTCGGCATAACCCCGCACATCGTCAAACGTCACCCGTCCGTGGTCCCGCGCGGAAATGATGGTGTCGGTGAACCCCTCCCCCTTCACATCGGCCCGGAGCACCCGCTTGGCGGTACGGTCCCGCACGGCCAGCGACGGCACACCGGTCCGGCGCGGCACGATGACCGTCATCAACTGGAAGTTCGGTCCCTTCTGTTCAGCCACCAGCCGCGGCCGGTACCAGGTGGTGTAGCTCAAGTCGCTCTTGATTTCCCGGGCCTGGTCCCGGGTATAGGCGCCGAGACTCTTCCAGACCGGATGATCCTCCGGCACCTCATCGCCGGCTTGCTTGACATTGGCGCCATAGACAAAGTCCGTCCGTACCTCCAGGCTGTGCGGACACGCGGGGAAATCGGTTGCCAACGGCGACAGGAAGGTTATCTCCAACCGCGCCTTCGGTTTTTCAATTACCGCCGTACGCGGTCCGCTGATCCTGATCGCACTGTCGGGATGGGCCTGCAGTTGCCACTGGTAGGAATGCACGGCATGGTCCGGGTTAAAATCGTCCACCAGGACGATATAGGCGTCATCGTCACCGTACCGGATGAACAACAGGTGGCGGTCCGCCCAGACGCAGTTGCGCGGATGGGCCAGATCGGCCATGACATGATCCAGCAGGGCATGCTGCTGGAACCCCGTCAGCCGTCCGGCATAATGCCACCGGCGTGGTTCGTCGCCCGTCCGGTTGAATGACCCCTGGCCCTCGATCAGCGGAACACTGTGATGATCCTCGTACTTGTTCCAGTACCCGGTGTCGATGGCCAGGTATTCACCATGCGCAAAGATCGTGAAATGCCCGCCATCGTTGTGCGCATGATCCAGCGCCACATGACCCCGGCCCTGCCCGCTGAAATTCACATAGACCGCATCCCGGCTCCAACTGGTCCGGAACAAGGCCAGTTCCGTGCCGGGACTATACCGGCTCAACGGTTGCTTCGAATCCGCCACGGGAATCATCGGCGCGGCGGCATCCCACCAGAGGAACGGCAGCAGGTTGTGCCCCCACCCGTCCCGCCGGACCGGACCGGTCGCGCCGGTATCCGGCCAGAAACAGCGCGGGTTGTTGTTGGGCCACGGATCGGCTCCCCGTCCCGGCCCGCGGTATTCGTACCAGAGCCCGAGATCCTCCGGCCGGTGGTAATGCCGCGCGGTCAACAACAGCCAGGCATAGGATTTCGGGTTGAGGATTCCACCATCGGCCAGCGGGGTCAGCCCGATCCGGTCGGGAAACAACAGGGACCGGATGGCTTCCGGATAGGTCTTCAATTCCGGGATGGTCTCAAACAGGTTTTCCCGGCCGTTCTGCAACAGCATTTGCGCGAACAGATAGATCGTATCGAGCGGCACATAGGCATACATCGTGCCTTCAAACCCGTACCCGGCACGGTCCAGGGAATACCGGCAATACAGCCGTGCGGATTCGATGGCGCGATCCACCACCTCCGCCCAGTCGGCGCGGCCAGCATCCTCACCCCAGGTCAGCGCACAGATGCCCGCACAGACCTGTTCGGTCACCGTCATGTTGTGCCCGGACAGGTACCGGTCATGGGCGTTCCACCCGATGAACGGCGCTTCCAGGAATTTCTCGCGGACCATCCGTTTCAAATCATCAAGCCTGCGCGCATCCAGCGAGGCGCGGCACATATCGGCCGCCAGGCAAACGTGCGATTCCGACCAGTAGGGGTGTTCCCGTTGTTTCCAGTTTTCCGGATGATGCAGCACGATGTCCGCCAGTTTGTCGATCTGTTTGCCGACATAGTCCAGGGCCTTCCGGTCTCCGGTCAGCACGTGTTCAAGTGCCGCTTCGCGTACCAGCCACGTCACCTGCCCCCCGGCACAGGACCCGATGTTCACGATCCGGCCGGTTTGTTCCTCCCAGTCAGCCACCTCGCGCCATCGCCGGGTCAGGTGCTGCCAGTAATCCTGATACGGCGGCGTAACCATGCGCCGCTTCAGCTCATCCATCGACACTCCGGCCAGCAGTCCCTTGGACAGGTTCATAAGACTCCTCTCTACACGGCTCGTCTCTCTGCCCTTCCCCCTGGAGGGCGGAGCTCCAGAGACGCCGTTCCCCGACGGGCTCGCGGGAGCTCGCCCCTCCATGCGCTTCGTTCCGTATCCGGTTCTTCCAGGAACCGTGGCTTCCAGCCTCCACCACACCATCAGCCTGCATCAATAACGAAACATCCGGAGCCCGTCACGTGTATACTGAACACGGACCTCTGAATACTTCCCCATCCCCCCGCGCCCCGCTCCCTGCGGTGCTGGCGGGGAATCACGCTCATCCTTGCCTTTGATCCGCTTTTCTGCAACGGTTTCCGTCATACGAATACGGTTCCGAAACGGTCTTCACGGAGGCGCACATGGCAATTTACTGGGACGCTGAAGGCATGGACCTCGACGATGATCCGGTCAGCGGCGCACACATCACACGGTTGACCACCCGTCCCCTCTCCAACATCAACATCTATTGCGAACAGCCGTATACCACCCCGGATGGCACACGTGTGGCCGTCACGCGGGCGCCGAGCCCCGACCCGCGCGTGCCACCCTACGAACTTTGCGTAGCCGACATTCCGCGCCTGCGCGTGGCTTCCCTGGAACCCGTGGTCAGCAGTAACTTCCTCGCCACCTCCTCATGGTCCGGCCTGCTCTACTACCTGCGCCCCAACGGCGAACTGGTCCGCGTGGACCTGGCAACCCTGGAGAAGCAGATCATCATCACCCATTGGGACTTGCCCGCCTCGATTTCACTTCAATCCGTGACGCCGGATCACCGCTACCTGTTCGGCAGCCTGCGTCTACCCGACAACACCTTTGCCGTGATCCGCGTGGACCTGCCGGCCCGTACCCACCGGATCCTGTACCAGAGCGTGGAACCGCTCAGCCATCTGCAGTGCAACCCGGTGCATGGGCGGGAACTCCTGGTACAGGTGAATCGCGGACAGCGATTTGACCCGAAATCCGGGCATTGGATCCGCGATAACGTTTCCGTCACGCACTTCTACATCGACACGGAAACCGGCGTTGAACGCCCGCTGCCCGTCGGTCCGCCGCACACGGCCAATTCATGCGGCCATGCCGCCTGGATCGCCGGTACGGGCCGCATCGGCCTTGCGGTGAACTGGCCGGGCATGGTGTACCGCAGGGAAGCGGTGGCGCGCGGGAACCTTCACGACCCCCGCCATCCCGGCGGCAACTTCATCACCGCCGGCCCGGACGATGCCGCACCGTCTGTCTTCAAGGCGCCGGAACACCTCTTCAACCATGTCAACGTGTCAAGGTGCGGCCGATACTTTGTCTGTGATTCGTATGGCCATGGCCTGCCCGGCCCCATCGAGCTGGTGGTCGGCGATCTTCAAAGCGGTCGCCACGCCACCCTGGTGGCCGATTGCGGTGCGGAAGGCGGCGGCGCAGCCTGCACCCATCCGCACGCCTATTTCACCGCCGACAACTCCCGCGTCATTTACAACAGCAACCGTACCGGCATCTGCCACGTCTTCGCCGCCCGCCTGCCGGATGATTTCCTCTCACGCCTGGCCTGACACCACCGCCTTGACGGGGGGAACTCGGACGGCTCACGAGGACATTCGCCCTCCATGCACTCCGTTCCCATCCCTCCCCATGCCCCAGGCCCCAGGCCCGCAATTCCTGCATTGCCATCCGGTTTCCTGCGCATCTATGATTCCGCCCTGGTATCTTCCATGACCCTGCACCATGTCCGGGATGTCCCCGCCGTTCTCCGCCACAGTTTCACCTTGCTGGTCCCCGGCGGACGCCTGGCGGTTGCCGATCTCGACACCGAGGATGGCTCGTTCCACTCCGACCCCACCGGTGTCCACCATCGCGGGTTTGACCGGACCTGGATTCGTGAACAGCTTGCATCCGCCGGCTTCCAATCCGTTTCCGTCACCGACGTCTGCGAAATGCCCCGCATGCTCCCCGACGGGACCACCCGGACCTATCCCCTCTTCCTGGCAACCGCCATCCGGCCATGAGTGATTATCACAGGGCCAACACCGACTGGCTGGCGGCATCACCTTCCAGGATGGTTCCATGGCAGAGGCTTCAGTCCGGCAACTATCCCGCATCACCACCCTTTTGAAAGGATCGCGATTATGATCCCGGGACAGTTTATGTCCACCGGGTGAGCGACTGGGCAAAGGGCAGGATTTCTTCAGGCGGGATCCTGCCTTTAAGGTCACGAATACCCAAGCCCGTGTATTGCCGGATCAGGCGCCGCAACTGGATTTCATCCGGAACGCCAATCCGGGGTGCGATTTTGCGAAGGGTCCAGCTCGGGGAGGTCGCCAGGTATCCCAGCGCATGTTGTACGCGCTGGGCACGCACATAACGCATGGGGCTCATCCCGGTTTCCCGTTTGAACCGTTGTCCAAAATAATGCCGTTCCAATCCTATCCAACGGGCCATGTCTATCAACGTAAACGGTTCCGCCAAATGTTCCTCGAGACACTGGTTGACCCGGTCGAGCAGGCTTTTGGCCCGGTGCAGGCTCATCCTGACATACTCGGCCAGCAGCGCGTGAAGATAGACATTCCATGATTCGACCGGCGAAGGAAGCGGATCCTTGGTCATGGCGAAAATCCGGAGTGCAAGCATCCGCATGAGACCGGCAGCATCCCGGACCACCCGGGGCAGCGATTCCGGATGGTCCTTCCAGCGTATATTCAGCACCAGGCACCGCGTCGGCTGGGCGGGATCGTTCTCCTCAATCCGCAGGTCCCCCTGGTGCCAGCACACCACATCACCGCCTTTCGCCGTAATCCGTTGCGTTTTCCATAGTGCGGAATAGATGCCGCCGAGCATGACGATCACCATCGCCGGCTCACCCTCGCGCCGGCTCACCTTGCGTTCCTTCGTTGACCGGAAGAAATAGACTCCGTCCAGCTGGGCCGTATAGCGGATTGGAACATTACTATTCATGCCGTTATTTGTATCGTACACTACTTTCTGCTATTTTATCAAATTCGTATTTGCAAGATAATAGATGGTGAAAGCAGGAGTACCGTGAATTGTCGGCCCATTTCTCGCTATGGACAAAATCCCGCTGAAGGTAGCCGGCTGACCGTGGCGGTCGCCTGCCTCTGGCTGGCAACCGGTGCATTCGCCAACGCCGCTCCGGCTTTCACCAACCCCGGCTTCGAAGACAACGGCCCCGCCTACAATACGGTCCTCAACACGTTCAAGACTCCCCTGTCCGGATGGACCTTGAGCGGCAGCGGTGAAGCAGGCGTCATGTATTACACCAACGACGCCTTCACAACCGGGTCCGGATACACCTCCCAGATTGTGGGCATGCGCCAGGGGCGCAGAATCTCACAGACCGTCAACGGGTTCACCCCGGGGCAGAACTATGTGATTGTCTGGCAGGGAAATTCCCGACTCAGCGGAACCCCGGAGGGGTGGTTGCGCATCACGGCCGGCGGGTATATCGTGTGGGGCGACACCGGGGGCAAGCATAGCGGTTCATTTGTCAACTACACCTCCTATGTCTTCCAGGCGGCATCCACCAACGTCACCATCCAATTTGAGAACCCGTCCGCCGCCGACAATACCGTCCTGCTGGACAACCTGCAGATCCTCTCCACCACCAATCCCGTCACGCCGATGGTCGATATCTTTCCCGTGGCCATCAGCGGGTCGCCCACCTATACATCCGAAGATCCCGGGTACGGCGTCCCGCCCTATACGCCTTACTCCCAACTCCGGATGCAGTTTGCCGGCAGTTACACGATGACCCTGCGGGAACTCCGGCGAAAGTGGAAGTATGACGTATCGTTCTATGCGTGTAACCGGAGCGGTTCCCTGAACGATTTCCGGGTGATGATGGACGGGGTCACCCTGCTGGGGGGTACCAACTACACGGTGGGCTACACCTGGGTAAAACGATCGTTCGAATGCGTCTCCACAGGAACCACGGCACGGCTCACATTCCAGACATTCTGCACGGGCGGGGGGGATCGAACGGTATTCTTCGACGCCTTCCGCGCCCGATCCCTCGGGCCTCAATTCCAAGGCACCCTTTTCGCAATCCGATAACGGATCACGAGGGAACACTCCAACCCGCCCCGTCGCCGGCCGTTTCATCACACGACCGGCCATCCGGACCAGACGGACGGCTTATTTCTCCCGGTAGATCACAACCGGCCCCATCAACCCGCCGGTGCCCAGCTCGTTGAGCTGGGTCCGTTCGCAAAGCAGGGTGAACTGGTTGACCCCATTGGACAACACCGAGGTCACGTTGAACTGGGCCGGCCGGCAGTAACCGGAAAATGCATCCCGCTCCTCGCCCTTGCCCGGTACGGTGTATTTCACGTGCTTCCCGTTGACGAACAGCTTGGCGCTGCCGTCCGTCGCACCGATCCACACAAACACCTGCTTCCCCTCCGGCACGGCGGCCAGCTTCTGCGCGGCACGGTAGGCCATCCGCCCGGAACGGCCCGACGGGGCATCCGTCATCGTGAGATGATGCCCGAGCGACGACCAGGTGTCGCGCACCACGTGGGTCGTGGGCCATTCCTTGTCGTCGAATGCCGGCACGGTCCACGCGAGGGAATCCGCTTCCGGATCCGGGTTGTGTTTCCACTTCCACTCCATCATCGGCTTGCCGTGCCGCAGGTATTCGCGTTCCATCCGGGCCCCGTCCTTGTAGCCCGGGCTGTACATGCCGTCACTCCACTGCGGGTTGCCGTGCCGGCCCTGGATATAGCCGTCACCCGTGTAGGCGTTGCGAGTGTAGCGGCCGCCGCTCATCGGGACACGGTATTCCCGCTGCATGTGCCGGACACCCCAGGCCCAGGTCTCGTAATCTTCCTCCAGGTTGCGCACGTTCCCGGCGGCCCAGTCCTGCCGCATCTTCATGTAGAGCTCGAACAGCTCGAACGAGTCGTCAATCAGTTTGACCCGCCGGTACTCCATGGGCGTGCGGCAGAGGGCCAGCGCCTCGTTGAGGTCGGCCCGGGCCGTAGCCATGACCTCAGGGTTGAAGATCTTCAGGTAGCCGAACGGACTGCCGGCGTATTCACGCGCGTCGAGGTATGCCCGGTCGACGCCCATCCAGTACCGGGCCATCGGTTCGGCCGCCGCCCCGTAGAACTTCGTCCAGAGATCGGCCAGGATGTCCGCGGGCTTCTCGGACGCATGGAACATCATGCGGATCGAGAGATAGTAGCCCGGCATCATCGACTCCCAGCCGTTCATATATTCCGGCCCCCACTCGTCGACGTTGTTCTCGAGGAGGAGCGCCAGGTCCCGGCTCCACTTGGCGATGAACGGGCAGGGCGCGCTGATCTCGGCCAGGTTGATGCCGTACCAGTAGGCGTTGATCCGGGCGCCGGCCTTGTTCCAGCCCTGCACCAGGTCCCGCAGCCAGTATTCGTTCGGGTGGTTCGTCCAGTCATGCGGATGATGCCGGTTGAAATCAATCGGGCAGATGACGATCCGGAAATCCTTCGGCACCGGATACTTGGCCGGAGGATAACTCTTGTTCACGTAGGCTTGGTCGCCGAATGCGACGTCCGGATATTTCGCCCGCACCTTCTGGGCAACCCGGGTGAGCATGAGAATGCACCGGTCCGTGACGGACCAGCGGCCGGCGGCCGGCTCCCAGACGCGCGGCTCGGGGTCGTGCGGGGCAGCCATCGGATCCTCGGTGGGAACCTGGCCGTCGGGCGGCACGATCGAGTAGCCAGGCCGCAGCCCCGCCTTGTGCATGGGTTCGTAGGCGGTCTCAAGCTGCGCCAGAATCTTGGCCGCGATATGGTCGGCCACTTCGGGATGAACCAGGCGCAGATGACCCCCGTGCGACCAGTCCGGATGGGCCGCGATCTCCTCCTGGGTAAAGAACCGATGAAACGATCCGTCGCCCTGGGCCAGCCAGACCACGGGCCCCATCTCGCCGTTAAGCCGATTGCGGCGGTTGAAGTCGGCCCCGCCGCTGTACCGCCACCGCCAGATGGTGGCCGGCGCCAGTTTCTCGTCCATCTCAGGAACCGCCAGGGTCGGCAGGGAGGGAACCACCTCGCCAAGCTCCGTGGGCATGAACCAGCGGCACCCCAGCCGGTGCAGCAGTTCATAGATCGCGTAACTGGTCCCCACGTCCGATTCGCCATACAGCCCAAGGCCGCGTTTGGGGTCGGATACGACGCGGAACCCGAACAGGCCGGCCTTCGAAATACCCGCCGGGCCAAACACTGCCCGGGCAGCCGAACCGACATAAACGGGAACGCGGCGGTCGCCTGCCGGCAACGTCTCGAGGATATCGATCGTCGTCCCGCTCATTTTCCCCAGGTACAGCGCCAGGTCCCGCACGGAATCCTGTTCGATGGCTCGTCGCGTTTTCAACAGGGTAACTGCCTGCTGGGGCAGACCGTCCGCCAGTACCACATCATTGGTCCAGCCGGCAGGCGCCACGATCACGCACCGTGCCTGACCCTTGTCGGCCAGCCGTATATCCCTGGCTTCGGCGCATACCGCCATGCCGGCCAGCAACATAACCAGGGCACGGACCTTCAGCCGATTCCGCTTCATCCAATCATTGCCGCTCATGGTGAACCTCCTGTCGCTTTCCGCATCTTGTACAACCATCACATCAGCCGCCTTTCCATACATGGTGTAAAACGTTCATGGCCGCTTCAACAGGACCAGGGCATTCCCCACACGACGCGGGATTCCGCCGGACGGGAGGTTCCGCACCTCGCCCTCATACCAAAGCGTTGACGACCCGCCCCCGTCCAGGTTCAGGGCATCGGTGCAACCAAGTCCCTGCATGAACCCGGCCAGTTCGTGATGACTCATGCCGGCCGCCACGGCCGGCCGGCGTCCATCCACCACGACCAGCCAGACACGGCTGCCCGCAAGACCAACCGCGGTACGGGGCGCACGGTTCGTGACCGCCGGGTTCGTCAGCACCTTGCCGCCGGCAAGCAACATCGGGTCCCCGGCAATGGCGGTTGGCACGCCCGTCATATCCGGATCGCAGGCGGTACGGAACACCATGGCATCTCCCGTCTTCGCGGCGGACGCCGGTCCGGCTGCCGCAAGCGCCACGCTCAGGACCATGCCGTCGTGCGGGATCGCGGAATCACCGGACAGCCGCGCCTCGCTCACCCGGGCCGTGTAGACTCCTCCGGCACCCAGTGGCAGCCAAGGCGCATCCGGCGCTGCGGGCTGCAACACCCATTCACGGGCGCCTTGGGCCGTCCGGGTCGACTGCCCGAACCGGGGCGTGTAAAGCACCACGTCCACGGCACGCACCTCGCTCTTGAAATCCCGCGTCGAGCAATTGACGCTGAAGGGCGTTTCACGGCCATCCGGCCAGGTCACCGCCAGGCGTGGCGCGACACGGCCAAGACGGGGCCGACCCTGCCCGTCAATCCAGAAGGCCGATGCCGGCGGCGAGGCGGCCATCTCACCCTCCACGATGCACATCCCCTGAAGCGTCCCGTAATACCTCGGCTCACCCTTGAATTCGAAGTAGTCGCCGTTGATGGCCGCCACCGGCCGGCCCAGGGTTTCCGGCAGGTGCGCCACCATGTCCGACACGGTCTCGTTACCCCACACCCCGGCCCCGACGGTCGCCGTCATGGCAAGGTCCCCGCGGGAGAGGTCGAAACGAACCACGTGTATCGACTGGGGTCCGGGTTCCGTCAGATGTCGATATTCAACCTCCGGCGCCGGGGCACCACCCGTGGCCGGTTCAACGGCAAGAACCGTGAACCCAACCAACCGGATCGCGGCCCATGCCACGATGAACCGGCGTGCGGACAGGGTTCGTGCAATCGCCGCATCCGATCGCTTCAGGAAGGAAAGCGCGGAGTTATACGGTTTCGTTCTGCATTTTCGGTTTTCCATCTTCGCTTTCCACCATGTCCGGATATAGTTTCTTCATGCAATCCGGGCAGAGTCCGTGGCTGAATTCGGTGTTGGTATTGTCCTGGATGTATTTCTCCAGTTGATTCCAATATCCCTTGTCGTCCCGGATCTTTTTACACGAGCAGCAGATGGGAAGCAAGCTTTTCAGGGTCCGCACATGGGTCCGGGTTTCTTCCAGGCGCGCCACATTCTCCGTGAGCGTCCGGTTGGTGCTTTCCAGTTCGGCCGTACGCCGGGCGACCGATGTCTCAAGGAACCGGGTATGGTCGCTGATGGTTTCACACATCTGGGCAAACGTCCGCGCGAGCGTCCCGATCTCGTCTTCACGCGTCACGGGCAGACCGGCCACATCGTAATTCCCCTGCGACATGCAACTGGCGGCCGAGGTGATGATGGCCAGGGGATTCAGGATCATGCGGCGGATCATCCACCCCACCCCGCCGAGCAGGATCACGGTCAGGATGATCCCCGCCCCGACCACCGGACGGAAGATCGGTTGCCGGATCACCGTATTGAGGTCCAGAGCCGTGAGGATATACCAGTCGAGTTTGGCCAGGTAGGCGACGCCGATCATTTTCTGCTGGCCCTCGAGCGTCACGGACAGGGTGGTTGCGGCTTGTCCGGCGGATGCCGAATGGCCGTTCTGCAACGTTTCCAGGGCGTCCTTGAGGCGCTGGAAATCCCCCGGACCGGTCAACAGCGGCTCGATGCTGGAATGTTGGGTTTCCGTTTTCGCCACGCTCTGGAGATCGATCAGGTCCCGGTTGCGGTGGGCCTGGATGGCCAGCCGGGAATCCAGGATGATGTTCTCCACGCCGGGCTCGGTCCGGTCGACAAACGTCGCAAGGAACGATGTCAGTTCAAACCCGGTCCCGATCATGCCGAGGGGGGACCCGTCCTCCTCCCGGATCACGGCATTGACCCACACCTTGCGGGTATCGAGTGCCCGGTCGTAGTTCACGTTGAGCGCATATTCCGGCACACTCTCGATTGTGGCGAAGTACCAGGCATCATTCGCCAGGTTGGTGCTCAGCGTGTAGGCATATTTTTTGTCCCCGTACCGGCGGGACGGGTCGTCGTAGTAGTAGTTCAGGCTGGAATGAATCACCTGGAACCAGGTTCCGGCGGTCAGCCGTTTGCGGAAACTTTCCAGTTCGGCCAGGGCATTACGGCGTCGTTCGGGGTTGGCCTCCTGGCGGGCCCATTCCCGGATGACCGGTGAATCCGCCATCCGTCGGACCATGGTGATTTCGCGGGTCAGGGGTTCCTGGAGGAGCGCCCGGTTGGAGAGTGCATACCGGCCCGCATACCGGCCGCCCAGTTGTTCGGTGATATGACCGACAATCACCCGGAAAGCAAAGAACGTCATGGCGATGCCGACCAGGCACACCCCGGCAACAATCATCATCAACCGCAGGTGGAGTCCGAACACCCGTAACCGTTCAGGATGCGTCGGTACCGTTTGCTTCATGTCCCCCCTTACCAGATTCCGGACCCGTCATGCAAGGTGCGAATGGAAGGTGAATACGGAATATTTCCCCGTCCAGCCCGTCAAACTCCCATCCGAGGCGAGTATTCAGTGGCAAAGATGGAGCGATGCAAGAGACGAGGTGTCAGGTTTCGGGTGTCAGGTCGGAATGTGTTGTCGGAAGCACGTTATCTCGCCTGAAACCCGACACCCGACGTCTGTCTTCTGAATACTTTCCGGCGACTGAACACTTCCCCATCCGCTCCCCACTTTAATATTCGCCAATCATCATTCGTCAATCTGCAGTTCTTGGTGTCTGTCCCCGAGCTTCTTGGTGTCTGTCCCCGAGCTTCTTAAACTACCGGCTGTTTTAGTATTACATTGCACAATTACAGGGGGTGATTTATATTCCTTTAAGAAAAATTATGGGGTGATGAATGAAAAGGTTGGCGGAACGAAATCTCCTGGCCTGGTACCAGAATTCCGGACGTAAGCCGCTGGTCATCCGCGGGGCAAGACAGGTGGGCAAGTCCACGCTGGTCAGGAATTTTGCCCGGGAGCAAGGCCTCGATCTGATCGAGATAAATCTGGAAAGAAACCGCCGTCTTAACGACCTCTTTGCTGCACAGAAGATGGCAGATATCTGCCGGGAGATCGAGATCATCGCGGACAAATCCCTGTCGCCCGCCGATGGCAAGATCCTGTTCCTGGATGAGATTCAAGCGACACCGGAAGCCATTCCCTGTCTGCGCTACTTTTTCGAGGACATGCCTGAGTTGCCGGTCGTCAGCGCCGGTTCATTGCTTGAGTTCGTTCTGGCAAAACACAATTTCGAAATGCCTGTCGGACGGGTAGAATACCTGTTCCTCGGTCCGATGAGTTTCCAGGAGTATCTCCTGGCTCATGGTCAAAACCGCCTCCTCGACTTGATCGATGATTTCGGCTGGAACGACACGTTCTCCGATGCCGCGCACGAGAAACTGCTGGCCGCACTCCGTGAATTCTTCGTTGTCGGCGGTATGCCGGAAGCCGTACAGAGGTCCGTGGATGGACACGACCTTGACAAGATACTGGACGTTCAGGCCTCGATCTGTGAGACCTATCAGGATGATTTCGCCAAGTATGCGCGCGACAGCCAGCTGACCCTCCTCCAGAACCTTTTTCGCCATGTCCCGGTAAAGGCCGGCGCCAAGGTCAAGTATTCCAATATCGACCCCCATCGTCCGGCCCGGCAGGTGCGCGAAGCGATTGACCTCCTGGTCAAGGCCGGCGTCCTCTATCGGGTGACACATTCCGATGCATCCGGAATGCCGCTGAACGCCACCGTCAACCCCAAGTTCTTCAAGCTCTATTTCCTGGATGTCGGTCTTCTGAATTTCCTGTGCGGTACCAAGTATATTGCCCCCGAAGTGATCCGGGGCCTGGACTTCATCAACAAGGGCAACGTGGCGGAGCAATTCGTCGCCCAACACTTGTACTTCGCCGGACGGGTGAACTGTGCACCGGAGCTTTTTTACTGGTTGAGAGAAGGCAAGACCGGGAATGCGGAAGTGGATTTTCTGGCCGCAGATGCCGGTGGCGTGCTGCCCATCGAAGTGAAAGCCGGCCAAAGCGGTGCCCTTAAATCGTTACACCAGTTCATCCTGCATAAGCAGGTGTCCCGGGCGGTGCGGTACGATTTGAATAAACCCTCCAGGCAAACCGTTGCCTGTGCTGCGCCTCGCGGAGACGGCGTCATGCCCGTCGAGTTCACGATGACCTCATTGCCGCTGTACATGGTTCATCGATCCGATCTCTGGTAGCATCCCGTCCTTCTCCCGGCCCAGGCGAGCAGGAGGTGTCAGGTTTCTGGTGTCAGGCCGGAATGTCCTCATCTTCTCTTCCCAATCCCCCAATCTTCAAATTTCCAATCTAACGCTTCACGGAAAACGGTCGGGGTGGAACCCGACCCTCCAGGCATTCACCACCCTTCCGCCATTGGAGGGCCGGCTTCCACGCCGGCCGCAGCGGTTCCCGGTGCCTGTCCCTGTCCTTTACTCCCACACATCTCTTCCCTCCGTCCTTCCCGCCTTCCGTCTAGCAGCCTGCCTTCTCAGCGGATCCTGGCGCCATTGCCGCTACCCATCCACATGTCGGCGTTCGGTCCCAGCACGTCTTTGAGATGTGCCGTCACCTCGTCGAGCTGCCGGAGAATGTCCGGCGACAGGCTGATGCCGGCCGCCTCCGTGTTACGCTTCGCCTGACCGGGATTCCGAGCACCGCAGATCACCGAGGTCACCGTCTCACGAGTCAGCAGCCATGCCAGCGACAGGTTCGCCATCGAGATTCCCGCCGTATCTGCTATGCGCCTGACCGCCCGGATCGCATCAAACGTTTCAACCTCGGCACCGGGCTCTCCGTGACGGGTCCCCTCCCGGGCACTTGAGAAATGACGGGACCGGGCTCTGCCCGCCGGGACAGCGTCTGCATGCTCGAATTTTCCGGACAGCAGTCCCTGCATCAACGGCGAGTAGCAGAGCATCCCGACCCCCATCCGGGCCATGACAGGCTGAATCTCATACTCAACAGCCCTGAACAGAAGATTGTAGGCAACCTGGTTGGTTGAAACCGGGCAGCTGGCCTCCTCGCACGCGGAAAGATCCCACGGCCCGTAATTGGAAACCCCGTATGCGCGAATTTTTCCTGCCTGCTTGAGTTCCTCACAGACACCAAACGTCTCGGCAACCGGTATGTCACGGTTCGGCCAGTGAAGCTGGTACAGGTCGATCACATCCATTCCGAGATTCGCAAGACTCCGGTCACAGGCCGCGCGCAATTCGTCAGGCCGGAAATGTGACGGAGACACCTTGCTGGCAATGACCAGTTTATCGCGCCGATCGTTCAGTGCTTTCCCCACGAGCTGTTCGGAGTAACCTTGCCCGTAAGCTTCCGCCGTATCGAAGAAAGTAATGCCTGCATCCACGGCAGCTTTGAGTCCGTCGATGGCTTCCTGCTCATCCTGTGCCCCCCAGGTTGAATCGCCCACAATCGCCCAGCAGCCGAACCCTATGGTGGAGACATCGATTTCTGTTCCTGGCAATCGCCGGTACTTCATACGCTTCCCTTTCTTTCTCCATCCAGGCCCATGCGTGTAAACTGACACTCCGGAGCCTCATAGCGCACCATCAGTTCCTTCATTTTGGCTGCAAGCCGCTCCTCAAGCTTCGCATCATGAATCGGATGCTCCTGTCCGGGATCCCTGGTAACGTCGAATACCGGGTTGAAGTCCGGCGCATTCGCATGCCGGCTGGACTTGCTCTCAATCCGGTAATGCGGAATCCCGTCAGCCGTCTTGAGGAACACTCCGAAATCAGCCGCTTTCAGGGTTTCCCGCGGCATGAAATCGGCGAAATTCCGGGGGGCAGCCGTGTAATGGTACAGCCGGCTCTCCGGCAGCGGCTGGCGGCAGTAACTGTATTTTCCATCGGTCATCCCGATGTCCTTTCCGAAATAACCGAACAATACAGCATCATGATGGTCACCATCCCCGGTGAACAGGTGCCGGAATGATTTGCCGTGGACATGCGGGGGAAGCGGGGCGCCATGAAGCTCCATCAATGTCGGCATCAGGTCCATGGTTGCCGTGAGGGCGCTGCGCCGGCCGGGTACGGCTTCCGGGCTGCAGACGATCATGGGAATATGGACAAGTTCCTGGTAATCCATCATGTAGTTCTTGGCCCAGTAATTGTGTTCACCCAGCATGTGGCCGTGATCGGTTGTCAGGATAACCGTGGTATTCTCCCAGAGATTCATCTCATCCATCACGTCCAGCATTCTACCCAGCCAGACATCCGCCATCGCCAGGGCCCCGGCATAGCACTTTCGGATATGCTCGACCGCGGACGCGTCATCCTCCTTCGGATCGAGCGGACCGTAAGCCGGCCAGTTATAGAAATATTTATCCCAGGTATCGTTGAACATATCCCGGTACTTTTTCGGGCACTCAAACGGCTCGTGCGGATCAAACACTTCCAGGTGAAGATGCCAGTTATCCTCGTTCCCGTTATTACGCAGGAACTCCATGGCCTGCATAAAGCACTGGGGTGTTGGATAATCCTCATCCCGTTCCGGATCCTTGAACTCCCGGTTCGCCCAATACGCACGCCGCTGAACTCCCTTCCCGCGAACTTTTTCAGGAAGTTTCGGTTTCCTGACCAGGGGATGCCAGACATCCCCTTCCTGGCCCCGCAGAAACTCCCAGCTGCTGAACAGGGTGTGGTAATGTTCACCGCCTGAATGGAAATAATGGTAATGATCCGTGATCAGGTGGGTATACACCCCCCGTTCCTGAAGCAGTTTCGGTGCACAGTCATCCCACGGCTCAATGGGTCCCCACGGCGCTTCCATGAAATTCAGACGACCCGTCATCATCTCGCGGCGTGCCGGCATACACGGCAACGAACCCGCGTAATGATTATCAAAGACAACTCCGCGCTTCGACAGGCGGTCCAGGTTCGGTGTACGAATCCATCCGCCATAGGTTGACAGGTAATGTCGATTCAGCGAATCCATCAGGATAAAGATCGTCTTCATATGCCCTTTCACGTGAAATCAGACATCCCATCCTATTGTGACCGACACAGGAGTCAAGTCAGGGCAGCGGTTAGGTGTCCAGGCGGTTAGCCCGGATTATTCATAAAAAGTGACAGTTGGCTGAAATAAAAAGTGGAAAAGTCCTTCGCATCTT
>Ga0156641_1005_pt2 | contig 59441 bp, 43 predicted proteins | sample RifOxyC3_FD_110715 | JGI IMG/M metagenome (GOLD analysis project Ga0156641, IMG submission 110715) | Lentisphaerae bacterium RIFOXYC12_FULL_60_16 | reverse complement strand
GATGGCCCGATGGGGCTGCCGCGGTCGATGGGACTGGTGGACCATACCACGCCGAACTCATCAACCGCGGTCGGTCCGAATTGCCGCGGATCGGCATACAGCGGCTTGATGGATTTCGGGCTGCTCATGCGCAGGGGCAGGCGCAGGCGGGTTGCCAGGTCAGGCCCGTAGTGGCCGCACAGTTTCTCCTGCGCGACAGGCGACAGCATGAACTGGTAAGGAACCGATCCGGTATCCTCACACCGCAACGTTGCCCGGATCCAGGATTGGTCATCGATAGGACGCATGGTTCCCGTATAATGCCCCGGCTTCCCGGACCGGTCAAATGCATTTGCCGGGACCGGACACCACGGCATGTAAACGTCCATTTGCTATTGCTCCCCCGCTATGATACTAACCTCCTCCGCTTTATGAATAACCCAGCACAGAATCAGGCGATCCGCAATATTGCGATTATCGCGCATGTCGACCACGGGAAAACCACCCTGGTCGATCAAATCCTCAAACAGTGCAACCTGTTTCCAAAAAGTGAGGATTTCCACGACTGTTTCCTGGATAGCAACGACTTGGAACGCGAACGCGGCATCACCATCCTCTCCAAGAACGTCAGTGTCCGTTACCGGAACACCAAGATCAACATCATCGATACCCCCGGCCACAGCGATTTTGCCGGCCAGGTGGAACGGGTACTCAAGATGGCCGACGGCGCCCTCCTGCTGGTGGATGCCGCAGACGGCCCCATGCCGCAAACCCGGTTCGTTTTGCATAAAGCCCTCCAACTGGGACTCCAATGTCTGGTCATCATCAACAAGGTGGATAAGAAGGACGCCCGTCCGGACATCGTCCACGACCGGATCTTCGACCTGTTCGCCGAACTGGGCGCCAGCGACCTGCAACTCGACTTCCCCATGCTGTATGCCAGCGGGCGCGACGGCTGGGCCTCCACCACCCTTGAGGGCGAACGCAATTCGATCATCCCGCTGATGGACGCCATCCTGGACCGGATCCCCCATCCCGCCCTGTCCAACGGCCCCGTCCAGATGCAGGTGACCAGTATCCAGCATTCCGACTATGTCGGTCGGACCGGTATCGGGCGCGTGTACCGCGGCAACCTGAACCTGACCGATCCGGTCTGCCATATCAGCCGCAAGGGCGAAACCCGGCAGGTCCAGCTCAAGCAGTTGTTTACCTTCGAGGGGCTCGACCGGGCCTCGGTCGACACCGTGGTCTGCGGCGACATCTGCGCCGTGGTCGGCATCCCCGACATCGATATCGGCGATACCATCGCCGCCGCCGAACAACCGGAAGCCCTCCCGCCGCTGAACATCGATGAACCCACCCTGTCCATGCTGTTCCGTATCAACGATTCCCCCTTCTTCGGCCGCGACGGCAAATACGTCACCAGCCGCCACCTCCGGGAACGCCTGCTCCAGGAACCCCAGCGGGATGTCGCCCTGCACGTGGAGGAAATCGGGGGCGAGACATTCAAGGTCAGCGGGCGCGGCGTCCTGCATCTCTCCATCCTCATCGAGAACATGCGCCGGGAAGGGTTTGAAATGACCGTCTCCCAGCCGCACGTGATCTGCCGCGACCACAACGGCGTCAAGGAGGAACCCATCGAGGTGCTCACGGTGGATGTCCCGACCATTTATGCGGGCAAGATCGTCGAGCTGGTCGGTATGCGGCGGGGAATCCTGGTCCATGTCGAGAACCACGGCGCGTGGACCCTGCAGGAGTTCCACATCACCACCCGCGGCCTGATCGGCCTGCGCAGCAAACTGCTGACCGTATCCGCCGGTGAAGCCATCATCTCCCACTGTTTCCTCCACTACGCCCCGTTTGCCGGGGATCTCCCCCAGCGCACCAAGGGCGTCATGATCAGCATGGCCAACGGCAAGTCGGCCTCGTTCGCCATCGACGGCCTGCAAGCGCGCGGCCTGCTGTTTGTCGATCCCGGCGAGGAATGCTACGAGGGCATGATTGTCGGCGAGCATTGCCTGGATATGGACATGGTGGTCAACATCCAGAAAGCCAAGGAGATGACCAACATCCGGGCAGCCGGCAAGGATCGCAACCTGGAATACGCCCCGGCCGTCCGCCTGAGCCTCGAACAGTCCATCGAATACATCAACGATGATGAACTGGTTGAAATCACCCCGAAATTCATCCGGCTGCGTAAACGTCTGCTGCGGGAACTCGAACGCAAACGCCAGCGCCGGTCCTGATCAGGGAAAACGGTCCATTGAAAATCCAAGTCGAACGCGAATTGTACCTGGCGGCACCCAACGGCATCGCCGTCTACGCACAGAATCCGTGCTATACATCAACCCAAACCGACTCTCTGGTGGAATCGGTCAAGCATGAAGCCCTCCATTTCGACGACCAGGGCCGGAAAGTCTATTATCACCCCCGGATCTTCCGCCGTTTCTCCACCGACAACGGCCGCACCTGGACCGCGACGCCCGACCAGGCAACCGAAACCGCCAAGGCACTCGCCGGAACCCAACGCAACGTATCGTTGCACGCACTGGATGCCCGCCGCAACGCCCTGATCAGCATCTTCTCCACGTATGAAGTGGACATGTCGCAGGAGATGTTCGCCGGTGGAAGTCTCCGCCAACGGACCTACCGCCTCTGGTATGAGTTGTCGTTCGATGCCGGAAAAACCTGGACACCCACCCGGCGCATCATCGATGAACGACCCGGTTTCGACGAGAACCATTGGGGTCCCGGTCTCGTGTTCGGACAGACCGGTGCGGCGATCGACCTGCCGGCTCCCGTCTGGCTGGACGACGGCACCGTGGTCTTCGGCCTCACCCTCCTCAACATGCCACGGCCGGGCGAATCGCTGGAAACCCCCGATCGGCACAGTTGTTACGGAGTCAGCTATGCGCGCGGCCGATGGAACCCCGCCGGCACCGACGTCATCTGGCAAATCGGCGAACCGATCCTGCTCGATCCCAAACAGTCGCCGGCAGGATGCTGTGAACCCGCGGCCATCAGCCTCGGCGGAACCCGCCTTTTCAACACCATGCGGTGCCAGGGTGACGAGCAACGGGGCATCCCCTCAACCCGCTATTCGACCGTGTCCGACGACGGCGGCATGACCTGGAGCCGCCCGGAACCCCTCCACTACGACGACGGCAGGACGGTCTGGTCTCCCGCGTCATTTTCATCCTTCTTCCGTTCATCGCGCACCGGCATCGCCTACTGGATCGCCAACATTCTGCCCAAACCGGTCCATCACCAGACGCCACGCTACCCGTTGTGCCTGGCACGGTTCGATCCCGAACGCGGTTGCATCATCCGGAATTCCGTGCAGGTCATCCAGGACCGTCCCCCCTCCATGCCGGAACAGGTCCGCTACACCAACTGGGGTTTTTACGAGGAGCGGGGCACCGGGGACCTGATCATGACCCTGCCCGAACAACCCAAGTTGATGGACTTCACGGCCATGACCCGACCGGAGGATTACACCGCCGACTGCCTCCGCTACCGCATCCGCCTGCCCTGAGCCAGAAAACCATGCTTGGATTTATGACGCCGGGACGATAGATTCAGGAAGGGATTGGAAATAATTCCAGGACCTGACACAACAAAATAACCAAGGAGTATCATGCAAACACGATGGAAGCTGATCGTCATGGCAACGGTTGCGGCCGGACTGATGGGTTGTAACGAGGAAGCCAAACCCGCCGCCGGAGCAGAAGCAGTGGAAAAGGTGGAAGCCGCCGCACCAGCCGCTCCCGCCGCGCCCGTGGCAGCTCCTGCCGCCACCGCGAAACCCAAGGATCATCCGGCCCATTGATGATCCGGTCATAAGGCCCGTCCCCCGCTCAACAGGTTGGCGGGGGACGGATGCCTTCCAAGCATCCACCCCTTTTGGGAATCCGAAATGACGATCCGGGCCAGCGGTTTATCGGCAGCACGGGTAATGTCCTTGTTTCCTGCCATCCTGCTGGTCGGCATCCTGTCCGGCGCCTGCAACAAGGAAACCGAAACCGTCCAGTCTGAACCGGCAACATCCTCAGTTCCGCCGATTGTGACGGGCGACATCCAGGCCGGCATCGAAAAACATATCGCCGAACAGGTGGAACGCGGCAATGGATTCTTCACCATCCCTTTCGAGGGCAAGGAACTGAAACTCAAGCTGGTGCGCGTCCACGTCGAATACCTCGCCTCGCTGGGGCCTGAAGACCAGTTTGCGTGCGTGGATATGGCCAGTTCCGACGGCCAGTTTTATGATATCGATTTCTTCCTCAAGGGCGGTCGCGACGCGATGACCGTCACCGAGACCACCGTCCATAAACTGAACGGCCAGCCCTTCTACTTATGGAAACAAAACGAAGACAAGCACTGGGTGCGCGCCCCCGTCGACAACGCCAGCAGGGAACTGCTCGGGGTTCTGACCGGACACGACATGTTTGAATTCCGTTACCAGGCCACCCTGCCCGACATCACGGGCCCGGCACGTTGCTGGCTTCCGTTGGCGGGATCCGACGATTTCCAGAAGGTCACGGTCAAGGCCATACACCTGCCCGCCGCCCACCGGGTGTTGACCGACACCGCCCACAGCAACCAGGTCATCTTCCTCGAACTCGGACCGGAACACAGCGGCAAATCGATGGAAATCGTGTATGACGTGACCCGCTTCGAGAAGGGCGCCTATGCGGACGATCCGGCCAGGGCCGCACGGCACCTCCAGCCCGAACGCAAGGTTCCTTCCAACGACACGATCAAGGCAACCGCCGAAAAAGCCGTGGAAGGGCGGGCGGATGACCTGATGCGGGCCCGGGCACTGTACGATCATGTGATTGAATCCATGCGCTACATGAAATTCGGCGAGGGATGGGGCCAGGGCGATATCCAGTATGCCTGCGACGCCCTCACCGGGAACTGCACGGATTACCATGCCTACTTTATCGGGTTGGCGCGATCCCTGGGAATCCCCGCACGTTTTGCCATCGGTGTTGCCATTCCATCCGAACGCGATGACGGCGGAACCGACGGTTATCACTGCTGGGCCGAGTTCTACGCGGATGGCAAATGGTGGCCCATCGACATCAGCGAGGCGGACAAGTTCAGCGCGCTGAGCATGTATTTCTTCGGTCATCATCCGGCCAACCGCTTCGAATTCACCCACGGCCGCGACCTGATGGTGGATCCGGAACCCGCCTCCGGCCCGATCAATTTCCTGGCGTACCCGCTGCTCGAGATCGGGGGCCAGCCAAAACGGGTCAGCACCCTGTTCCTGTTCCAGCGTACCGGGTGCCGGTCCTGCAACCACGAAGTCCCACCCGTCCGGTAAGTAAGGACACCTCATGGAGCCGGTTCTGAACGAGCAGTTTCTCGCTACCATTGCCCAGGAAATGAAAACCGGCCTCCGCCAGGTCGCGGCCACGGCCCTCTTGCTCCAACAGGGCGGAACCGTCCCCTTCATCGCCCGCTACCGCAAGGAGATGACCGGGTCCCTGGACGAGGTTGCCATCACCACCATCCGTGACCGGATGGAACAACTCGAAGCCCCGGCCGCCCGCCGCACCGCGATCATCCAGTCCCTCGAGGAGCGCCAGTTGCTCACCCCGAAACTGCAGGCCACCCTCGATGCCGCCAAAACCCTGTCAACCCTGGAGGACATCTACCAGCCTTTCCGCCCGAAACGCCGCACCCGGGCCATGATCGCCCGCGAACGCGGCCTTGAACCGCTCGCCGACCTGCTCTGGAAACCGGAAGCCGGTTTCAACCCCGCCGAGGCCGCCCTCGCCTTCGTCAATCCGAAGCAGGACGTTGAGTCGGCCGACAAGGCCCTGGCCGGCGCCCGGGACATCCTGGCGGAACGGATCAGCGACGACACCGCGGCGCGCACCGAAATCCGCGCCCTGTTCGCCTCCCGGGGTGTCCTCCGGTCCCATGTCATAACCGGCAAGGAAATCGAGGCGGCGAAATACAAGGATTACTTCGACTGGAGTGAACCGATCACCCGGGCTCCCTCCCACCGCATCCTTGCCATCCGCCGGGGCGAAGCCGAGGGTTTCCTGATGATGCGGCTCACCCCGCCCGCCGAGGATGCCGTGTCCCTCCTCAAGCAACGGTTTGTCCCTGGCAACGGTCCCGCCGCCGCCCAGGTTGAACTGGCCTGTGAAGACGGCTACAAGCGCCTGCTTGAACCCGCCATCGAAACCGAAGCCCGCCTGGAGGCCAAGCAGCGCGCCGACCTTGAAGCCATCCGCGTCTTCGCCGCCAACCTGCGCGAGCTGCTGCTCGCTCCCCCACTCGGCCGGAAGCACGTGCTGGGTGTCGATCCCGGATTCCGGACCGGCTGCAAGATCGTGTGCCTCGACCCGCAGGGAAAGCTCGTGCATCACGACGTCATATTCAACGAAGGTTCTGAAAAGCAGCGCGAACTCGCCCGGCAGACCATCCTGGCCCTCTGCGTCCGTTTCAAGATCGAGGCCATTGCCATCGGGAACGGAACCGCCGGCCGCGAAACCGAGCAGTTCATCCGCGGCCTCGGGCTTCCCGACTCGATCACCATCGTCATGGTCAACGAAAGCGGGGCCTCGGTCTATTCCGCCTCCGAGGCCGCCCGCGAGGAATTCCCCGACCAGGACCTCACCGTCCGCGGATCGGTCTCCATCGGGCGGCGCCTGATGGACCCACTCGCCGAGCTGGTCAAACTCGATCCGAAAGTCATTGGCGTCGGCCAGTACCAGCACGACGTCGACCAGACGCTCCTCAAGCGATCCCTGGATGAAGTGGTCGGCAGCTGCGTGAACGCCGTCGGGGTTGAAGTCAACACCGCCAGCCGCCAGCTGCTCAGCTACGTGTCGGGTTTGAACAGCCAGACCGCGGCCAACGTGATCGCCTTTCGTGACGAGCACGGCCCATTCACCACGCGCCGGCAATTGCAGAAGGTTCCCCGGCTCGGGCCCAAGGCCTTTGAACAGGCGGCCGGTTTCCTCCGCATCCGCGACGGCAAGAACCCGCTCGACGGCAGCGCGGTTCACCCGGAAAGCTACGGCGTGGTGGAAACCATGGCCGGGGATCTGGGCTGCAGCGTGGCGGACCTGATGCGGGACCCGGCCCTCCGCACCCGCATCAAGCTCGAAGCTATGTCACGGAATCCGTGGGGCTCCCCACCCTGCAGGACATCCTGGGCGAACTGGCCCGGCCCGGCCGCGACCCGCGCGAGCAATTCGAAGCGTTCTCCTTCGCCGATGGCATCCACAAGATGGAAGACCTGAAACCGGGCATGACCGTGCCCGGCATCGTGACCAACGTGACCGCGTTCGGCGCGTTCGTGGATATCGGCGTGCACCAGGATGGCCTGGTGCATATCAGCCAGATCTCCGACCACTATATCAAGGATCCCGCCGAGGTGCTGAAAGTCCAGCAACCGGTGAAGGTGACCGTGCTGGAAGTCGACCTGGAACGCAAACGGATCGCACTGTCCATGAAACAGCAGCCGGGGAAACCTGCCGCACATCCGGCGGGAGGGGTCCCGTTATCCGCCGGATCGGCCCGGAAAGCACCTGCCGCTCCCCCGAAATCCGCCCCGTCATTCGGCAGCGACTGGTTCACCGCCGCCCTGGACAAACCCCGCAAGTAACCCCCGTCAGGAAACTCCGGCAAACCTCCCGACCGGGCTACTTCCCGCAAGCCCCCGATTCCTCGGACGGCGGCAAGGTCACGCGCACCGGGTTCACCCGCCAGATATCCCGACAATATTCCCGGATGGCGCGATCCGACGAGAATCCGCCCATGCGGGCCACATTCAGGATGGACATCCGGGTCCAGGCCTGCGGGTCGCGGTAGGTCTGGCCAACCTGGTCCTGCCGTTGAATGTAGGAGGCATAATCCGCCATCAACAGGTACCGGTCCTCCTCGATCAACTGCTGCACCAGCGGTTGAAACAGGTTCCGGTCCCCACCCGACAAGGCGCCGGATCCGATGAAGTCCACCACCTCGCGCAGTTCCGGATTGGCATCATAGAGCGCCCGCGGGTGATACCCCTCCTGTTTTCGTCGGGCCACTTCCCTGGCCGTAAGCCCGAACAGGAAGAAGTTGTCTGCACCGACCGATTCACGGATCTCGACATTGGCGCCATCCAGCGTGCCGATGGTCAGCGCGCCGTTCAGGGAAAATTTCATGTTGCCGGTGCCCGATGCTTCCATGCCGGCTGTTGAGATCTGCTCGGAAAGATCCGCCGCCGGGTAGATGATCTGTCCCACCGTGACATTGAAGTCGGGCACGAAGACCACCCGGAGCAGGTCGCGGGTCCGCGCATCACGGGCTATCACCCCGCCGACGGCATGGATTAACTTGATGATAAGCTTGGCCATCACGTAGCCGGGCGCGGCCTTTCCGCCAAACACGAATGTCCGGGGCACGGCATCCGGCAGCCGGCCGTTGATACCGCGCAGATAAAGCGTCAGGATGTGGAGTACGTTCAGATGCTGGCGCTTGTACTCATGGATCCGCTTGACCTGGCAGTCAAATAACGAGACGGGGTCGATCATCAGCCCGCATCGTTTTTGTACGATGGCTCCAAGGCGGCGTTTGTTGTCGAGCTTGACGGCCCGCCAGGCCTCGCAAAACGCCCCGTCCTCCGCAAACGGTTCCAGCGCCCGCAGCTGGTCGAGATCCCGGATCCACCCGTCCCCGATGGCCCCCGACAGAAGCCGGGTCAACCCCGGGTTCGCCAGGGCCATGAACCGGCGCGGGGTTACCCCATTGGTCTTGTTGCTGAATTTGTCGGGCCAGAGCGTGTGGAAATCCTTCAGGATCGTCTGGCCGAGCAAACGGGAATGCAGGGCGGCAACTCCGTTGATGGCCAGGCTCCCGACACAGGCCAGGTGGGCCATGCGCACGCGCTTTCCGCCGGATTCCTCGATCAGGGAAAGCCGGGCGACCAGCCCGTCATCGCCGGGAAACCGCTTCCGCACATCCGCCAGGAAGCGCGTGTTGATCTCGTAGATAATCTCCAGGTGCCGCGGAAGGATTTTCGCGAACAACGGCAGCGACCAGGCTTCAAGGGCTTCCGGCAACAAGGTATGGTTCGTGTAGGCAAACGTGTTCGACGTGATGTGCCAGGCCTCGTCCCATTCCATGCCGTACTCGTCAACCAGCAGCCGCATCAACTCGGCCACGCCGATGGCCGGGTGCGTGTCGTTGAGCTGGACCGCATATTTTTCGTGGAACTTCGCCAGGGTCGTCTCCTTCTGCAGGTAGATGCGGATCATGTCCTGGAGCGCACAGGACACGAAGAAATACTGCTGCTGGAGACGCAGTTGTTTGCCGGCCATGGGTTCGTCGTTGGGATAGAGAACCTTGGTCAGATTCTCCGATGTCATTTTATCTTCCACGGCCCGGTAATAGTCACCGGCATTGAAGGCGTGGAAATCAAAGGATTCCGAGGCCTCCGCCTTCCACAGCCGGAGCAGGTTCGCCGAGTTGACCCGGTACCCGGGGATCACGGTATCGTAGGGCGTCCCCTTGATCACATGGTCGGGAATCCACCGGACCCGGTAGCGCCCTTCCGGATCGCGGTAGGGTTCCGTGTGGCCGCCCATCTTGATGTCAAAGCGGATCGCGGGATGCGCGATCTCCCAGGGGTTGCCCATGCGCAGCCATTTGTCGGTCACCTCCACCTGCCAGCCATCGCGGATTTCCTGGTCGAAAATGCCGAATTCATACCGGATGCCATACCCGATGGCCGGTATTTCCAGCGTGGCCAGGGAATCCATGAAGCAGGCCGCCAGGCGTCCGAGTCCGCCATTCCCCAGGCCCGGTTCCTCCTCGACCGCCAGCCAATCGTCAAGCGAATGGCCGAGTTCCCGGACGGCGGTCTCCACGTCGTCGTGCATGCCGAGATTCAACAGGTTGTTGGCAAGGTGGGGCCCCGGCAGGTATTCGGCCGACAGGCAGACAACCGTACGGCTGTTATTTTCGAAATAGGTTTGTGCCGAATGAATCCAGTGGTAGAGCAGGCGATCCCGAACCGTGTAGGAAAGCGCCTGGTAATAATCGTACGGAGCAGCCACCCGGGGGAACTTCCCCTGGGTACAGAACAATTTGTCGAGGATCCGCTGCTTGATGGCGGCCACCCGTTCTTCCGGAGTGGACGCAGCGGACGGGGCCACCACTAATCGTTTCGCTGGCATCGGGCATCTCCTTGCTCCACACGGACCGGACCGCGGGGTCACCGACTGATGTACCGCTAACGCGGTACGCGTGCAACCGCAATGTGATGCAGCCGTCGGCTGGAGAAAATACCGTTGCCGCTAGTATTTTCCACGGATGGTCGGAGCAATCTTCTCCCGGTAAAGCGTCTCCAGCGCGGCGTGTTGTTCCCTGCCCAGGGGTGGTACCCCGGAAACCGCCGCATTGCTTTCGGCCTGCGTCAACCGGGTGGCGCCAGGGATGATCGTGGTGACCTCCGGGTGATCGAGAATCCATCGCAGCGCGAGCTGCGCCAACGACACCTCCCGGCCGGGCTTGAGAATCGCACGGATCTGCTCCGCGAACTCAACCCCCCGGGCGAAAGGAACCCCGGCAAACGTCTCGCCGGCATTGAATGCCTGGCCATCCGCATTGTAGTTGCGGTGATCGCACTCCGCGAACTGGTGGCCGGCCTTGAATTTTCCGGCAAGCAGGCCGCTGGCGAGCGGCACCCGCGCCAGGATGCCCACCCGGTTCCGCGCGGCACGTGGAAGCAGTTCGTCCGTGAGTTTCTGACGGAAGATATTGTAGATGACCTGCAGGCTGGCGCACCCGGGGTGTTCGGCGCAGATCAGCCCCTCCTCGACCGACTCCACACTGCAGCCCCAGTGCCGGATCAATCCCTCCCGCTTGAGCGTCTCGAGAATCGTAAAATATTCCCCGCTCTTGAAGGCATCGGTCGGTATGCAATGCCACTGTTGAAGGAAGATCGCATCCACCCCCAGGTTCCGCAGGGATTCCTGGGTGTATTTACGCGCGACATCCAGGGTAAAGTTGGCCATCCAATCGTTTCGTACCGAAACCTTCCGCCCCAGCTTGGTGGCAACATACACCGTCTCACGGGTCTCCTTGAGGAACTTCCCGATGATCCGTTCGCTGATGCCCCCGCCATAAACATCCGCCGTATCAATAAAGTTGACGCCTTGTTCCACGGACTTGTGGAGGATGGCGATTGCCTCCCGTTCATCGACAACCCCCCAATCCGCACTGCCCAGTTGCCAGGTGCCGAGACCAACCTCAGACACCGGGGTGTCCGTCTTTCCGAGTTTTCGATACTTCATGGTTCTGCTCCTTATTCCGTATTTCCGTTCACCCCACGGCCTGGCTGACAAGGCGGGCGCAGACTTCCACGCCTACCGGCGTGAGATGGACCCGGTCATCCGAAATGTGCTTCAGGATGTCCGGAGCCGTGGCGGCATACAGGTCGTTGATCACCACGCCACATTCCGACAGGGTTTCCGCAGCCGCACGATTATAGACCTGGATATCCTTGTTTTTCCGGCCGTTGGTCACGGCTTTCTCATACTGGTCATGGTGCACGGGTGTCGTGGTGGCGAACACCAGGCGACCGGCCTTGCGTCGAAGGATCTTCACGATCCGTTTCTGAAGGCCGAGGTAAACGCCCAGCGGGGTATGGATCCGGCCGTCCGGCATAAAACAGGTGTCCCATTGCCCGTTGTTCCACTGGATGACATCGTAGGTGGCATCGCCCAGCCAGGCGGCAAGGTTGAAGAGGGTGTAGGCCGAAAACCGGCAGTTGTCGGCCGGGCCGGTGACTTCCGCCCGCCCCTCCAACAGTTGCCGGACCCGTTCCTGATAACTGAGCCGTATTGAATCGCCAATCAACATCACCTTCTGCATGTTGTCTGCTCCCTTCGCTGGTTCATCCCGATACTCCACACCGCTTCATCAGGTCCCTGGTAAACCGCCGGTAGTGGGGAAATGCAATTTCCGGATCTTCCAGGTCCGGTTCCCACCGCTTCTCCCATTCGAACGAAAGATACCCCTGGTAACCGATTCCCTTGAGCAAATCCATGCCGCGATACAGATCCACATCCCCTTTGCCCGGCAGGCATGAATGGATACTGCCATCCGCCAGGCGATGGGAATCCTTGAAATGGACATGGATCACATGGTCCTGAATGGCCGTAAAGGTTTTCTCCATCGGTTCCGCATACCAGGAATTCGCCAGGTCCCAGCAGATTCCCACCCGGGGGGACCCGACCCCCTCCATCACGGCACGCGCATTCGCACCCACCACCCAATCATCGTGGGTTTCCAGGGCCAGGCGTACCCCGGCCTGCTCCGCATCGGGCACCAATTCCTTCAATCCCGCCACCAGCCGTTTCAGGGCCGGCCCATGGCCATCGGCTTCCTGACGGCCCCCGAACAACCGCAGGATCGGACATTCCAGCCGGCGGGCTGTCAGAAGGAATTTCCGGGCAATGTTTAACTGTTCCTTGCGCACCACCGGATCCGACATCGTGAAGGAACTGTAGCCCATGATGGCCGCCACGGCGATCCCGTTCGATCGAAAACGGCTCCGCAACTGTTCCAGGAACTCCGGGGATTCATCCGGACCGAGGTGTTCGCCTTTGATCCCACGTAATTCCACACCATCAAAACCCATCGCGCGGGCCTGACCGACGATCCGCTCCAGATCCCAGCCGGGACATCCCAGGGTGGCAAAGGATAATTTCATAGGGTTCTCACGCTCACTCGCCTTGCAGGTTCCATCGGCCCCCGGTACACCATCATCCGTTTTTCATTGTCTATCCGCACCCGACCGAATAGATACAGGGCATATAGCGGACAGGAAAGAGGATTTTACATGAATGACAACCCGGACACCACGATCCCACCCGTCAAACCGACCGGATACCGCATCATTCACCGGGAGATTCCGAAACAGGAAGGATCGTGGACCCGGCACGGCAACTTCGTCCGGTTGAAACTCATCGACCTGGAACCGGCCCTGCCTCCGGAAGTGGACCTGTCCCGTATTCGTTCCTTTCGCGTTCTGGTTCCCGGCCCCGGGGGACCGGTCCCCATCGCATCGCACATCGATGCCACGGATGGATACGGGCGATGGACCGGCCAGCCATCGCTCACCGCCGACTCGCAGATTGGTTTCCACAGTCCTGCCGACGGGCAGGCACCCGTCCCCTCCGCCGGCAGTCGATGGCGCCCGGCCGGCCGGATTGATCTCCGCTTGTGGGATTCCCGGGACCGCGCCTGCCTGGAAGGCGTGCAGGTTGAATATTCATTGACCGCCGATGCTCCCCGGATTCCGTCACCTGACACCTTGCGACTGGTCCGTACCGCCCGCGGGTATGCGGTCAAGGCAGGCCGGACTAAATTGCTCCATTTTGATGCCGACCGGGAATACCAGGTTGATTACGCGGCCCCAACCGGGACCAATCTCGTGCCCCAGGGCCTGACCTGGCGCTGGTTGCCGACGGAGACCGTTACCGAAATGAAATCCGGCTCCGGTGGAACGGTGGATTTCGAGCCCGTCATGGATCATGGACTGGTCCTGGTCGTACGCGTTCGGGCCAACGTCAAGGCCGGCCGGGTCGAGACCACGTTGCGGATGTTCCGCCATGCCGGCGCCCTTGTGCTGGAATTCAGCGACTACCGCGCCGTCCGAAGCCGCCCGGAACAGCCCCCCGAACAGCATGCCCGCTGTTACGCCGGCCAGATCGCCAGCCCGGTTGCCGGCATTCACTACGCGGCTTTCATGGTGGCCATGCGCGCCGGTACCAGTACGGTGCAGGACCATCTGTTCAAGCATCAGCCGGTCAATTCCGATCATCCCCTGTCCTTCGTCTATGTCGACGCGCTCAACCAGAAGGGCTGGAACTGGATGGCCCTCACCGACGGCGCGGCCGCGGTCGGGATCACCGCGCACGGGCGTTCACATTATCCGGACCAACCGTTCAAGGCCGGCCGCGAAGGGCGACACCGCTTCCTGGCCCTCGAACCCTGGGGCTCCGAGGTGGACGGGCATTACCACTCCTGCGACCGCCACATGCTGGTTCTGGCCGATTCCGTCGACCGGGTCCGTGAAGTCTTCGACACGCTGGACACGTTCCCGGTCCTGGTCAGTGTCCCGGTCCAACGCCGCCTGGCATTCCTCGACACCTTTGAATGCCTCTGCCGCTGGGCCAACCTGAATTTCGACCACCTGATGCGCGACGGCCATTACCGGAATGCCCTGCGCACCGACGGGACCCCGCGGAACGATACCGATACGTGCGTCAACGCCATCAGCGAAATGATTCGCCTGTACGAGAAAACCGGTTGGGTCCCGTTCCGCGAAACCGCGCTCAAGGCGGCCCGGTTCACGGCCCGGTGGATTCTCGACGGCCGCTTCCATACGCGGGGCACCGGTGTCGGCGCCAACGGCGGCGGAATCTACCAGAACGAGCAGATCTACCTGCTGCTCGCCCTGGCCCGGACACTCCGGATCACCGGCGATCCCCTGCTCCGCCAGGCCATTGACCACGGAGTCCGCTGGCTGGACGAGCACCGGGGCGGTCAGGGCACGTGGGGCTGGGACCAGTACCTCTGGCATTCCGGAGGATGGGCCGCGGACGGAACCGCGCTCTACTACTGGCCGGTCAATACGAACCAGTACGCCACGTTGAATTTCCGGCTCTACCAGCTGCTGGGCGATCGGGTCTTCCTGGAAAACGCCATGGGCGTGATGAACGACTACTTCCAGCACATCCGCCCGGACTCCTGGGAAATCATCAAGGGCGGCGGAGTCAGCGATACCACCCGGGGCGTCCACCTGCTGGCGGAAGCCATTGAAGCCGGCGCCGGCGACCCGCGGATCGATGCCGCCTTCCTGCGGCAATGCGTGGAAAAAACCCTCGACCGGTTCTGGATCGAAGGCTGGATCATGGTCCGGCACAGCACCTACGCGGAAGTCATCAAGGCCGGGGATACGCCCGGCGACCTGTTCAGCCCGGGCTATAATCACTGGCACAACTGCGGGTCCCATCTTGATCCCGTGCCCCGGATCGCCGTGGCCGCCGAGGTCGGGGTCAGTCCGCACCTCACCCGCTGGGCGCTGCGGGATTTCATTTATGATTTCGACATGCGGTTCGGCGTGGAGGAACACACCCATCTCACGCGGTACTCCATGCGGGACACGGACATCGAACCCGCCTGCTGGCTGGACTGTGAATTGCTGCCCGCGCTGTATGCCTCGGCACGCCGGGACTGGGTGAATGCCGATGATTTCCGGTTGATGCATTACAAGATTCACCGGATGCTCCAGCGTACCTTTATCACCCTGGATCCGCAACACGGCGGCTGGGCCAATGCCTACGACAGCCATGACGGGGCGCCGCTCAAGTATCTCACCTACTGGGAACACCGGCATTCGTTCGAGCGATTTGCACCCGATGAACCGTTGGAAATGTGGGGGGTCCCCACCCGGGACGCCTTCTACGATCACAGTTCCCATTATTGGAACCCGACCGAGGCGCTGGTCGATGAATTGGTCCGGGCGGAGACGGTAACCACGGTAAATGGACGGCAGGAAATCCGGTGTACCGAGGACGGTCTTGCGGCGGGCATGCCGATTCCGCGGCCGGCACTGGTCCCCTGTGCCGCCGGCGCCAAAACCCTGGCGCTTGCGGCCGGACAACCCTGGCGCATACTCGAAACCCGCCATGTCACCGTTCACAACCAGCCATTCTGGCTGGTGGCCCTAGCAGCCTGTGGGAAAACTGGCTTGGCCGCGACGTAAGGAGTTTGGTCGACTCCGCTAGGCGAGTGCGAGGGGTCAATACCCGCAGCGGTCTTGGCCCCTCGCACGCAACGCCGCGGATCGGCCAAAGACCTTGCGCCCATGAGGGTTGTGGCTCTTTTCGCGTCGGGCGGCGTTGTCTGCACCGGGGAAAGACCCGTTGGGTATTCCCCCGGCGCAGTCGCCTTGCCCGAACGTGAAAATGCCCACAATCGCGGCTCAAGGCAGTTTTTCCACAGGCTGCTAAAACACACCGCCGGGTAATTGATTGATTACACGGGAATCACCGGCAAAACGAGCCGCGACGGGTAGGCCCGATCGTGGAATACCGTCTGCCGTGCCACGCGCAGTTCCGCATCCTGCCCCTGGGGATGACCGGTGTTCGGGTTTCGATCCCACAGGGGAAAATTGCTGCTGCTCACCTCCAGGCGGATCCGGTGCCCCTTCAGGAACACATTGCTGGTCGGTTGCAGCTCGATCGCATACGGATAAACCTTCCCCGGTTCAAGCAGTTCCGGCGGCGCATGGATCGAACGGCGGAACCGCGCCCGGATGTTCCCCTCCGTAAGATTGATCGCCCGCCCATCGGGATGGACATCCACCAGCTTGGCCGTCCAGTCGGTGTCGGTTCCGTCGGTGGCGGCGTGGAGGTGCAACACCACGGGACCCGTCACTTCCGTGTCCTGCCCGAGCGGGACGGTGGTATAGGTCAGGACATCGGGGCGCGACTCCACGGCACGCTGGTCGAACGGGCCCGGCTGAATCACGTGGAAGGCATCCCCCCAACAGATGGAATGATTGCCTCCCACCGTGGGGACGGGGTTCTCCGGGTCATAAATGAAATGATCCCGGGGTTCATCCCCCGGCGATACGACACCCAACCGGCCATCCCCGGGATCGCTTCCCGCGGATCCTCCGCTGTGCAGGAAATACTCCGTGAATGTCGTACGTGCCAGGGGCCATTCGTGCTCCTGCCGCCACTGGTTGATCCCCATGACGAAGATCGTCACGGGCGGCTCGTCAAGGATGCCCGTATCCATATCCTTGAGCAGACAGTCGAACCACCGGAGCGCCAGCGCATTGATGTCGAGATGCGACGGCACGCCGAAATCCACCTCGCCCAACGTGGGCGAAAGGCTGATCAGGTGGCTCCACGGACCCATGATCAGACGCGATTGGGCCCGGGCTTTACCCTGGGCCTGGGTGCGCATGCTCCGGAGGGCATCGAACGACTCGCCCGGATAATAGTCGTACCAGCCGCACATGACAAAGGCCGGCACAGCCACCTCGTCGAAATGCCCGTGTACGACACTCATGCGTTTCCAGTAATCGTCGTATTGCGAATGCGTCAGGAAATCCTGCCAGAACTCGCAGGGCCGGCCGGCATGGGTATCCAGTGTCCGCAGGGGCAGGTGGCGGAAAAAGCGGTTCAAGTCGTAGGAGGGAATCAGGCCCAGGTCGCTGGTCCGGCTGGTGATTTCCAGGCAGGTCCACAACGCGTTGAGCGCCAGGCTGAATGCCCCGTTGCGCCAGTAGCCGCTTTTCCAGAAGTCGCAGGGAATGACGTTGGGCACGATCGCCTGAAGCGCCGGATGCCGCTTCACCGCCACCGCCCATTGCACACCCCCAAGGTAGGAGGGTCCGAACATGCCGATCCGTCCGTTGCTCCACGACTGGGCGCAGATCCAGTCCAGGCTGTCGAGCCCGTCCGGCGTGTCATCACGGAACGGGTAGAATTCCCCCTCCGAATCATGCCGCCCGCGGCAGTCCTGGATGACAAGCGCATAGCCGCGCCGGGCATAGAATTCCCCCGGATCACGCCCGCTGGCCCCGTAGGGCATACGCTGGAATATGACGGGATACCGTCCTTCCGCCTCGGGCAGGAACACGTTGACCGACAGCTTTACACCGTCCCGCATCGTGACCTTGACGTCACGCAACAGGCGGATGTCATACACGGGTTCAGACCGGGGTGCCCCGGGCCGACCCAACGGATTGATGGCAGCGTTCTGCGTCGTCATCGCCTGTTCCTTCCCGTTCTCGTTCGGGGTGATGTTTCGCGTTCGTGGTATGAATTTCATCGGAACGGCCCATGCCAGGGACGGTTCTGCCGGTATACCATCAGCCGTTGTTCGACTTCGCCGGCAAGCGCATCCAGCCCCCGGGCACGTGCCTGACGGACAGCTTCCCCGGCCGTTCGAATTGCCTCGGGGAAATTTCCACGCTCGGCCTGGCAGGCCGCCAGCACATCCAGGCATGCCGGCTCCTCATAATTCACCTGCCGGCAGGCCCGGGTTGCCAGCTCGACGCCACGGATACCATCCCGGTATTTCACATCGCCCGCCGAAGCGCAGATCCATGCGGTCTCCAGCAGGGCTTCGATATGGTCCGGATCCGCCTGGAGAATTTCATTCAAATGGGTCATGGCCGGACCGTATTGTCCCAGGTTCCGGAGCGCCCGGCACAGATCACAACCTACCGCCGTATCAGCCGGATTGGCCTCATGTGCCCGTTCCAGCACCGGGCGGGCTTCCGCATATAAGCCGCTTTGCAGCAGCGTCAGTCCCAGGTTTTCCAAAGCTTGTAAATGGGCGGGGTCCAGCCGGATGGCCTCCCGCAAGTGTTCAAGGGCCCCCTCCAGATCCCCCGATTCATACAAGGCGGCCCCGAGATTGTTGCGAATCTGGACATTGACCGGATCCTGACGAACCGCTTCCCGGAGGCTCCTGATCACCCCTTCCCCATCCTCCTGTGCCCGGGCCACTTCGGCCACGTTGACCCACAACGCCGCCACCCCCGGCAGACGTTGGACGGCTTGTTCCACATGCTGCCGCGCTGCCGGCAGATCCCCCTTCCGCATGAGGATCATGCCCAGGTTGCTCCACCCGGCAGCACAGCCGGAATCGATCGCAATGGCCCGGCGACAAAGCGGTTCCGCCTCGGTCTCCCGTCCCTGCTTCAGCAGGACCGCCGCCAGTCCGGCCAACGCCCCGGCGTCGTCCGGCAACACCGCCAATCCGGACTGGTAGGCCGCCACGGCGCCCGCCTGGTCACCCCGGGCAGACCGGGCTTCTCCGAGCAGGCTCCACGCCTCGACGCAGGCCGGATCGATCGCGAGCGCCCGTTGGCAGTCAGCCTCGGTCTGGATATAATCCTGCGCCCGCAGGTTTTCCGCCGCTGCCCGTGTCCACGAGACGGCGTTCAGGAACTGTTCCCGGATCCGGGCAATGGCCCCGGTGGACAAGTTGACGAATTCCGGGATGTTGGCGGCGTAATCCGGCGATACCAGTTGCTCCAACAGGACGGGGGGCCGGCTATGTCCGGTTTCATCAATCCAGGCCAGGAACAATTGCGTGTAATCGGAAAATACTTTCGAGGTAAAGACCAGCCACCGGCTGTCGGGCGACCAGGCGTGCCAGGAATTCATGCGCCCCAGGTTGCATTCCAACCGCCGGGGAGTTCCACCTTCCGCGGGAATGATCATCAGCTCGCTGTCCGGCTGCAGGAGCATGTAATTCGAGGCCTGGCAGAACACGATCCACCGGCCATCGGGCGAATACCGGCCGAAATAGTTGCTCTTCCCGTTGCGGGAAGCACCGGGTACCGGTTCCGCAACGCCGCCTCGTCCCCCGTTGAACGGAATCCGGTACAGGTCGAACCGGAACGGCTTGTCGTCCTCCAGGAATTCCGCACATTCCGCCGGGGTCAGCAGCACGGCCCCCTCGTCCCCGATCTGGCGCAACCGGTAGGCCGGGGCATGAGCAAACAGGATCGTCTGCCCATCCGGACTCCATGACGGGTTGCTCTGCACAAACGCCGGATCGTCGGCGCCCGGCAGCGCCGCGAACTGTTTGGTTTCACGGTCATGGAACCCCAGGATGCCCCTGATGGGAAAAAACAACTGGGAGAACGCCAGCTCATCACGGGCCACGAATACGGATCGATCCTTGACCGTGCTGATCGCGTAACGCCCGTCCGGCGAAACCTGGGACAACAACCCGAAGGTGAACTGCCCGTCCTCACGCCGGTAATCGCTCCAGGTGATGATGTGGTCACGGTCAAGGACCATGTTGGTTCCAACGGGAACGATCGCATAGGAGCCCTTGTCATTCGCATAATCCACATCCAGCCCCAGCACCGCGCCATCGGAGGAGAAGGAATGACAGTTGCCGCACACCGGCAGTTTCTCCAGCACCACCGGCGGGATTTCCCGCGAACCGGGTGACCCATAGCGCCATCGTATCCGCGAGGGATCCTTCACGACTTCGCCGAATGGAAGGGGGACTTCCCGGTAGAACAGGCAACCCGGCACCACGTTGGTCGTGAATGCTATCTGGATCTGACCGGCGGTAAGCGGACGACCCGTCCAGCGGCTGATCCCCACCACGGCCACGGTGACCGGACGGGTGCCGGCTTCGCGCTCCACCGTCTCCCAACCGTCCCGGGGAAACCGCGCCGTCTCCCGGCCGGACACGACCCGCACCGGCACCCGTCCATCCGGGAGCCGGGCATAAGTCAGCCAGATCAACTGGCGGTCGACCGGTGCCTTCCATCGCACGAGGGGAGCCGGCAGGCCAACGGGGAACAAAGCCCCGTCAAAGGGATATGCAAGGGTAAGTGGCGCAAGGCCGGTGGCTCCATCAAGCCGGGCAAGGATCCGATCCGGATCCCGCATCCGCCGCACCAGCACGCCGCATGTCGTCAACGCGACAACCAGTGCCAGGCAACCGCCACAGACAGCCTTCCGACGCATGGATACTCCCCCCGTATCGTCGTGCCGCGTGATAAGTATGGGTGATCCTATATCGGTTGCAGGTCCGATGGCAATCCCACCCTGCAAGTATTCCGCCCTGCCGCATTCAACACCATCCGTCCGTTCACAATCGTGCCGAACAGTGCCCGGCTTGCGTGCGTGTTGATGGTCACAAAATAACAGCCGGCCGAGGTATAATCCCACCCCTTCATCCGGATGCTTTGCCGATTTGGCGACCGGGTGGATTCCATCCGAATCAACTCATCGTAGAATGCGTTTTGAAGAATGAATTGCCGGTCAAATGCCGGTGTCAGCATGGAGGTTATTCGTCCTCGACATGCGCCTTCATGTCTAGCGCGAGCGATTCTGAGAATGCCTTCGCTTCATGCTCACGAACAAACACCTTTTCAATCGGTATCTTGTTCAGGATGTTCTCCGCCTTCGCATAGGCAGGGCGCATTGTCTCCAGGCTGGGTTCGCCCAGCAGCAGGTGGAGAACGAACTTCTCCGATGAATCATTCAGGTTGATGGCGCGCCCCAACCAGCGATTGGCCTTGCTCGTGATACTCTCGGCTTCCTGCAGATCGAACGATATCGGTTCGTACATGCGCCACCGCTGGTTTTTCCAGGCGTGTTCGAATTCGTAGTCGTCATCCGGCGCAATGATTCGTTTCGGGCGCAAGCGGTTGATCACCTGTTGCGTCTCGAATTCCCGTTTGAAAGTCCGCCAGATCTCACCGTCGTCCCGGTTCGACCGCGGTTGGCGATCTTCATAACGTTCAACCAGTCGCGCGAATAGATCTTCAAGGGTCTTGCGCGGGTCTTCGGTCTGTCCGCCGCCCGGCTCAGACCACTGGAGCGAACTGTCGTCGGGGGGCAGAATGGTCTTTGCGATTTCAGTGACATCGGAAGGCACGCCGTGCAACGGCAGTTCGCTGCGCATTTTGTCGCCAAGTTCGTCGAATCTTCCCTCGATGTACCGCATGAGTCCACGGAAGTAGTCGCGATCCACTTCACCCTTGCCAAACAGACTGGTCAATCGGCCATACCGCGTGTTGCAGAGCCCGCCCAGGTATTTGGCTTCTGGCGCATAGAGCGCCACGCCGATATTGACGAACTCACCCGTCATCACGTCATGCACATAGCGTAACACCACGAAAGAATACGCCGACTTCATGCCAATACCTCCGTTATCCTATGAAAAAGAGCTTCGCGATTTCGGATTGCCATATCGAGATACTCCTGAATTCGTTCGACGGTCCCACCGTTTTCCCGTCGCCATTCCCGTGGGACCTCCTCCGTGTATATGGCAAGGCGTTCGAGCCTTCAAGGAGTTGAGTGAATTTCAGGTCTTGTGCTTTCATGGTTGAGGTTTTCTTTGTTGCTGTTTCCATTCACAACAGATTAATGCTCTCAAAATTGTATGGCTCATTCTGAAGCCTCCGCCGAGTGTGGCACGATTGCCCATTGTTCTTGAAACCTAGGGCCGTCTGACTTCGGCTTGGTGGAGGGTTCGTGAATCTGAATCGTCAGTGGAATCGGGAAGTCGGTGCCGATGATGGCGGCTTCTCCTGGCCGCAGGTTGGGTAAGAATGCTGATGCCGCACGATCAATCTCACCACAGGCACGCTCCACGACTTCACGATCCTGATCGTTCGTCAATCGGTGGACGATCATAGTGCCCATCTGGCTCAAAACGCCCTCAGTGATGTCACGGGGGCGCTGACTGGCGAGGCAGATGTTGAGGCCGTATTTCCGCCCCTCTTTGGCGATCAGTTCAAACGCATCCAGCTTGGCTGCATAGTCTTCGGCCCCGATATGGCGGCCAAGAAAGTTATGAGCCTCATCAACCATGACAACCGTTGGTCTTTGTTGGAAAGCTCCGTCTCGGGCTTTAATCAGGAGATGGCGTCCGATGACGTTGGCGATAATCTCGCGGGCATGATATTCGTAAGCGATGCCGCTCAGGCAGATACGCAACAGCCTCTTTTCCCCTGCTATAAACGCATCGAATTGTGAGGTCAACGCAGATGCGTTGCCATCTTGAAATACGCACCTGAAGGCCGGAGACGTCAAGACACCGCTGATACGCGTGAACAATGAAAGACAATTGGCGTAGCCCCCTTCGTCTGCGGCACCCCATCGCGTCAAATCAGGTGCACGCTGGGTTCCGCCGTTAGGCCAAACACATTCTTGTTCAATCTGGCTCACCAACTTTGACACATCAAATGGTTGTCGAGGATCGTCAAGCAGGGCGGAAATGTCTGGGTTCAGCTCTGCGTCGGCTATTGGTTGCTTCAGTTGCTCGTGCTTTCGCAGGCACCCATTGACTGCAAGTTGAGGTTGTAGCTTCGCCAGCCTGAGACTCCTCATCGCGGCTCGTAGTTTTGGTCCCTGCACCTTACCGGCGGGCTCGAAGAGGGCGACGAAGTCTGATTCAAGAAAACTTGTCGGCGGAAGTGACGCAGCAAGCGATGCGGTCGCCTTGTGAACAGGGTCCCCAAGATGGCAGTGCATCACTGTATCGCCAGCAAAGTCGCGATACTCACTGGTGGCATCAATGAGGATCAACTTTGCCTTGTGTTTTATGCTCTCCTCGATGATCCTCGCCGTGGTCCAGCTCTTGCCGCCACCTGTTGCGCCAAGGATGGCGCAATGTCGACCAAACAGACGCTCCGGCTTAATGGAAACGGCGCTCTCATGTGCAACGTCAATCGCGCCAAGATTCAACGTCACGCTCCCAGCATTGTCTTCATCGGGTTCCATCAGGCGCGGCAGCAAAGCAATGAACCGATGCGGCGCGGCGTAAATCCGGTCACCGAGGCGAGGATAGGCATCCACACCAGCCGTTACCCGCAGATCATCCATGGCGACACAACCCAAAAGCTGAATGCTTCCGAGTGCGTCTAGTTCGCTATCGCCGACAAAACTGTGTGTGATGCCACGGCGTTCGGGTTCGCGCAGTCGAATCTCAGCAATTCGGCCGAGAAGCAGGCTCTGCTGACCTTCGATTAGTACGAACTCTCCCACCTCCCCGCGACCATAACGCCCACCGGAAAAGTGCGAGCCACTCGGTCTGCCTGCCTCGCTCAGATTAACCCCCACCGTTCGTGCCGTGACCGATGCCGTCACCCCGAGAAACAGTTCAGGACTTAGCAATCCTCGCGGAAACTCCTGATCTATCGATTGCGTATTCATCGCTCTCTCGTCGCATTCTGGATAGCCTTCATTAATGTATCCGCTGGCGTCAGAGACTTCAGATCAGGGATCATCCGAGCGAATTCACCGAAGGTGGCCGCGATAAACCAAACGTCTTCCCCGCGCTCGCCAAGATGCTTGAACCCCTTCCAGTACTTGTTACCGTTGGCCACCTTGTCTTCCGCGTCAGAGTCAACGATGATAAGGCGCAGATGGGGATTTGATTTCGCGGCGTCTAGTAAAGGTTCGGCAAGGTGATCGTCATTAAAGCCAAAGCCGACGACCAGTACGCAGGTATTGGGTTCCCGAACGGCGGCGAGATACTGCGCCATGGATTCCAGATGTGGTTGCGTGAAACTCTGCTGATACTTTCCCGTGGCCGGATAGATCAGGCATGCTTCCTGAGGATTTGGATTAACCCTTTCGATGATCGTTCCATCCGCCGTCCGCGCCCAGTTTACCGAGCCGTGGAGTTTGTAGAGCAGGAAGACGCCTTCGAGATAATGGCCCAGATCGTCGCCGCCACGCGGGCGGCGAATAATGTCGTAGCTAAAGAAGCGGGGGTCGTAACTGCGTGGTGCGGCAAAGGAAAACCCGTCTAGAGCAACGCCGCCTAGTTCGCCAGTGGCGCGTTCAAAGCATAGGTCGTAGTTGGTGGTGAAAACCTTCAGCCGCTGATCGCGCACCCGGCGCCGCGATAGGCGATGCAGAAAGGTCTTGTGGGCATCGAGCTTGTTCATTTGCAGGAATTCTGAACACTTGTCGAGAATCAGTCCCTTGCTCACGTTCAGGAATCTGGCAATTCTGGCGTTTTCGTGCAAAGCAAGGAACGCTTCGATTCTGGACAGGAATGTTTCGATGTTCTTGACGTCAAGATTCTGACCCACACGCTTCGCGATTCTCGTTGCCACAGCTGGTTTCGCATCGACTGCGGCATCCCACAGGTCTGTCATCGAAGGACCACCTGCTGATAGTGAACATCCGGAACCTGCCAACACAACAAGGTGCTGCATCTGCAAGGAACCAAGCAGCACATTGTGCAGGTCCTCCTTGTTGCTTTTCTGTGTGTCATCGCCATCACCATCCATCGCCAGTGGACGCCATTCGGTGACACCACGTGATCTGAACTTCGGAATAGTTGGTTGGGGGTTCTGATCAGGCATTGCGTTTCTCCTTTGGATTATTCTCCCTAAACGCGGGGGCGTGGCTTGCTTTTTCAGGGATTGTGGTGATGAAGGCATTTGGTTCACATCGTAACATCAAAAGATGAACTGCATTTCTTTATCCCTGGCGTTGAGTTCATGTTCCGACATGCGAGATAAGACGCTTCCCATCTTCAACCCACCGGTGGTCTACACCAGAATCATAAGGCAATGCCATATCGAATTCCCTTACTATCTGCAAGTATCCCGCCGCTTGTCCCCATGTCGCTCGCAAAAAGCAGTCCACTGTTCACCGGTCAAACACTCCATCACCGGTGGGCGTTGAATCCAGCACCTCATTCCATCGTGCAACATATCATTGGTTCGATGTGACCATTCTCTTCCCTGATATTCTTCCCCGTCTGACCTGAGTCTCTGTTGCCGTTGTCCGCGCTACGCGAATGCGTTCGAGCAATACGGAAGCGAGGAAAAATCAGGGACAATATATTTGCAGATATTTGCCATAATTGCACTGGCGTTTTCTTTGGGTGGCGGAAGCTGTGAAATCGTATGTCAGATTCACCGGTCCAAGCCTGCCGCCATATCGGCTGAATCAACAGTTATTACAACCGGTTAACGAAAGCGACCGGGGTAATTTGTCCCCGGATCTCTCGCGTTACGGACCACAATCGCAAAACGTGATCGTCAAGCATGGTGGGCATCATCGACCGAGGCTTTTTCAGCGGAATCATTTATTACGATGTAACGCTTCTTTACCCTGGATGATTTTAAGGGCGCGGGTGAGTTTTATTAGGTTGGTGGCGTTAGATGGTCCCGGGGGACTGACTCGAACCGAACCCACCTTGCTGCGGCGTCCAGCCGAGTTTGATTCGTTTCTTCGGATAGTCGACGGTCACTTTAAAACTTGTAAGGCAATCGTGAACGCCAAGCAGCGGCTCGGCGAGTCCGGACACACAGGGGACAATCATTTTGTTCCTCCCTATGACATCCCGCCTGTCCGGAGTAAGAATGTCGACAAAAAACGTGTGCCTGTAGGTCTTGACGGGGCGGCCGTTGAACGTGCGTGCATTGTGGATGTTCACGTTTGGGGCATCGAGATTGTGGTCTAGGTATGTTGCCATTTCAGCCGGAAAGACACAGCCTGATGCTCCGGTGTCAGCCAAGGCAAAAACGACAATCGACTTCTTCCTGGATTTACTCCAGACACGGATGGGGATACGCGGACCTTCTTCGACACCCCAGTCTTCCGCTCCGGTGAATGTGTAGGTTGCCGTGTCCATTTGATTCAGAAAACATGAATGGCGTCCTTGCGGGGAACGAACAGGATCACAGGAGGACTCTTGGTGGCCAAAGATGTCTGAGTTCTCACCAGCACCTCCTGGATAGTGCGGCCGGAAGCAAGAACACGGTTCCCGCGAGACGGTCCGATGGCAAGAATCGTAACAGGCTTGTTGCGAGCGGCGGTCTGATGTATAGCTTTCATGGTAGTCCTTTCATACCGTCTGCTGTTTTCATGTTACTTACTTTTTCACAGGATAAAGGGTAAATGGCATGTTCCGGATGGCATTCGGAACGAAGGGCAGGTAACGGATTCGATAGGTCGTGTTGATCCTTGGTTCGACCTCTTTTTGAGTGGCGTTCTGCACTCGGTACTGTGATTTAACCTTCCTGGCCATGTTCATATCCTCCCTACGCGAATAGTTTGAAGTATGCCCGACTCTTGATCCCCTCGAATTGGACGATCTCCACCCCGCCCTCACTCAGGACCTGCCTTGCCTCCTGCATGGGGTATGGTTCCGCGAAAACGACTTTGCGAATGCCAGCCCCAACAATCTTGTTCGCACACAGGTTACATGGAAATGTCGTTGTGAACAGGACCAGTTGGCCTTCCGCCGCCGGCTGATAGAACGATGGCATCCCCAGTAACGCGTTCTCCTCTGCATGCAACGCCTTGCACATGTCCAGCATGCGGGTCGGCGTCTTCTTTCCTCCTGTGAGGAAGTGGGTAAATACCTTGATCTTGCAGCCCGGGCAAGTGTAATCGAACATAGGGATCTTCTGACATTCCCGGGTGGTGCATTTTCTGGATATGGTTTCAACCGTTTCGCCACACTCCGAGCACTTCATTTTCTGTGTGATGGGCTGGCCACAATTGGGGCAATTCTTCCATCGACGGGCGTGCTGTTCCTGGAGAAAATCACGGTAGCACTTGCCTTCTCCCGAGTAGGCACAAGGCGTGTTGCCCACAGGCACTTCGTTGTAGCCGGAAGAGATGATCCTGAACGGAGGAGCGGCTGTTGCGTCGCGAGCGTGTGCCGGCTTCTCTTTCGGGACAAAGGCGATCACGGCGCCAACGTGGCGGTTGAGGCAATTGGATTTCTTACTGACCGCGTAGGCGGCGGTCATGAGGGTTTCCTGGGTGGTTGGTCGGCGGTCCTGGATCTCGACATGAGGGAAGGCCGCTGCAATCGTGAGGGAGACGTAGTCGTCCTCTATACGGATGCAGAGGAGCCTGCGTTTCTGCTTCTTGCTCCTCGTGGGGAAGGTCTCGTTGTTGTCTATGGTGGCGTCTGACAGATAGTTGCATGAGGCTACCTGTTGGCCGTACGCATGGTCTTCCCGTTGGTCGCGTTCGTCGGCGCGCTGAAAGTCTTCCTCTTTCTTGAGATCGCGATCCGGACCGACGATTCGACGACGGCGTTCCTCGTAGTGGGCAAAGACGGAGAAGAGGTAGAAGTTGGGGAAGGAGCGGAGATAGCGGACCTCACCCTCGTTGCGGATGCTGTCGATAATTACAACGTGATCATCTGCCCAGGTTGTCGGGGCTTTCCTGACCTCCCCACGTATCTGGTCGATACACATCTCCGCCAGGACCGACAGCCCCTTCTTGTGGCGGAGTTCGTTGCCGATATCCTGGAGTTGCTCTGTTGTCGGATCGGAGATCCCCTGGCATTTGGCGATTTCTCTGAGGTATTTCGACAACTTATAGTAGTGTGCGCGATCACCGAGTTGGTCTTGGAGGCCATGGGCGATGAAACTGCAGCCGCTACCCAGAGGGCCGACAAAACCTATAATTAGCACGCTGCTGTATAATTGCCTCGCCATCCCAACGCTCCCCGGCTTTCGTTTCCTTGGCGTGGCATGGAAAGAGCAGTCGTCTCTAGCAACCTGCCAAGGTCCATTCCTCCCACACCCCCGCCATACCGGCACCCCTAAAGCCGAGCCGTCATCCACGCCACCGCCACTTATGACCGTCAATCAACTGAGGGGGGCCGTATTCGCCGCCTACCGAGATGCTCGCCCTTGTCTCTTGCTGTTCGGGTCCGTAAAAAGGGATGGCTGGCGGGAGTCTTCGACTAGTCTGATGGCGTTCTTGATGAACCAATCTTTCATCGTCTGCCCTGCGTCGATCAATGCTTTATGGATATCCTTCTTGAGCTTCGGATCGATGTCGATGACGACGCGGCCTGAAGAACCAACTGCCATGGCCGGAATGTAACATAGGTGACGTGACATGCAACCGATATTTTCGACTTTTTCCACAGATCCTTAAGTCACGGTCATGTCAGGCACGCAACGCCACTCGCCTGCATCCCCTTTCAACTGCCGGATAGTTAGCAACACCGGACTGCTCACCCCCTCAACCCCCTACAGCGACGCACCACCAACAAGACCATATCCTGCCGCTTGTCTCCATGTCGCTCGCAAAAAGCAGTCCACCGTTCACCGGTCAAACGCTCCACCACGGGTGGGCGTTGAATCCAGCATCTCATTCCATCGTGCAACATATTATTGGTGCGATGTGACTTTTCGCTTCCCAGATATTCTTCCCCGTCTGACCTGAGTCTCTGTTGCCGCTGTGCGCGCTATGCGAATGCGTTCGAGCAATACAGAAGCGGATTCGTCGGTCGAGTCTTGTGGGACGAGACCGCCTCTGAATGCCTTGGCCAGGATCGCCTGCGTCAGTTTCTCGGCCCGCGCCATCCCCGCCGCCACCTGCTTCTCGATGGAGTCGGCAAGAGCGAAAAGGCCCTCGACCCGGCGAACAATTTCGTGCTGCTCGGGGAGGTGGGGAAGGCGCACGTGCAACGCTCTAACCTGCTTAAGGTTCAACCCCGGCTTCCCTGCTCCATATGCCGCTTCAAGCAATTGAGATCGGCCATGGTCGGGACTGATCAACCAAAGCCACACATAGGGAGCATGTTCACTTTTATGGAGACGGACCAATGCCACATGCTGATTAACGTAGGCCTCGCCGATATTCTCGAAAACGATCGCGGTCTTCGTGACATTGGCTCCAGTTATGGTCACCAGTATGTCGTTCAAAGATACAAGTGTGCGCGTTCCCTCTCCCCTGTCGGGCAGTTGCACGTGCGCAACATCCGATAGATCTAAGCAGTCAGAACTGAGATTCTGGGCTCGAATAAAAATAGGCCCCGAGTCAGCATAATGTTTTGCCCATCCCCGAGAACCACTTGTCACGAGTTTCGCCATCTCTCCCAACGATTTATCTTCCCAGTCAGGCGCGCCTTCCGCCCGTTGCCACTCCTCCGTCAACCGGCCGGAGCAGGCGGCGGCGAGGACGGATTGGCGGAAACGTTTGAGGATGGCGGAAACCTTGGCCAGGCGGTCACGCGTCGCGTTCACCCGCGCCAGCAACTCCTCCACTTTCACCACAATCCGCTTCTGTTCGGCAAGTGGGGGGAGGGGGATCTCCAGATCAGTGAGGAATTGCGACGGGACGCGAGCCTGCCCGGCGCTACTCGTGAATGTCTCCTTTGCATCGCGGCGCACGTGATACTGGGAAAGGAACCGGTACAGATAGATAGCATCAATCCCACCGCGCGGGCGAAGGACGTGAAGCTCTGTCGTCCCGCATCCGATTCCATTACGAAGGCATGTCGCAACCGCCCCCTTGCCGTTCTCCATGCAAGGTGTAATCTTCGCGAACAACACGTCACCTTCGCCAAAGTGCGTGAACCCCTTACGAACTTCGCCATACGGACGCTCCTCCAGGTGGTCGAATGCCGGCCCGGTTTCACTGAGCGCCGCCATGGGCGCGAATGAAATGCGCATCGAATCGTCCAGTCCCTTGGGATGCCGTGGATTGATTTCGGCAATATCTCTGATTGACACAAGTGTCCACCCCTCCGGAAGTTCAGCATTGGCGGGATCCGGGGTCGCGGCATCGGATGTGGCAGAACGTTTCTTCACGCCTGCGCTCCTTTGTCATGCATTTGCGGAGCAAGGGCGGATTCGATTTCCTTGATGGTGGGGAGGCTGCTCTTGAGATCCTTGGGCAGGGACTTGACCAGTGTCGTTTCCCAATCGGCCACGCCAATCGGCTTCTTGATATCGCGTAGGGCGTATTCAACAACCAACTTGTCTTTGGAGCGGCACAACAGCAGCCCGATGGAGGGTTGGTCGTCGGGATGGCGCAGCAGGTCATCCACGGCGGAAAGATAGAGGTTCATCTTGCCGGCAAAACCGGGATCAAACGGCACGGCTTTCAGTTCAACAACCACAAAGCGGCGTAACTTGAGGTGATAGAACAGCAGATCGAGAAAGAAATCCTTCGACCCGACCTCCAGATACACCTGCCGGCCAACGAACGCAAAACCAGCGCCCAATTCAAGCAGGAAGCGCTGAATATGGTCCACCAGAGCCTGCTCGACCTCGCGTTCACGCCGCGGGTCGGCTGTGCCCAGAAAGTCGAAGAGATAGGGATCTTTGAAAACCTGCGCGGCCATATCCGAGTCGGCAGGCGGTAGAGTGGCCGGGAAGTTGGTGATGGCCTTGCCCTGTCGGGTGTGGGCTTTCAGCTCTATCTGCATGCACAGAATGGGTTGCGACCAGCCGTATTCGATGGTCTGACGCGCATACCAGAGCCGTGTGGCGGCGTCCTCCAGCCGCTCCAAAAGTGCGATGTTTTGACGCCAGGGTATTTGTGCAATGACCCGTTGCACAATTGCCTGGTCTGGCCAGGCGGCGGCAAAGGCCCGCATATATTTGAGATTCCGAGGCGAAAGGCCCTCCATGTCCGGGAACTCCCGGCGGAGGTCGGCGGACAGGCGGTCGATCACCTTGGCTCCCCATCCCGCGGAGGCCTGACGCTGGAGAATGGTCTGGCCCATCTCCCGGTAGGCCAGGACCATGGTCTCGTTGGCGGCCAAAACGGCTTTGAGGCGCGTTTGACGAACCAATTCTTTCAAGTGCGTCAGGGTCTCGCCATAGTTCGCAGGCAATTCCCCAGCAGGCGGCGGTACCGTGAAACGAGCCCCTTCGCGAGCCCGACCCATCGCCCGGCGATCGGAATCGGCCTGTGTCGATTCAGGGATCCTGGCTTTCCGCCTCATTTCCGACCTCCATTCTCCAGGGCGGCCAGCACGGCATTGAGTTCCTCCACCGCGCCCTCCAGGGCCGCGATGGCGTCAGTGGCAAGTTCCTCGGGCTCGGGAAGCTCGTCACTGTCCTCAATGTCATCATCCTTGAGCCACTTGAAACCATCGAGTTTGAAGTCCTTGGCTTTGACCTCGGTAATCGAATACTTGTGAAAACGTTCGGACTCCTTGCGCTTGGCCCGGCCGTTGGGATCGGCCCCATAGCATTTCTCGAACTCTGCAAAGTGCTCAGCGGTGAGCGGGCGGTCCTTTTTGGTGATGCCTGGCACGTTGGTACGGGCATCGTAAATCCAGACGGTCTCGGTCGGGTACCCCTTGGTGAAGAAGACAACATTGGCTTTCACACCCGTGCTGTAGGGCGTGAAGGTGCCGCGCGGCAGGCGCAGGACGGTATGCAGTGTGCAATCTTCGGTAAGGAGCTTGAACACTTCACCGGCCTGATCGGCGAAAAGGCAATTGTCCGGCAGGACCACGGCGGCGCGTCCGCCGGGCTTGAGCAGGGTCATGACGTGTTGCAGGAAGTTGAGCTGTTTATTCGAGGTGCTGACGGTGAAGTCCTCTCGCTCCGGCGCCTGGTTGGCGCCCCGGGTGCCGAAGGGTGGATTGGTGAGAATCACGTCATGGCACTGCCCGTCAAACGGTTCATAGATGGTATCGCCGAGTTTGATGTGCGGTTCGATCTGATGGAGAAAAAGGTTCATCAGCGCCAGTCGCCGCGGGGTGCGGTCAATATCCTGGCCATAGTAGGTCTTCCCGCGCACCCGTTTGACGATGTCACGATCCAACGCGCCGCCCTTCGTCTCCTTCACCAGCCACTCGTAGGCCACGACAAGGAAGCCACCGGTCCCGCAGGCGGGATCGCAGATGGTGAATTCCTTGTGAACGCGCGGGTCGGGTTGCATGCAGCGGACGATGGACTGGATCAGGACGCGCGGGGTGAACATCTGCCCCGCCCCTTTTTTCCCCTCGCTGGCCGCTTTCTCCAGCAACCCCTCGTAGGCATCCGCCTTCACATCCACGTTCAACGCGGTCCACTCGGTTTGATCGATCTGATTGATCAGCGTCTTCAGGCTGACAGGCTTGGTGAAACGCGACTGTGATCCCGCAAATATGTCGCCCAGAATGCCGGGTTGTTTGCCCAGGGCGCGCAAGATGTCCACGTAGCCATCGATGATATCGGTGCCGGTCCTGGCCAGGAGCGCAGGCCAGGAACAGTCGACCGTCCGCTTCTTGCGGTCATCCTCAAATCCCAGTTTGCTGAGGTCGAGAGCCTTCTCGTCCGCCATTTTGAGAAAGAGGAGATAGGTAAGTTGCTCGACATAATCGGTATATCCGATTCCGTCGTGACGAAGCGTGTGGCAAAAGCCCCAGAGTTTTTGGACGACGTCGCTCATGCTGCAATGGCCTCATTAATGCGCAGGATAAGATCCTGCAGGTTATTTTCAAAGATACGGTTGGCTACGCCCCACCCGCCATCGCGGGTGAAGATGGGCAATGCGTCAAAGTCTTCCCGATCAATGGTCAGGTTCGTGATTAGATGCTCGCGGATGCGGTCAAGCCATCGCTGCTGCTCGGGTTTGAAGGTCCGGCCGGCCGTTATGGTCGCCATGGCGCGGTCCACACGTTCGGCGGCTGTGAGCAAGGGTTCCTGGTCGCTCGCGGCGTGTTTGACCATGGAAATGATATCCACAAGGGCCTTGTGATAGCGGACGGCATGCACCCGCTGGAGATTCTCAACGGTGAAACGCTGAGGGGCTGTGGCGAGTGTCTTGCGTAGTTCAACCAGCGCGTCCGTGCCCCATTGTTGCGGGCGGTCGAGAAGAATGCGGATGGCCTCGATTCGGGCGGCGTTCTCCTGAACAAAGCGGGCGAATGCGGTAAGGTAATCCTCGGGTTTCCACCCGTCGCCGGCGCCATCCCGAAGCAGCCATTCGGAAGAGACCTTGTCCTCCGTGGCATAGGTGACGTAAAAGACGCGGGGTTTGCGCGGATAGTTTTGGAGCAGGTCCTGGAACGTCTTGTCCCGGAGCAAGGTCATGGTTCCGGTGAAGTCGGCCGACAGGCGGGCCGTAAGCTCGCGCGCGAAGCGCGCCATGTCGCCGGCCGGAATGAACAGGGCAAAGCGTTCGCGTGCTTCCGCGGCCATTTCCTTGTCGATCCGCTGGAGGCGTTTGGTAAGGCAGCGGATGTTGTAGGCGCGATCCCGATTGTCCCAGATGTCATGGATGATCTCCGGGATCGAACGGGACGGTTTGTCCGGCGGTTCGGCTGTGATGGCCGTGGCCTTGCGGAAGTATTCCAGGAGGGTGCCGTCAAAGCAATCGAACACCGTGAAATGCGATTTGTCGGGGAAGCGTTCGCCTTTACGCGTGCCGCGCCCGAGCATCTGCTCGAACAGGATGCGGGACTTGACCGGGCGCAGCATGACGATGAACTCCAGATCGGGAATGTCCACGCCCGTGGAAAGCATGTCCACGGAGACTACCACGCCGGGCGTGGGCCGGTTGCGGAACTCGCGGATACGTTGCAGGGGACGATCCACGCGTCCTGTGATCTTCTGCACGAAGGAGTCGCCCCGGCCGAAGCTGTCGCGGCATATTTCCACAAGCTGATCGGCATGGGATGTGTGCGGAAGATCGTTGGCGGCAAAGATGAGGGTTTTGGGGAACCGTTTGTACTCCTGCTCGTGACGGTCGCAGTACGTGCGCAATGCTTCGATGATCTTGCGGTTGGAGTCGGGCGCCGTGATCGTTGCTTCGATCTCGGAGGACGGAAACTCACGCTCATCCTCCAGTTCATCCATGTTCTCCAGTCCTGTTTGCGTGTCGATGGCCCCAACCGATTCGCCTTCATGGAGAAAGACACCTTTCATGCGAACGTCGGACTTGATACGCACGGCATCATAGTCCACGAGGAAACCTTCCCGGATTGCACGTTCGTATTCGTAACGATAGACGACATCCCGAAAGTAGGCCTTGGTGTGGGCGGCAGGCGTGGCGGTGAGGCCGATCTTGACGGCGTCAAAGTGGTCCAACGTATCGCGCCAGACGGAGATTTCGGCAGTGCTGTAGCCTCTATGGCATTCGTCGGCAATGATCAGGTCGAAAGCGTGGATCGGGATATCCAGACGCTCGGCGTCTTCCTCGGCATCTTCGTCGCCTCCGCCAAAAGCGACCTGCCGACCGAATAGATTGATCGTCATGCGCTGGATGGTGCAGATATAGACAAAAGCGTGGCCCGGCTTCGGCTCCATCAGATAGGGGGTAGGCAGGACTTTGGGGTCGAACTTTTCGTCCTCGTCGAAGTCTTCGCGGTGAAAACGCTGGCTGTAAACCTCATAAATCTGATCGAACTTGAGTCCCGGTTCCGGATCAAAGGCGGAGAAAGCGCGGACGGCCTGGGCGGCAAGTGCTCGACGATCCACCAGAAAAAGGATGCGCCGGCCGACGCCGGACTTCATGAGGCGATAGACCTCGTTCACCAAGGTGAAGGTTTTGCCCGTGCCGGTAGCCATGGCGACGAGCATTTGTCGCTTGCGGTTGCAGATCGCCTGCTCCATGGCCTGGCAGGCGTCAATCTGATAAGGCCGCAGACGTGGATGCCACATGGTAATACCGGCAAGAATCGTCGCCGCACCCGCCGCGTCATGGGCTAAAAGCGCGCGAAGGGCTGCAGGCGTGTGGAAATCGGCAATCCGTCGGGACCGGCTGAGTTCATGGCGGACATCATGAAACCAGATCACCTCACCATTCGTTGAGTAGAGGAACGGAACATGGAAACCGTGAAAATCCATAGGAACGGTGGCGCCGCGGGAATAACGCTCCGCCTGGGTGAGGACATTCTGAGGGCCAAGGGTCAGTTTCTTTGCCTCAATGATCCCAAGCCATTGGCCGTCCACAAAAAGGGCGTAGTCTGCGGGACCGTTGGCTGTGGGGTGCTCGGTCACGGCACAGGCGTTAAGCGTCCCGAGCTGAAGGCCGGGGCGATATCGGAGCACGGTCCAGCCCAGCGCCACAAGCTTGGGATCGATCCTCTGCTTGCGTGTCTGCCACTCAAACTCGTTCTGTTCGTTCGCCGTCATTGTCTGCTTACGAATCGCAGTCGTCCTGAGCTATGAAACTCAGGGACGAACCGAATATTTGCAGATATTCCCAATAATTGCACTGGCGTTTTCTTGAGAAGGTCCGGTTTCCGGGCTTAACGCTGTACGTCCGCCAAATGCGCTGCAAGGGCATGAAGTTCCGGCGATATAAGGTTCCTGGGTTGGCGATGACCAATTTTCATCGTTTCCCGTATTTGACGCGCGTTTCGGCAACCCGACTCGGTCGCTCGACAGGTAACGGCTCAAACACCACCTTCACCTGCGCCTTCAACTCGTGCGCCACCCGCCGCAACATGCTGAGGGAATGCCCCTCATAGGTGGGCGACTCCAGTCGGCTGACCTGCTGTTGTGACGTATGAAGACGTCGGGCCAGTTCTTTCTGCGAAAGCCCCGCCTGTTCCCGTAAAGCGGCCAGTTGCAACGCCACATCCCACGCCTCACCGGCCCGTTTGAACCGCTCCGCAAAATCCGGGTCACAGAGTTGCGCTTCCAGAAAGAGATCGAAGTTCGTCTTACTCATGGCCATATCTTTCCAGCCAGTCACGCATCCGCGTCCGCGCGGTTTCGAGATCGCGGACCGGTAGGGCCTGGCCTTTATTGCGGATACCGTGAACCGCAACGATGCGCCGGCCTTTCATAAAGAACCACAGCACGCGCGTGTTCAACTTGCCGACATGGCGCAACTCAAACAGGCCGTCGTTGAGCGCCTTGGTCAGCGGCTCGCGGTGATACTGGCGATGGCGCAGCTTCTCCAACCCCGCTGCCACCGCCGCGAAGTCGTCACGATCGCTGGCCTTCATCTTCAGCAGAAACTCCTGCACGGGAGATTGTCCGCCATCCGTCACATAGAACTCTACGCTAAACTCCATAATCCGTCCACATCAATATTGATGTTATTTTCCGCGACGCCGTCAGGCGTTCTTTCCTTCCTGCTCCAACGCAGCGACAAAGCTGCGCAGGTCGGCCACCGCGCTCTCCAGGGCCGCGATGGCGTCAGCGGCAAGTTCCTCGGGCTCGGTGCGCAGTCATCCTGAACTATGAAACTCAGGGACGAATCGAATATTTGCAGATATTTGCCATAATTGCACTGGTGTTTTCGATCTTTTGTGCTGGCCTTTCGGTGGTTTGACCCAATAGCCTACTGCCTAAACCGCTACCACCTTGGCGTCCCTGTGGGACGCCAGTGGTTGCAAAGCATGATGTATCCTTCATACGTTCTGACAGTGCCTGCGTTCAACCGGGAGATAACCCATGATCAAACAGGTTCCATTCGCTGATACCGGTGCGACCGTTTCCAACTTCTGCCTGGGCACGATGATGTTCGGGGATCGGTGCGATGAGGCCGAGGCGTCCCGGATCATGGCCTGCGCCCTGGAACACGGGGTAAACTTCGTGGATACCGCCGCCGTGTATACCGGAGGCCAAACGGAGGAGATCCTGGGCCGCATCCTGAAAGGCCGGCGAAACCGGGTATTTCTCGCCACCAAAGTCAACGTGCCCGACGGCACGGACTACCCGGCCCAGATCGGGCCAAGCCTGGACGCCAGTCTTGCACGCCTGCAAACCGACCACGTGGATCTCTACCTGATCCACTGGGCCCGGAAAAACATGAACCCGGAAGCCATGCTCCGGGCGCTTTCCACCGTGGTTCAGGCCGGCAAATGCCGGTTTGTCGGTTGCAGCAATTTCCCGGCCTGGCTGATTGCGCATTTCAATGGCCTGGCCACCCGCATGGGGGTGCCCCGCCTGGTCAACAATCAGCTTCCCTATAACCTGATCGAACGGGGTCTGGAGGTTGAAATCCTCCCCCAGGCCGTGGCGGAACGGATCGCGATCACCTGCTACCGGCCGCTCATGGCCGGCGTCCTTTCCGGGAAATATGATCCGGACCAGCCCCTCCCGTCCGATTCCCGGTCCGCCAGCGATACCCGTATTGCCGGATGGCTGACCGACCACGCCACGGGGGTCCGGAAACTCGTCGCCCTGGCCAAAGACCGGGGCGTCAACCCGGCCCATGTGGCCATCGCCTGGGTCCGAAACCAGCTTGGCGTGACCGCTCCGATCATCGGGGTCAGTCGGCTGGCGCAGTTCGAGGATTCCCTGTCAGCCTTCTCGCTGACCCTGACCGGCACCGAACAGAAGGATCTGGCGGACGCCTTCGGTACCGCAGTAAAGGAAGTCTCGCAATACTACGGCCCCCTGCGCCGGTCCTTTGAATTGCTAGCCTGACAACCCGTCCATTCCCGGTATTCGGCCAGGCTTTCGCGGTAGCGGTCATCGGGATCACCGAACGTGACGCCCGGGCCGGAAACCGGGCCTCGCAGAATCGGATCGTCCACGCTCTCCAGCCAGTTCCGCAGAATGCCCGACATCTCCCGTCGGGCTCCCGCGTGGGCTGATTCGTAGGCAAGGTTATGGATTTCCAGTGGATCGCTGTCGAGATCATAGAGCTCGGCAACCGGATTCGTATGTTCAGTCGCACCGGGTGGTGGTTGGTGGTAACTGCCACGGAAATTATGGATCAACTTATATCGTTCCGTCCGCACCTCGTAATGCAAACCGACAAACATCGCTCCCAGCCAATGTCGTTGTGATTCGACTTCTGTCCCCCTGGCCAGCCCGGCGAAACTGACACCGTCAGGCGCATGGGTCAACGGGGTCCCCGTCAATTCCTTGAGGGTTGGCAGGAAATCAACATTGCTCAGCATGGCGTCGCAGGTTCGTCCCCCGGAAATCCCGCCGGCGGGCCACCGCATGACAAAGGCCACCCCGATCCCGCCATCATAACCGGTCCACTTACCGCGTGGCAGTTCCGGGCCATGATCGACCGTGAAAACAACCAGCGTATTATCCTCCAGACCGGAAGCCCGTAATGATTCCAGGATGATGCCAACGCCCGTGTCCAGACTCCGGACCGACCCCTGCAATCCTGCTACATGCGCCTGCATGGCGTCATCCGGGTTTTCCACCCGGCACCAGGGCGGAAGCCACAACCCCTTCGCTGAATCCGGTGGAATACCCTGTCCGTTGTAAGGGGTATGCGTTTCAAGAAATCCGGTTTGAAGATAAAAAGGACGATCCCCGCGACGTTGCCGGAAGAATTCCGCACAGCGTTCCCCCACCCCGGGAGCCGTATGGAATTTTGCCTGTTCCCCGGCGCCCCGCACCACATGATCGAACCCCAGCGTTCCAAGGTCTATCGCTTCGTGATGGTACCCGATCATCGCCGTTTCGTATCCGGCTTTGCGAAGCACATGCGAAAGGTGCTGTTCCGGATCATTGAAGTCCCAGCCGAATGCGCCACCGCGTTTACCGCCAGCCAGCCCCATCAATCCGTTCCGTTGCGGCCAGCGTCCAGTCATCAGAGACCCCCGGCTGGGGGAACAGATCGGTGAGGTCCCATACATCCGGGTGAACCGGCACCCGTCAGCGGCAAATGCATCGATGGCCGGCGTTTGAACCGTCGGCACACCGTAACACCCGAAATGCCGACCGGTATCATGCGAAACAATAACGACAACATTGGGACGATTGATCATTTCCCGGCACCTTTCCTGGCGGGGGCTATCCGCTTGACCGTCTTGTCGAAATCCGACAGGGCCGTCCTCGATTCCGCAATCCGACGGGCGTGGAACTTGTCGTATTCGCTTTCCGCGAGTTCGCGCGCCATCTCATGCGAGATGCTGCCGTCCAGGTTGTAGAAAAGCGTTTCGTACTGCTTCCCGTCGACGGCAGTTGTAAAGGATTTCTTTACAACTGAATCCTGCCGCAACTCGCCCTCTGCAAAGACGTTCTTGAGGTGCTGGCCAATATTCTGTTTTGTCGTCTGAAACAATTCAGCCATAAGCTGTTGCGTCAACCAGACCGTCTCATTCTCAAGACGGACCTCAATCCGGTTCCGGCCATCCTCAGTCTGATACAAGATGATCTCGGAGCCCGGCACCGGTTGGTTTTGATGTCGTTTGGTCATAAATAGACGATCTCCATTTCAGGGTCCGGTTCGGATAAAACACACGCGGGCATTCCTCCAGGAAAATCAGGGACCGACAAAATATTTGCAGATATTTGCCACAATTGCACTGGCGTTTTCTTGTGTGGCGAAATTCATGCTCCATCTCCGGCTTGCAACTCCAACCCGCCTGCGCTATGACCTGCCGGAACAGGAGGAATTCCGCCATGGCACGTATATTGTTCGACCGTTTCCCCGGGGGACACCGGAAGGCGCTCACCCTCAGTTATGACGACGGCGTGGTGGAGGACCGCCGGCTGGTGGAAATCCTCAACGGAGCCGGCATCCGGGCCACGTTCCACCTGAACAGCGGGACCCTTTCGAAGGCGGGACGGGTGGGCGCCGATGAAGTCCGCACCCTGTATGCCGGGCACGAGGTGTCCGTGCACGGGGTGGTCCACGCCTGCCTCCCCCACCTGTCACGGGAATCGATCATCGGCGAAATCCTGGAAGACCGCCGCGCCCTCGAGCGCCTGGTCGGCTATCCCGTGCGCGGCATGTCGTATGCCGGCGGCGACTTCAACGACCGGGTGGTCGATCAGCTTCCCTCCCTCGGCATCGAATATGCCCGCACCACGTATGGCCACACCGGGTTCTCCATCCCCGACGATTTCCTGCGCTGGCAGTCGACCGGCCACCATCGTGACTGTCTCGCCAAAGGCCGGGACTTCCTGAATCTCCGCCCCACGTACGGCCTGCAACTGATGTATGTCTGGGGACACAGTTACGAGTTCGAACGGAACGGGAACTGGGACCTGATCGAACAATTCTGCCGGGACCTGGGCAGGAATCCCGCCATCTGGTATGCCACCAACATCGAGATTGTGGATTACTGCCGGGCCATCCGGTCGGTCCGTTGCAACGTGGATGGGAACGTCCTGCATAACCTTTCCGGACAGGAAGTCTGGTTCACCGACTGTGCCGGCCCGGAACCCGTCGCGCGCTCGATCCAGCCCGGCCAACTCCTCCAGCTCGATGCATGACAGCATCAACCCACGGTTCATCCGGATGAAGCGTACCGCTTTGCCCGGGTGGAACGCCTGATGTCACGGGCAGAAACGCCCGCATACCGGCTCAGGAGCCGGGACACTTTGGATACGTCCCGCACGCCCACGCTACGGGCGATGTAATGCAGGGTGGCATCCGGCTTGCTGAGAAGGATGTGCTTGGCACAGGTTGCCTTCTGGCGCAGAACGTCCTGCATCGGTGTCCGACCGGTCAACTGTCGGTATTTCCTCCCGAAATGGTTCTTCTCCAACCCCACGTGCCGGGCCAGGTCCGACAGGCGTATCCGTTCCGGCATGTGCTCTTCCGTGTAACGCATAACCTGCGAGGGAAGGTCTCCCGAGAACCTTCTGGCCAGCTCCATGAACTCGGTAACCATCGCAGCCAGATAGGCATTCGCCTCGTCACCCCGGCCCGTCAGGTGAAACGGATCATGCGACAACATGAGCAACCGGTCAGCAAGCAGGTTCAGTATATGATCATTGTCCCGCACCAGGAAGGGCAGATCGGCAGGACGGTGGGGCCAGTCCAAATAAACCCGGATACAGCGGAGTGGATGACCGGTCACACTTTCGTCAGTCTCTCGGATCCCGGCAGGCCACAGGATAACATCCCCGGCCTGGGCACAGATTCGCAATGGACGGCCATTCACGTCATCGACCGTCACTTTATAAAGGCCGCCGATGACCAGGATGAACTCCGTTGTTTCGCGTTGCAACCGGCTGAGTTGTTGATTGGCTGGCCCCCTGAAAAATTCCGCAGTCCGGAACCTCGAACCGACAAGAATCCCTGGCTGGTTGTTATTTGACATAATACCCATATTATATGCAGATATACAGCAACCAATCAAGCCTCATATTTTTGTATAATAATTGCAGCCATTGAGGAGGTGGGGATGAACACGGTGCGAAGTCGGATGCGGATGGGGGCGATGGTGATCGCCTTCGTGGCGGGGACTGCATGGGCGAACAACCTGACGGTTACCAATGTAACGGTGTTGCCGAAAGACAGTTCCACCGCTTACGTTAAGTTCGACGTCGCGTGGCAGAACGCGTGGTACTACACGAACATCAACCATGACGCGGCATGGGTGTTTTTCAAGGTTCAACAGGAGGGAGAGACCGACTGGCAGCACGTTCGGTTGGAAGCGAACCAGGTGACCAACCCGGCCGGGTACTCGGTCGGTTCGGGCACGAACCTCGACTTCTTCGTGCCCCCGGACAAGGTCGGCATGTTCGTGCGACGAAAGGTAGAAGGCGCAGGTGCGGTCGCGTCCACGAATGTCCAGGCAGTATGGAACTTCACCTCTAACAACCTCAGCAAGAACGCCCAGGTCAAGATCCAGGCTTTTGCAGTCGAGATGGCATATGTCGCACAAGGCGCGTTCTGGGCCGGCAACACAAGCGCCATCATCAACTCCAGCTTCCATGCCCAGGGGAGCGACATCTCCCCGATTCAAATCACATCCACGAACGCCTTCACCATCTATTGGGGCGCGGGAGACGGCACCAGTGCTTCCGTTCCGGCGGGCTTCCCCAAGGGGTATGCGCCGTTCTACTGCATGAAGTACGAGATTACGGAGGGCCAGTGGGTGGATTTTTTCAACCTGCTGGATTCCTCACAGAAGAGCGCGCGGGATATTACGGGAACCCCGGGAAAGGGCACGGACGGCGTCAGCCAACGCAATACGGTGGCGTGGTCGGGTAGCACGAATCTGGCAACGACCGTCGCCCCGGACAGGGCCTGCAACTTCCTGGCATGGTCGGATATCATCGCGTTCTCGGCCTGGGCAGGACTTCGCCCCATGACGGAACTGGAGTTCGAGAAGGCCTGCCGCGGACCGTTGGCGCCGGTGGCCGCCGAGTTTGCATGGGGAGATGGAATGACCATCGGGATATCGGGCCTTCAGGGAACCGACGGCTCGGGCTCGGAATACTATACAACGGGTAATTCACATTTCATGGGGAACGGCGGGCCCACAACCACTCCGAACTGGGGTGCGGTTCGCGCGGGGATCTTCGCAAAGCCCGGGACAAGCCGTTCCGGTGCGGGAGCGTCATACTGGGGAATCATGGAGTTGAGTGGCAACCTGACGGAACGACCGGTCACCGTGGGCCATGCCACCGGGAGGGCCTTTACCGGCTTGCACGGCAACGGAACACTGACCGCTGGCGGGGACGCCGATGTAACCGCCCTGTTATGGCCGGCTCTGAACGGCGCGGGAGCGGGACAACGGGGTGGAGCCTGGCGCAACGCGTCGGATTACCTGCGCGTGGCAGACCGGATTGCCGCAATCACGGTAGACGCACAACGCGGGATAACCACCGCCGGCAACATAAGTCCCTATGGAGGCCGCGGCGTTCGTTCGGCGCCGTAACACACCCCCTGATTCACGACACGCCGGCGGATAGGCGAGTTACAAGAAAAGGCCGCGTTCAGGATTTTGAAGCATGAACCGAAGCGTAAATAGTCTGATACTCACATTCCTGCTGGCGCCCCTGCTGGTGCAGGCCGTGGATTGGAGCACGAATCTCCCCTCCTTTCGGGGCGGTTCTTACGACGGATGGGATCAGCAAGACATGATCTCCGCCGCCGGGCTGGGCAACGCGCAGATCGCGTTCTCCTCGGTGACCAATCAAGTGTTCGTGTGGACCCATCCGCAGGGCGTCCTGACGACGCTGACGATCCGCGTGGTCAATCCGGGCAGTCCGATCGTAATTACCAACGGCGGAACATTTCGCGTGAGCCTCCCGTCAGTCTGGGCTTGCCGGTTCAACACCGGCGCGACGCTCTCATTCGCCAGCAACGCCGCCGCCAAGATCAATACCTCCGTCTCCTACGCCGAGGGGGACCGCACACTAGTCGTCCCCGTGACTGCCGACTTTCTCGCCGGCGACACGCTCACCATCACCGGACTCAGGATTCTGGATCTCGCCCTGGGCAGACCAGAATCGCAGAGGCTGGGGCTGGATGTCGACAGCACCGCGGGACCGGACCTCTACGACACCTTCACGTTGACCCTTTCCGTTCCGCAGCCGGGCGGATCGCAGGACGGCTGGGCCCGTGCCGTGGCATCCGCTTTCGAGAAAGTCTGGAGGCTCATGGGCGGGTCGGTATTCTTATTCCAATGACGCCCACGACAAGACATCCTGGCCACATGGCAGATGAAAGCAGAGCATGAGAATCACGGTTACCGGCAGCCTGGTGTTCTGGTTGACCCTTGCGGGTGCCGCAGCCGTGGATTGGAACACGAACCTACCCTCCTTTCAGGGCGGTTCTTACGACGGATGGGATCGGCAAGGCATGATCTCCGCCGTCGGGTTGAGTGACACGCAGATCACCTTCTCCTCGGCGACCAATCAAGTGCTCGTGTGGACCCATCCGCAGGGCGTCCTGACGACGCTGACGATCCGCGTGGTGAATCCGGGCAGTCCGATTGCAATCACCAACGGCGGAACACTACGCGTGAGCCTCCTGTCCGGCTGGGCTTGCCGCTTCAACACCGGCGCGACACTCTCATTCGCCAGCAACGCCGCCGCCAAGATCAATGCCTCCGTCTCCTACGCCGACGGGGACCGCACCCTGGTCGTTCCGGTGACGGCTGACTTTCTCGCCGATGACACGCTCACCATCAGCGGGCTCACACTCCTGGATCTGGCCTTGTGCCGGGCGGGATTGCAATACCTGGAGCTGGATTTCGATGGCGACGGAACACCGGATACTTATGACACTTTCGCGCTTGAGCTGTCCGTTCCACAACCGGGCGGGTCGTTCGACGGCTGGGGCCGGAGCATACAGAACGCCTACACGCTGTACCGCATGCAGGGCACCATGCTCACCATCCGGTAGCGAAATATTTGCGCCTCTCCATACGCCCCCGCCCCCATCCCTCACTGAATGGCAAATATGGTACCCGGCACCGTGTTGAGGATCTCACCCAATCCGAACCACGTCAGGCTGGTTACGTTGCTGACCGTAACCTGTTTCAGCGTGGTGTTCACACCAAAGCTCGGCAACGCCACCCACCGGTGTCCGTCATGTCGGTAAGGAATGATATCTTCCTCGGCCAATCCCTGGGCCGACACCCGCAACGAATCGTACCGGAAGGTGACCGTCGCGGAGGTGATTGTGAATCCTGTCGCCGAAAAATCCCAGAATCCGATCGGCAGGGAGGTGCGTCGATTATACAACGGCACACCCACATGATTGGTCGATACCAGTGACCCGGCCAACGCTCCGCTCCCGCCAACTCCGGCCAGATTCAATTTGACCGCATTGACCAGGTCAAACGCCGTACTGGAAGATTCTCCCCAGTAGCACGTCCCATCCCCGGTCACGGCAAGGGGCTGAAGCGTCAAGCGTCCGTGATCAACCGCATACCACCCGTTGGATTCCGCCGCCCCATTGACCACATCCTGCAGGAAGGTCGGGTAGTTCGTAATCCAGAGCGTTCGATCCGTTCCTTCCCCGTCCGCCACCACCTGGCCGTTCATACGAAACGTCCCGCTCCCGGACATCTGCACGTTCCCCCACCCGTGGGCCCACCCTTTCGAGGTTGCGGCAAGCCGTAACGAAAACGTACTGCCGGACCGGATCGCCCCGCCTCTCATGACCAGCTGACCGGTACCGGTCCCCTGGCCCATCGTGACCGCCCCGGCACAGGCCACGTTTCCATTGCTATGGACGATGAGCCGCCCGATCATGCCGTTACCGGCGTAGAGCGTATCCGCGGTGTTGTCTCCCACGGTCAGGGATCCGGACACCATATCGTAAACTGCCGTATGCGCCGTGGACAGCCCGCCGAGCGTCATGCTCCCGGTCAGGATATTGGTCCCGCCATGCTGGGTGAACCGCCCATTGCTCTGGATTATTTCCGTCACCGCCTGCAGCAATCCGCCATTCATCGTATACGTCGACCCGAGCGATTGGGGGTGGTATCCACACTGTGACAGGATCGTCACGGTCACTACCGTGCCCGATTCCTGGACCACGGTCCCGAGGCCCGAGCGACCGGCCTGGAGTTGGTACGCCCGCATCGATCCCCCGTTAAGCCGGTACTCACCGGAGGCGCTGTAGGCAATGGAGATCGTGGGGTTCCCATTCGTGGCCGCCAGGATCCCGCCGTCCTGGATGATCCGCCCATGTCCCGAGCTCCCGACCATGACGGCGTAGCCCGCGGACGGAAGGTAGACACACGCCCGCAACTCACCGGAAACCAGGTTCAAGGTCCCCGTGGTTCCCGCCGATTCCCCCAGCATCAGCGTGGAACACCGCTCTCCGGCACGCGTCACCACAGCCGTTCCATCCCGCACATAACTCGAGTGACCGACCCGCGCAGCATCGGCAAGCGTCGGCCGCAGATCCGAACTCCAATTCACCGCGTTCGACCAGTTCTGGCCGGTCCCCCCCTGGTCCCAGTACAGGCCGGTCCCGGCTACCAGGGTCACGGTCACCGCCACGTCATCCGCGTTCGTCAATTGCCCGTCGCCCACGGCCAGTCTGAGCTGGTAGATCCCCGGGTCCGAGAACGTAACCGTCGTGGCCAGGCTCGTCGTGCTCGACCAATCGACGATTCCCGGCCCGCTGACCACCGACCACAGGATGCTGGTCGGCCCGCCCGGAATGCCGTCATCGGGGGCCGATCCGGGCAATGCCACCAGGTCCCGCAGCGTCACCGTCCGGTTTGTCCCGGCATCGACCGCCGGCGCATGGTTCCCGTTCGACGGCACCACCAGAACCTGCCCGTCGTCGTGCCGCATGGTCTCACCGTCCCAGGCCGTCAGGCGCAGGAAGTAGGTTCCATACCCCGGGAATGTCGCCGTCGTATCCACCAACGCTGCGTTATCGAACACCACGCCTGCGGGCCCGGACACCACCGTCCAGCAGGTGGTGACCGTGCCGTCGTCGGACACCGTCCCATCCAGCGATACCTGGTTCGTCGGCCACTGGATTTCCCGGTCCGTTCCGGCGTTCACCAATGGCGGCAGGTTGGTCATGCTGTCCGCCACAGCGAACCAACCAAGCGTTGTGAGGTTGGACACCGTGATCCGGTGGGCGGCGGTGTCCTGGGTATATGTCGGCAGCCGGACCCAGTCGGACCCGTTGTGTTGGTATACCTGGAGGTCCGTTTCCTCCACCCCCAGGGCATTCGTGATGCGTTCATCATCGTACCGGAAGGTAAGTGCCGCGCCCGTAAACGTAAACCCGTTTGCCGGCAGGTTCCAGATGCCCGCAATGGCCACGCCCGTCGTGTAGACCGGCACCGAGGTGTGATCCGGCGCCACCAGGGCTCCGTCGATGGTGCCGCTGCCACCCACCCCCGCGAACTGGAACACCACCGCGTTGACCAGGTCCTGATCCGTGCTGGAAGACTCGCCCCAGTATTTCGTTCCGTTCCCGGTGACCGCCACCGGCTGAAGTACCAGCTTGCCGTGGTTCCGCGCGTACCACCCGTTGGTCGTCGTGTTCGCCACACTGTTGATGAACGGGGTGTAGTTTGTCACCGCCAGGGTGCGATCCGTGCCATATCCGTCGGCTATGACGACCCCGTTCATCGTCAGCTCACCGGTGATCCGCATCGATCCCCATCCTTGCAGGATGCCGCGGTCACCCGAACGGTACTGCATCCGCAGGATGGGCGTCGTGATCCGGCCACCGTAGAGATAACAGTACCCTTCGGCCATGGAGCCCGCCCCTGCGCCGGCGTTGTCACCCAGCGAGAACACCGACCCTCCCGCCGGGTTCACCGTTATGACGACATTCGTTCCGACGCGGAGCGTGCCGTTGATACGGGCCGCCCCAAAACCCACGCGGAGGTTGTTGGATATCGTCATCGTCCCGCCCCAGACTTCGAGGGTCCCCCGGCTTTCGTACTGGGAACCCAGGCTGCAGTCTGTCCGGCAGATATTCGTGCCGCCGTATTGCCGGAACACCCCCGTACCGGCGTTCCCGATAATCATGGCTCTCACGTTGCAGACCCCGCCGCTCATCGTGTAGGTGGCATTGCCCGAGGCGTAAGCCGCCAACAACAGCGTGGAACTGTTATCAACCCCTTCCACACGGGTTCCTTCGCCTTGGACAAACGTACTGGTGCCCTGGACTCCGAGCGACAGCGAGTTGTTCTGGAACCTGAACAGGCCTCCGTCAAACAGGTAGTAGACCGATTCCGACCCGACCGCCTCCGAGGTGCGGATCTGTCCGTTGAAGAAGTTCGTCCCGCCCCGCTGGATGAAGGTCCCTCGTCCACTGTTGCCCAGGTAGCAGGCATAGGGAGTAGCCATGAAGCTGGCCCGCCCATTGACAAATTGGATCAGCGTCGTATTGGCCGCGGCGTACGCGAAATTGGCAACACCCCGGATCGTGAATATGGCATTCGTCTTCGTGAAGGTGCTCGTACCCCCGTACGTGTCCTGCCACATACCGCCGACGGTGAAGGTTGTGCCCGGTTCCTGCAAGAAGACCGCCGTTCCGGCGAAGTCCGGGAAGATCACATGGTTCGTGACACCCAGGGTTCCGTTCTTGAGGCGGTAGTACCCGGAGCCGGCGCCGTTGGCACAAAACGTCAGGTTACGACTGGGCAGACTCAGGTTCCCGCCATCCTGGATGAACGTTCCCCGCCCGGTTCCGTTCCCCAGGATGACCCCGCTGGCCAGGGTCAGTGTACCCCCATGGTAGTTGAAGGTTCCGGCCGACCCGGACGCATACCCGAGCACCATCCCGGCAATTCGGGCGCCGAGGTTGACTTCGCCCGATCCGGTCAGCGTTCCCGAGGCCATCGTGACCGATCCCGTGGTTCCCGCGCTGTATCCAAGGTACAGAACCTTGACCGTTTCCCCGGCAGCGGTAAGCGTCGCAACTGCCGGATTGGTTCCGGAAGCATGCCCCAACCAGGCATCGTCGGAAGCGGACGGCTCGGTATCCGTATCCCAGTTTGCCGGGGTGGACCAATCGGAATTCCCTCCACCGGCATCCCAGTAGCGGTCTGCATGGAGCGGACCCGCCAGGAGAACCCCGACCATCACCCTTATGAAAAAACTATGTGGGCGTAAAACCAGCATATACCACCGACATTAGTCTCGGCCTCACCATGCAGGAAGTCAACCTTGTACCACCCATAGTGGAGAGGCCGGATGGTACGGTATCATCTGGCTATAGACCTAGTACGCACATGCCGGGCACGGACCATCCGGACGGCCTGCACCAGAAGGAATCCCGCAAGCAGCAGCAGGACCGGCGGCGCCGGGGTTTCGGATTCGTCAAATGCCAGCGCCTGATCGGCGTTGAGCGCCTGTTGTTGCGCCCGTTCCAGTTGAACCCATTGCGCGGAGTTTTCCAGCACGATATAGGCGGCCAGCGGTTGCAGGATGCAGGTTGACCGGCTGATGGCCAGCAAGTCCGCACGGGCATCGTTCACGGCCGAAGGATCAAGCACGGTGCGGCGGTAGCGTTGCCACAACGCCACCCCCTGAGCATAAACCGTATCCCCGGAAATAGGTTCCCCGGCAGGCAACGGCTGAAACCGGTTCTCTGCAGGGTTGAATACCCCGATAGCACCCGGCCCGAGAAGTACCAAGGCGTCGGCGTCAGCACAGGCAATCCCCAAAGTATCACCCGTCTGTAAAAGGTGAACCGGCGAGACTTCCACGCGAACAACCGTGACCGCAAACCGGTACGGCGGGGTGTCCGGCTTGAAACGCTGGAACGCTTCAAGATCCTCCAACAACAGGGCGCTATCAACCGTCGGAGTGACCAGCACATAATAGGGAACCGTCTGGTCACCGGACCCGGCGTATTGCAGAGCGGCATGCTTGAGGGCACGGCCGGCATTGAACCCACCGCTGAACACCCCGGGATCCGTCAGGTGCTGCCGCACAAGCGCCAATGCGGTGGACCCATCAACCGGTTCAGGGGTCAAGTGCCGGCTGCCGGCATTGGCCAATGTCACGTGGCACAGAAGATTCGATCCTCTACGCAAGACTCCGTCCATCTGGGTGAGTAAATCCGATTGCTTGTCCCGCGCAGCACCCGAGGCATCGACGATGAAATGCAGGTACGGCTTTCGGGTAAAGGATGGCAGGGTGGCGCTGGTGGCCTTGGACAGGTAAACCGCCTGCTGGGTTCCGTTGAGTTGGATCACCACCGGGCCCGCTGCCGGAACCGCTTGAAGCGATACCAGCCGGTCCCCGATCCGCACTTCCGGGCTAGCCGAAACCGGGAACATGAAATCAATCCCGCATCGTCGCGTTTCGCCGCCGTTGAAGGGATACACACTCAGGCGCAACGTGGCATCCTCGTTGCAGACCAGCAGGCCCGGATCGCGCCGCGTGGTGTCACGGATCATGTGGTAGACCCATTCCGCCGATTTCCGGTCGACGATCCGGCCAGGCACGGTCTGTCCATTCACATCCAGCCAGTAACCCGAAACCAGGACACCGTCCGGAACGGTCATGTTGTCCACATATTCCGCAAGCGCCTCGTTGGTGTTCTGCATGTCCAGGACCACCGAGGCGATGCATACCTGGCCGGTGGTTCGGGTCGAAACCTGCACATCCGCCAGTCGAACATGCCGGGGCGGATGCCGCGAGTTGTTCCAATCCTGACGGGAACGACCACCCCCGCTGAAGAAGTCGATGATCTGCATGTCCCGTCTCGAACGCACACGATCCGCGGTTTCACCCAGCAGGACACGGCGGATGGTCTTCATCCGGCTATCCGCCAGAACCATTCCGTTAAACACGATCCAGTTGTAATAGTCCGACAGCATGGGCACGTAGATGCCATCCTTCATATTCTGCAGGCGGGTCAAAGCCTGCCGGACCGCCGGTTGATCAATCTTCATCTCCGCTTCGGAATAGTCCGGTTGAAACACCTGGTGAACCGCCTGCATCAAGGCCGCCTTATGATACAAGGCCCGGGCCGTATAGAGACCCGGCATGACCAACAGCATCGCAACGAACAGCCCCACCACCCGTCCCCACCCCATCGACTCGACCAGGTGTGCGCCTTCATCCAGCAGCAGACGCACATGCACGACAAACAGGAACGTCGGAGTCAGGATAAGAAACCCGCCACCCGCGGCCAGCATGGCCGGGATCGACAAGGGCAGGAATGGAAGGAACAGTAGGAAAAAGTACAGGGTGAATGGAAAGGTCACCGCACGCGAACACCAGATCGCCAGGCGTCGCCCCGGATGAACCGTCCCGGTCGGTATCAGGACCGCAACGGCATTGAGGACGGTCATCGCATACACGGTCCAATCCTGCAGATCGCAAGGGAATGGAATCGAAGCATTCAGCAGCAATCCACCGAGGGGGAAGACCAGGCTTCCGAGTATGGCCATCAGGATGGAACGACCGAGCCGTCCATGGACATACAGCAGCAGGCGGAGAAAGGCGCAAAACATGATGGCCGTGGTCAGAAAGAAAACGACCATGATTATCACCTGGTTCGGTAAAAACAGCCAATGCAACCGTGACAGGACGACCCCTGCCAGGTACCAGGATCCCGGCACACCGATCAAGACCGCCAGCGAGAGGCCGACATCGGATCCGGCCCCGAGCCTCAGCCGGACCCCCGACAGGTGGAGCAGGTAGAAAAACAGGGCCGGCGCACTGGTTGCAAACACCAGGAACAACAATTGCTGGGGCGACAACATCCAGTCCGCCACCGTGTCGGGAACCAGATCACCGGTCAGGGTGACCACGCGCCACATGAATCCAACCTGCACCAGGAACAGGAACAACGACACTTTCCAGTCAACCGGCTTACCGGACCTCCTCAAGGCCACCGCGACCAGCACCGTCACAGCAATCAGCGCCGCCGTGCAGGCAAACACCGTGTCATACGCCAGCTTGCCGGTTTCGTTCAGTTCCCCGGCCACCAGCATCCAGGCACGGATCAGACCCGCCAGAAAGGCCAGCAGCGGAACCACCACCGCCCAGACCAGCATGACCGGTTTACGCAGGAGCGCGGGCAGCAGGGGTTTCACATCATCGGGATCATGCATGGCGGATTCTCCGTTGAATGAATTCATAGGCAACGATCAGTACGGGTAGAAATACAAACATGCCGATGAGCAGGTGCAATTTGATATGGAATTGAGCGGGAAAATAATGGCGGGTCAAAACATCCCCGTACCAGCACAGGATCAGCCGGGAGGTGTTGGTAACCAGGGTAATCCCGTAAGCGGCAGGTACCAGCCAAAGCCAGGTACGCAACGACACCCGCCGGGCAACGGCCAAACCGGCAAACAAGGCGAATGTCAGCAGGAAAAACTTGATGGGACTGCATGCCAGGGTGACGTGCATGGCGGCAAGGCCCGCCACGCGCACCCCGGCCCCGGTCAACTCGCAGTTTGCACCCAGGAAACCGGCCGCCAGGTAAGCCGGAGGCATGCAAAACAGGTACCGGTTGATCACCGGCATCATGTCCGGCAAAGGGAGGGTGATCAGCAGCAGAAGCGCGGTGACCAGTCCTGCAACCCGAATTTCACGTCCGCTGGCCTGGATGGATTCAGCCATGGATATGTTCAAAGCGCCATGGCATGGATACCCGTCTGTTCGCAGAACGCCTTGAGTTCCTCGTACAGGTGTGCCCCGTAGCCCAGGCAGGCGTACTCGTTGTTCCACACCTGGAGCAGGGCCTCCATATCGGCATGGGCCGTCACGAAGGCATGCGGCCAGAATGGAATGCCGCATTCCAGCTGGCGGCGTTTCAACTGCCCGCGCGGCGGCTCAAACACCGTGCACCGGCAGAAGGCCATCTCGAACCGGCCCTGGGTCCGGCCCAGTCGTGCCAGGACACCTTCGCCCGGCTTACACACCAGCTTGATGGACAAACCGCCCGCTTCCCCTTCAGTCGGGATGCCATGCTCGGCAAATCCCGCCGGCCCCAGCCGGCCCGCCAGGGAAGGCGGACAGGCGCCATCCCCGATGATCTTGATCTCCTTGCGGCGCTTGTCGATGTGCTGGAGATCACCATAGTAAACCCTTTCAGGGCTCAAATCGGTCAGGAGTTTCACCGTCATCAGGGTGTTGAAATCGTTCAGCGTGGAGGTGCCGACCCCTTCTTCGAGCATCATGCTCTGGGCGAAACAGGTCGCGCTGTATTCATCCCCCAGTCCCGGAAAGGACTGGATCGTGTACCCCGCCCACCGTTCACGCGCCACGATCTTCCGGATAGCCAGGTACAGCCGGATCGAGCGGTCGGCCACTTCCCCGGCGGGAATCGGCTCATGGAACAACGGCTGGAGCCGACGGCGGGCGTCCTTGAGTTCCGCCGCGCTGATCGCCCGGGCGGTTTTCAACAGCTGGGTCGTATCCCGCGAATCGATATCGATGCCGAACAGGCGCATCCACTGGGACGGGTCGACCGCTCCGCAGGTCTGCCCCATGCCGCGCCCGCCAAAGGCCCCGAACGTGCTCAGGTTTAAACGCTGGCGCATGGCGCTGGCCCGGCACCAGGCGGTAATCTGCCCGACATCCGTTGCGTTGTCACACGCGCCATAAACAAACCGGTGCGGGATACCGACTTCCAACAGCCCGCCGTGCATGACCAGTCCACCAACCGGCCGCCAGCCCTGTGAACCCGGATGCGTCCAGAACACCAGTCCCCGTCCGGTCATCGCATAGTCACGGACAGCCGCCATCAGGTGCGCCGCCCAGACCCAGGTTCCCGAGAAAAAGACCAGCGCGTCCACATCGTCCCGCTTCTTGAAGGAGGCCAGGCAGGTCCGCGCCTCGGTCTTGGTGGCAATAACCACCGGATGTTCCACCAGGTCCAACCCGGCCATGCGTAAAGTCTTCTTCGCGCGCGCAACCAGCGCAGCATCAATGAAGGGGGTCCCCATCGGATCCTTCAGGCCATCCTTATGAACCCCGTAAACGATGAATCCGACTTTCGGCTTGATCATGATCCTGCCCTTTCGCTTGCCCGGGGAAAGCCGGGGAAAAAGAAGTATTTGCAGAAACAGGAGGATATTGCACCTGTTGTTTTCTTTAACCAAAACGGAAGGCGCATCTGTAAGTTTGGGATTTCCCCGCGCTTGCTTTTCGTTTATTGAGTTGGCACAGTGTTCCGTCATGAAACAGGCCCGGGACCAAAGATCCGCCATAGCACATGCAAAGCCGGGGTTCCCCAGCATGCGCAGGAGCCACAGTGCCGCGCAATCGTTCGACAGGGAATTGTCGCGCCTACGCGCGATGTCTATTGAAAATCGCATCAACGAGGCACTCTCGCTGAAGGATCGCTTCTCATGGTTGAAACCTGCCGTGAAGGATGCATGATCCGTGGAATCACCGCTGCCCATACTGTCCGCGGCCGAGCAGGTCGCCGCGATTCTCGAACGCCATCGGGTCGATGCCGTTGTCATCGGCGCGGTCGCGCTTGCCGCCTACCATTACGTCCGGCAGACGCATGATGTGGATCTTGGGGTCAATGCCGACGTTTCCACCTTACGTGACATTTTGACATCGCTCCGACAGGCCGGTTTCACGGCGGAATTGCGCGAACCCGACGGTGCCGATCCGCTGGGTGGCGTCATTGACGTCACGGGGGCCTTCGGGTTGCTGCAGATCATCAGCTTCGCCGGACGTTTCCCGGCGGCGATTGAGGATGCCATCCGCGCCGCCACCCTGGTTGTGCGACCGGGTAGCCCCTTGAAGCTGGTCCCCTTGCCACAACTGGTGGCGCTGAAACTCTACGCGGGCGGGCTCAGATCCAAAGCCGACATTCTCGAATTACTCAGGCGCAACCCGGACGCGAACCTCGATGAAATCCGTGCCGTCTGCACGCGCTACCGGCTGCAGGGCCTGGAGAACGTCCTTGCGGAACTCCAATAACTGTCCGGTATCATCCCGGATTACGCACAAGGTGGACGCCGTTTACCGGACGATGACAACCGAGCCCGGGATTCCCTTGTCCTCGAAGGCGCCCATGTCAACCCGGACAATGCGTCGCACCTGATTGCTGAGATCGGTGGCGCCGACCATCCAGTCCTGGTTGATGCCGGCGTTGATACAGCGTGATGTCTTGGCAAGGCGATAGTCGCCGTTGGTCGAATTCAGGAAGCCGGGATCACCGCCCAGGTTGCCGTTGACGCCTGCCGCAAGGTCCGGCGAACAACTGTAGGTCACGAAGTTGGTGCCGGCCACATCCGCGGACGCCGGCGCTGCGTTGAGATAAAAGATGCAATTGGTGAAGGCTCCACCGGCGCTGTAGGCACCGCCGCCTGCCGTGGTGGCCCAGTTGGTCACGATGGTGCAGTTGAGAATGTGCCCGGCGGTGGCATAGATGCCCCCACCCCGGCCATCGTCCGACGCATAGTTCCGGGTGACCAGGCAATTCTGCACAGTGCCCCCCGTGACATAGGCGCCGCCGCCCCGCGGGCTGACGGCCCAGACCCAGTTGTTGCTGATGAAACAATTCCGGACCCGCCCGTTGCCCTGGAGATAGATCCCCCCGCCGTATGAACCGTTGGCATGGCCCTGGTTACCATGGATGATGCTGTGCGTGAGCAACCCGCCCCGCACCCAGGCGCCACCCCCGTACCGGTAGGCGGCGCTGTTCTCGATGATGCAGTTGGTCACCACGCCCGCATCCAGCAGGATGCCCGCCCCGCCCGTATCCCATAAATCGATACGTCCGCGCCGGCAGGTGAACCCGTCGACCACGGCATTGGTGGCATTGACATGGAAGATGCGCCGTGGACTCACGTTCCCCGCATCGAGGATCGTGACCTTCGGCCCGTTCATGCTCCGCACGGTCATCCGGTTCTGGATGCTGATCGCGGCGGACAGGTTGTAGGTTCCGTTGGTGACCAGGATGACCGGATGGACCGTTCCATAGGTCTGGGCCGCATTGACCGCGGACTGGATGTCGTTGGCCGCCCTGGCCCAGGTATCGAAGGGCGTCGTGTGCGAGCCGGCGAGGGATACGTAGTTGGTTCCGGCAGCCACACGGATGTAGTTTTTCCGCGTACATTCGGCTGCTTCGGTGGGTTGGTTCGATACGGACAGGGTCACGTCGTAAAAGCCCATCCCGAAGAGGTTGGTGGCTTTCCAGGCGTTGGGGCCTTCGTAGTCCATCACGCCGTTGTTATCGTAGTCCCACCCGTACCACGTGATGGTGGTGTTCGAACCGGCCACGAAGGCGGTGAACACCGCGGTGAGCGCGGCAAACCCCTCGTTGGTGGGCGCGGTGAAATGACAGGCCAGGGGACCGGTGGCCTGGTTGGCGGATTCGTAGGCGCCCGGGTCATGAAGCGCCTGGCCATCGTTGTCGCCATCCTGCGGGCGCACCCGCCCATCGATATCGTCCGCCAGGTCGACCAGGTTGGTGCCCGCATCCACGCACGGTGAAAGCGGAAACAACGTGAAATCACCGGCGTCCGGATCCATGAACAGGGGATCATCGGTCCGGTTGCCGGTTCCGCCGATTGCCGGCAAGGTGCAGGAATAACCCAGGGTCCCCCCGGTCTTGAACACGTTCTGCTGAAAGGCGGCATACTGTTCGGTTCCGTTCAGGTAGATGATGCAGTTGGTCACGGAGCCGCCGGCCTGGTAGAGGCCCTTGCCCTCCAGCAGGGCAAGATTCCGGGCGATGGTGCAATGCCGTAGGCGGCCGGTCCCGGCATCGAGATACACCCCGCCACCCCGGGCTGTCCCGCTGTTATGGGTTATCAGGCAGTTCTGGAGCGTTCCGCCGTTGAGGAACACCCCACCGCCGTTGATGGTGTTGCCGGTCCCGTTGGACACGATCGTACTGTGCGTGACCAGCCCGCCGGCCTGGTAGATACCGGATCCGTCGGCATAGTAGCCGCCGTAGCCGGACAGGTTGCCGGTAAAGGTACAGTTGCTGACCACGCCGCCCAGAACCTCGGCACCCCCGCCATGGTTGTAGGCCCGGTTGCCGATGATTTGGGAATGGGAGACACGGCCGCCGCCCGACACGTGCACCCCGCCGCCGCGGCCGGAGGCGGCACGGCCATAGTTGTTGGAAATAATGCAATGGGTCAGGTGCCCGCCCGTCACACGGGCCGCACCACCCAGATCGTAGGCCTCGTTGGCCTTGAACAGGCAATTGCTGACGGTCCCGTTGAGCAGGTAGACACCGGCGCCCCCGTACCCCCAGTTGTACAGGCTGCCGCGCGTGATGGTGAATCCGGCCAGCAGGGCGCCGGCCGCATTCACTTGGAAACAGCGCACCATGCTGCGGGAACCGGCATCCACCGTGGTGACAGCCGGACCGTTCACGCTGCGGACAGTCACATTATTGGTCAGGTTGACCTGGACCGTCAGATTGTAGGTGCCGTTGGAAACCCAGACCGTGTCGCCCGGCGACCCGGCCACCGCCAGAGCCCCGGTGATGGTCTGCTTGGCGGTTCCCCAGTCCAGCCCGGAGGACCCGTCGTTCCCGTCGGTACGGACATAATACGGGGTCTGGGCAACCACAGGTCCGGACAGGATCATCAGTCCTGCCAGCACGCTTCTCATTCGGCCTGGTGTACCCGCATGCATACGCTGCACCCTCCCGCACCGTCTTGATCCGGCACGGTTGAATCCACATCGCCAGCCCACATTCAGGCAGGCACGGTCAGCCGGACCATCTTTTTCAGCACGGCGGGCCGTCCAGCAACATCCAGAACATGCCGGATGGCCAGCGTTTCACGCCGGTCGATCGCGGGCTTTCCGGATTCGAACAGGTTCAGGATGGCGGAGGCTGTGTCACGGAAAATGGCGCCGGTATCCACCGTGATCAGCCGGGTCTCCTTCGCCGTTGTGACCGCGGCGGCGAACGGGATGCTGCTGTTGGCGTAGACGTTGACCACGGCCGTGCGGTCCCCGGTGAAGTTGAGCAGCAGCTGGGACTGGTCCCCCGCCCCGCGCCGCATCAGGCCGGTAACATCCGGTCCCATGCAGCTGATCACCAGTTCCAGGGGATGAATGGCATATTCGCCGAAGGAACGACCGCCGCCCCAGGACACCATGTGGCAAATGGCGCCGGTGCCGGCTTCCCGTGCATAGGCCTGGACACCGGTATACCGGAGCGCCGACGTGGTCTGGACCGGTACCCCGTACCGGTCAGCCAGTGCAAAGATCCGGCGGGCAACCGCGAGGCTGGGGGCAAACGTCTTGTCCACATAGGTGGGTTTGCGGAACTTGAAACACAGCCGGCACAGGTCCAGGTGCTGCTCGGGGTTGGATGGGGCGAGCACTACATAGGCGTCCACGTTCGCATTGAGGGCCCGGGGCGAATCAAACCAGGGAACCTGATTTTTTGCCGCCCATTCCCGGCCGTTGGCCGCATCGAGGGTATGACAGCCGGCCACCGTCCAGCCGCGGGCCTTGAGATCGTTGCGCAACAGTTGGAGATAAACATTGGCGTGGAAATTCTCCAGTTGGTAGTCGATGAAACCGATCCGTCGTCCGGATTCTGCAGACATGTGCGTCTCCTTGTTGGGTTCTTCCGGTGTTCATGCGCCCTGCATCCTTCAGAGGAATGCAACCGTCATCCACCGGCTGGCGGAAGGAGCTGGGCGGTAAAAATGCATGCGGAATACTGTATCACCGGACACATCCCGGATCAATCGCGTATACGGATACGTCCGTTCCGGCGTAAGAACCCTTGCGTGGGTCCCCATAAACTGGTAAGCTGCTGAAATGAAGTACGTTACAAGGTTGGCCGCAGGTTGCTGGCTGTTTGGAGCCTTCTGGTTGACCGTCGCCACCCAGGGCATTGCCCAGCCGTATTACGTCGCCACCACCGGATCCGACGGGGCGGTAGGGACCAGCTGGCCGTTGGCCTTTCGCACCATCAGCAACGCGGTCGCCAAGGCATCGGGCGGGGACACCATATGGATCTCCAACGGAACCTATGCGGTCACTGCCCAGATCACCGTGAACAAGGGCCTTACCGTGCGCAGCACCAACGGGGCGGCCGTGACCACCGTGGCTGCATCCGGCGGAACCCATAGTATCTTCCGCCTGGAACATGCATCCGCCGTGCTGGAAGGCCTGACCGTGACCAACGGGTATGCCGCTTCCGGAGCCGGCATCTATCTCGTGAACGGGACCCTCCGCGATTGCGTGATCACGAAAAACAAAACCTGGGGCAACGCCAATGCAAGTTCCTACGGATCGGGCATCTACCAGACCGGTGGATTGGTGGAACGTTGCACGATCAGCAGCAACTGGACCGGGGCCGCGTCAGGCTACGGTGGTTTGGGTTTCGGCGGGGGCATCTACATGACCGGCGGTATCATCCGGCAATGCCGGATCTTCGGCAATTCAACCGAAAGCAGCTACAGCTACCAGAACGGGCGCGGCGGCGGCATCTACATCGCGGCGCCTGGTGGAACCGTGGAAAACACCCTGATCTACCGCAACAAGGGACTCGGGTATGGCGGCGGCATCGCCATGGTCGGGTCCAGTGCCCGGGTTCTCAACTGCACGATCAGCGCCAACCTGTCATGGAACAACACGGGCGCAGGACTCTATATCAGCGCGGGCGCCGTCACCAATACGATCATTTACCACAATACCCGGCAACTGGACGGCTATCACATCAATGTAAACAAGACCGGTGGTTCCGTGGGGTACAGTTGTTCAACCCCACTGGTGGCCGGAACGTCCAACTTCGTTGCCGAACCGGATTTTGTCAGCCTTGTTGCGGATGATTTCCATCTTCGCCCCGGGTCCTCCTGCCTCGACGCCGGGACCAACCTCACGACCATCACCACCGACTATGACAACACCGCCCGACCCCTCGACGGAGACGCGGTCGGCACCGCCCGCCATGACGTGGGCGCCTACGAGGAAGCGGCTCCGGCCAGCCGGCCCTTTACCGCCAACTTCACGGCGCCCGTGCAGGACGGGGTGGATACGCTGACCGTGGTGTTCACCGCCACAGCGTCCGGCGACACCAACGGGATTTTCTACCGCTGGGATTACACGAACGACGGCACGAATGATGTCGCAGGCTCCACGCGGCAGACCGTCACCAACGTCTATGGGCCGGGTTACCACACGGTATCGCTGGTCATCAGCAACG